>Ga0315331_10000624_pt1 | contig 24943 bp, 20 predicted proteins | sample M160m34915metaG_FD_203456 | JGI IMG/M metagenome (GOLD analysis project Ga0315331, IMG submission 203456) | Ammonia-oxidizing marine archaeal communities from Monterey Bay, California, United States - M1 60m 34915 | ecosystem: Environmental > Aquatic > Marine > Intertidal zone | place: USA...
TGGGCGTGTCACGGGTTGGAGCCAGCGCCACCGCAACGATTTTGGACCCTGCACGCCAGCAACTCGGCCTCGATCCGGTTCAATACCAAAGCAATGCCGATGGCAACGGTTATTAAAACCATCCGTTCCTGGATCGTGCAGTCACTGCCCCCGATCAGCACTGCAGCGATCAACAAACCAGCGTGACACCGCCCAGCGATTGCCGGCCTAGATTGTTTTGAATGCGATTATTGCTAGCTGCCGGAAGCAATGGTTGAGAAGGCATGCGATGGTGTTCAACGGCGTGCTGCTGCCATGGTAAACTACGTCGCGTGGAACAAATTCGGTTCTCAGCAAACGCCGCCGGATTTGCGTTCCACCGTCACACTCCCTTCGTTCTTCAGGTCCTTCCATGCCCACCCGTTTTGCGTTCATCGCTGTTCATTGCCTGTTGATTCCTTGCAGCCTTCTCGCAGCTGATTCCTGGCCGCAATTCAGAGGTCCTGGTGGTGACGGAATTGCACAAGACCAGACGATTCCTACTGAATTCAGCGAGTCTGATGGCGTGACATGGAAGACAGATCTTCCCGGGCTTGCCTGGTCCTCACCAGTGGTCTCGGACGGAACGATTTGGGTCACCACAGCAATTGAGAGAGTGCCAACCGCTGAAGAGAAAGTTGAACTGTTTAAAAAGAATGGCATCGAAGAGCGTAAATTCAAACAATTATCCATCGCCAAATCGATTGATCTGAAATTAATAGCAGTCAGTCTCAAGACTGGATCAATACAAAAAACGATCGACCTCACTTCGATTGAATCACCCGATGCAATTCACTCCCTGAACAGCTATGCGTCCCCCACGCCCGTCATTGATGACCAGCACATCTATTGTCACTTCGGTACTTATGGCACGTTTTGTGTTGATTGCGCCAGCGGGAAAATTGTTTGGCAGCGGCGTCTGCCATTAGTCCACTCGGTTGGTCCAGGCAGCTCTCCGTATCTGTTGAGAAACATGCTTGTTCTGATTCAGGATGGTGTGGAGCGTCAGTACGTGACTGCCCTGAACAAGTCCACGGGAGAAACCCTGTGGGAAGTGGACCGCCCCGAGATGGACGCTCCGACGGGCGACCAGAAGAAAGCATACAGCACCCCGATCGCCATCACCGACAAGACAGGTCGCGAGCAGCTGATTTGCATGGCATCCCAATGGATGGTTTCCTACGCGCCAGAGACTGGCAAAGAACTCTGGAAGGTCTATCACGGCAAGGGATTTTCGGTGGTACCACGCCCTGTCTTTTCCGATGACATCGTGTATTTTTCAACAGGTTTTGGGAAACCTCAACTGTGGGCTGTCAAAGTTGATGGCGCGGGTGACGTCACTGACACTCATGTCGCATGGACTGTGAAGCAGGGAATACCTGCCAAGCCTTCCCCTTTGATCCACGATGGTTTGATTTATGTGGTTTCCGACAACGGCGTCGCAAGTAGCTTTGATACCAAGACCGGCGATTCCGTCTGGAAGGAACGCCTTGGCGGGGCATACTCAGCATCGCCAGTGCTTGCTGGCAACAACCTGTACTTTGGTTCCCAAGAGGGAAAAGTCACCGTGATTCAACCTGGTGCTGAGCCAAAGATTCTGGCCGAAAACCAACTGGACGGTAAGATCATGGCATCGCCCGCGATCGTCGACGATTCGATCATTTTGCGAACAGACAAATCGCTTTACCGTATCGACTGAGACGGCTAAATCGCCGTCGGCGGCCCTAACGATCGAAACTTCGCAGCGGCGAAAAACATGTTTTCCGCCGCTAACATGTTCAATAAACCGAGAGGCTCGCAACGCCCCACACGCCTTTACACAAACGTAAGTTCGAGGGTCCTAACGCACCACCCGATGCGTGGGTGTCGGCCTGCCCGGACGCAGCGAGTGAGCAGCAACCGAATGGACATCCAAGCCTTGCTCGGTGCAAACCAAGGCAACTGCATGCCTGCAATCGCGTTCCAGAGTGGCGGGGTCCATCGCGACCCGAGCATTGACGATCAGTTGCACGCTGCCCGCAACTTCACGTCCCGCTGCCAAGCCGACATCAACTTCGGAATCGTTACTGACAACATTTGCAACTGACTGTGTGTCCCCTCCCAAAGCAGAGACTTTGAGATGAGCGATTTGTCCGTCTCCAGTTTCGATCACCTCGTTAGCGATCTTGCCCACAAGGCTTTGCGTCAAGCCATCCAGATCAATGTGTGTGTCAGCGGCTGTAACAGAAGCCGTTAAATTCACCCAGCCCAGTTCAGCTTCACCCTCGGCATAAGTATCGTAATCGATGTCAAGCAAGCGGCGGTTGGTTGTCGAAACGTCTTCAATCCGAGCCATGACTGCATCCACTCCTTCGCCGGATTTTGGACTCACCGGAATCACCGGAACATGCTCGGCGATCGCCTGCAGACGCTCGCGAAGTTCTGCAACTTCCTCGTGATTGAGCTGATCAAGTCGCCCGATCATCAGATAATCAGCCTCTTCGAGTTGCTTTCGGAAGATGTATTCAGCCTGCGGTGAAAAGCCGCTTTTCCGGCCCCCGGACGCCTCAGCGAGAATTCGTTTCCCGTGTGAGGGTTTCAGTAAAACGCCAAACGGCGCTAGCTCAAACCTTTCTCCTAACAGTTGCTGGAGTGGGAGAATGACGGTCGCGACCAAATCGGTGCAACTGCCCACTGGTTCTGCTAACACAACATCGGGAATCTGGTCTGCTGAGAACTTTTCGGCCGTTGCGACCAACTCGTCGAAGCTACAACAGAAACAGGCGCCTGAGACCTCGCCGACATCAAAGCCCTGAGACCGCAGATTCTGTGTATCGACCAAATTTTCGGTCTGATCGTTGGTGATGATCCCTACGCGCTTACCCTGTGCGGAATACCGCTTGGCGAGCTCACCTACCAGAGTGGTCTTGCCCGCTCCGAGGAAGCCGCCAACCAGTACAAATTTGATTTTCTGTCTCATCATCAACGATTCACCAAAGCGAGTCCGCTCTCACCGCCGCTGCCCGACGGCAGCCCATTTTCCCCAACAACCCGCTCTGCAGAAGATCAGCATGAACTCACAGATGGGGTTGGATTGCACTCACAGGCGAGCTTCTGACAAGCTTTGGCGGGCAGCCCTTGGGACTTTGTACCGTTAACAGCTGCCAACCCCTGAGGGACAATGATCTTGGAAACTCGTCGAGCGGCCATCTTTTGCGGGAAAAGAGGGCTGAGACCCCATCAAGGGTCCGCGACTCTTTGCAGCGGCGGGACGGCGATGCTAACCGATCCGATCTTAAATTTCCAGCATCCCCTCGCGTTCCTTGGCCGGTAGCGAGCACCTCTTCGTCTGGGGATTCAACCCATGCTGGGATTGAATCACGGGGGGCTGAGCGGCATTTCGAATAAAACGCTGCTAATTTACAGTCAAAAAGTCATTGTTGCCCGGAATCGCTTCACTTATTCTTGGAACCGGCAATGAGGATAGCGTCATTTGTGGCCTTGGGCACCCATCGTCCGCCCATGATGACTAATCGCGAACGACGACCAGACGGTATAGATTGCGGAAGATATCGATTACCCTTTCCGAGCTGAATTTGAGACTCACGTTGGCACAGAAATGTGATTGACAGGTTCAAGGAGTCCCACAACCATCGATTCGTTGACGCAAACGCTGTACAACCTGACAGAATGTTTGCGGTGCCTCGCCTGAGCAGCGAATTGCTGGATGGCTCGGCAAGAACAATTCATCAATCCTAAATTGGCTCCGTCAGAGCCTCCCAAAACCACAACAGCCTTGCGAGTTTGCTACGCGGATGAGTAACGAGTACGACACAATCATCATCGGCGCTGGGATGAGTGGCTTAGCGGCCGGAATCCGCTTGGCACACTTTGACCAGAAAGTTTGCATTCTCGAGCGTCACTACACGATTGGCGGTCTGAATTCGTTTTATCGGATGGGCGGTCGCGACTACGACGTGGGTCTTCACGCGATGACCAACTTTGCCCGCAAGGGAACCAAAAAAGGCCCTTTGGCCAAACTGATCCGGCAACTCAGGTTTCGCTGGGATGACTTCAAACTTGCTGAACAGGTTGGATCTTCGATCCGCTTTCCTGATGTGTCGATGGATTTCAGCAACGACATTCAATTGCTCGAATCTGAAATCGCGAAGCATTTCCCTGAGCAGATCGACGGATTCCGTTCATTGTGTGGTTCGTTGCTGGATTACAGCGACATGGACGGCGATGCGCCCAACTTCATGCGATCCGCTCGCGAAGTCATGGCCGAGCACATCAGCGACCCACTCCTCATTGAAATGTTAATTTGTCCGCTGATGTGGTACGGAAACGCCCGCGAAAACGACATGGACTTTGGTCAATTCTGCATCATGTTCCGGGCTTGTTACTTGGAGGGATTTGGGCGCCCCTTCAAGGGAGTTCGCGTGATCCTTAAAAATCTGGTCCGACGGTTTCGGGGGCTGGGTGGTGAACTGAAACTCCGAAGCGGTGTCTCACGAATCCACGTAGAGAACGGCCAAGCACAAGGTGTGGTGCTTGATGATGGTACCGAACTGATGGGCAAACGCATTCTTTCATCTGCAGGAAATGTCGAAACAGCAAGACTGTGTGATGATGTCTCCAGCGTCGATGTTGCCAAAGCAGGGAAGCTTTCCTTCATCGAATCGATCTCGATCCTGGATCGTAAGCCGACCGATTTTGATTTCGACCGAACCATTGTTTTCTACAACGACAGCAATCATTTTCGCTGGGAACGGCCAGAACAACAGCTTTGCGATAGTCGCACTGGAGTCATCTGTTCGCCCAACAATTACATCTACGACTCAGATGAGGGCGAGTTGCCCGACGGCGTCATTCGCATCACCACTCTCGCGAATCACGATCACTGGTGCAATCTTCCCGATGAAAAATATCAGGCAGCAAAAATTGCTCAGTATGATGATGCTGTTGATTCTGCCGTTCGGTTCATGCCGGATTTCCGGCGTTATGTCGTTGACACTGACGTCTTCACACCCAAGACGATTCGACGTTTCACCTGGCACGACAACGGTGCTGTCTACGGCGCCCCCGACAAGCAACTTGATGGAACCACCCATCTACCGAACCTGTTCTTGTGCGGAACAGATCAAGGATTTGTTGGCATCGTCGGCGCGATCGTCAGCGGAATCAGCATGGCCAACCGTCACTGCATGAGCCTCGAATAGCCAAGTCAAGCCTGCTGTCGAGAACGACAAAATGCAGGTTTTGTTTCCTGTTAATTGTCTGGCAACTCACAAGTGCCTGTGCCCAGGGCAATTCGCGTGTTGTAAGAACCACCAGCAATCACCCCACTTTCTTGCACCTTGATCAAAAGCCATTCGACATGCAGAGACATAGCACCGGCATTGCTGCACTGGACGATTTACTGGGTAGCGGTCTGATCCCGGGCACTTTGACAGTGGTCATGGGAGCCACTGGCATCGGAAAAACACAACTCGGGCTCTGCTATGCCAATGAGGGCAAAACCCAAGAGGGGCAACGGGGTATCCTATTTGATCTCACCTCACGCGGCGACTCTCAAAACCACGCTGATTACGCCGACAGGTTGTACGATTGGCAACTCTCGGAGAGATCGCTTGACACCACGGCCAAACTCGAACAAATCTGGGATCCAGAACAGACTCGCCGTGACTACTTGCACATTTTCCAACACAGTGGAAAGCGTGTGACCGCTACCGACATGGACTCGGACCAATGGCGCGAGTGGAAGTATGAGCAGGCGAAAAAACTCGATCAAGCGATCGCTTTTTTTTACGGCAACTTTGTCCACGGCGTTCGTCGCTGCGTGATCGACGGCGTCGAACCTGCATTGAAAGCAGCCGATTCCATTCAGCTGGAGCTGTTTGAATACGTTTATCACCAGATACTTCACAAAGAACACGACTGGGTGGCCCGTGACCTGTTTCGCGTTGGTTTTCGCGAAAACCAATCCAAGATCGAAGCCCACGCGTACGACCACAACCAACTCGGATGCCTGCTGCTTTACACCAGCCATGAAGTCATGCTCGACGACCTGATCACCCGCCCCATCGAAAGTGGTGATGTGCTCTCAAATGCAAATACCATCATCCTGATGGGAAAAACCCGAGATGGAAACAAGATGGGTAGAGCACTGCATGTTGCCAAGCATCGAGGCAGTGCATGCGATGAGTCCATCGTGCCCTACCAAATCACGGAATCCGGTATCGAATTGTCCTGAGCTGCGGGAATGATCCCCAGCCACCAACACGAGTCGTTGGATTCCCCTACGTTTCTGCTGCCCTGGCATGACGCCAACCATACACCGCATTGATCCCCATCTTGAATGCTGAGTACCATCGCAAGGCTACTGATTGAGGGGCAAGGTTTGGCAAAACGAATCATTGATGAGAGTTGCTGCTTGGGAGAACTGCAGTTTCAGAGAACCATCCTGCCTTGCCCTGATGGCGTTCCCCTGCGTGAAGAGAAACCACCGCGTGAAAGCGAGTGCGGCGCGACTCATCCTGCGATTGACTAAATATTGCTAAGCTACGTGCAGGAGTTACGGTGAGAGAACGAGGCCAAGCAGACGCCAATTCCTGCCTCGGTCTCTCTTAGCACGGCAGCCAATCTAGTTTTCATCCTTCAGTGCAGGAGTTACCTCGTTGCATACGTCGCACCCACTAAGAATCATTCCGTACTTTCGTGGCTTGTTATGCCTCAGCGTGTACCTCAGTGTTTGCCTGGGCTTGGCACCACTGAACGAGTCGCTGCTCCCTCTACAACACGCATTCGCAGACACAGAGGCGGATACTGCACCTGAGGCCCCCACACGTCCCAACATTTTATTGATCATGTGTGACGACATGGGTTTTTCAGACATCGGTTGCTACGGAGGAGAAGTCGAGACACCAAATCTGGACCGACTCGCTGGGGAGGGCTTGCGATTTCGCACGTTTTACAACAACGCCAAGTGTGAACACACGCGTGCATCATTACTGACGGGGCATTGGTGGCATCACGTGGGAGCATCGTCCACGGTTCACTACTCGTCAGAAACCTTTGGCGAAAAGATGCGGGCAAGTGGCTACCGCACCCTGATGACAGGAAAATGGCACGCTGGCCAAACCCCCTATCAACGAGGATTCGATCGTTACTATGGCCTGACCGACGGCTGCTGCAATTTCTGGAACCCAGGTCATGCGAGGAATAGCGGCCCCACACCAGCGCGAAAGAAAGTACGACGATGGGCAATTGACGGTGAAGAGTTCACACCGTTCACGCCGGAAGACCCCGACTTTTACACCACCGATGCCTTTACTGATCAAGCCATCCAATACCTCGAACAATACCAGAAGGAGACCCAACCGTTCCTACTTTATGTCGCGTACACCGCGCCGCACTACCCTTTGCACGCCAGTGAATCAGACATCGCCAAGTACCGAGGCAAATACAAGCGTCTGGGCTGGGATGCACTTCGAAAACAACGATTTGCCAACCAGCAGGAATTGAACATCCTTCCCGACAATGCAACCCTTTCACAGCGTGACGATTCGATCCCCGCATGGGAAACGATTGAGAAAAGCAAAGTTGATTGGTGGGACCTTCGCATGGCAACTTATGCGGCCATGATCGATCGAATGGATCGCAACATCGGGCGACTTCTAAAAACGCTGGACGAAACGGGTAAGGCTGAAAACACAGTGATTTTCTTTCTGTCGGACAACGGTGCATGCAAAGATTCGGCAGACCGATCGACGGTCAAAGGAACGATGCCATGGGAAGTCACCAGCTATCTGACCCAAGGCCAACCTTGGGCCAATGCGTCGAACACCCCATATCGCCAGTACAAAACAACCGATTACGAAGGTGGAACCCGCACACCCATGATTGCCCACTGGCCAGATCACATCATGCCGAACTCAATCACGGACTATCCCGGACACTTGATTGATTTCATGCCAACCATGCTTGAGCTTGCCGGTGCCAAGATTGACGGATCCCTGCCCGGACGATCGCTAGTGCCAGTCTTACGCGGCAAGGAACAGCAACGTGCGTGGCCACTGTACTGGCAATTCGGCAGATCGAGAGCGATCCGCGACGAAGACTGGAAACTAGTCAAGCAAGGATCCGGCGACTGGGAACTATTTGATTTGGGGAAGGATCCCACCGAATCTCGAAACCTCGCGTCACAGCACCCTAAGAAGGCGGCGAAAATGGCGAAGCAATGGGACGCCTGGTGGAAACACCAACCCAACAAGAAGCAGTAAAACGCGCGGTCTGATAGCTGCCTGCATCCTGTCTTGAAGTCAACACGCCTGCGAGTCCTTACCAGTGGCCCCCACCAATGAACATTGGCGTTTGACCGAATCGATGCTGCCAGCCGTGACTCGCATCAACCGAGATCTTCTGGCACCTTGTCATTACGGTTACGCCGGTGAAGATACATTTTGATTGGTACTTCACCAAACGCCAAATGATCACGCAGCACGCCCAGCAGGTATCGTCGATAATCATTACCAAACGCCTTGGGTTCACCGCACATCAACACGATCGTAGGCGGCTCCGTCGACACCTGCGTTGCATAATAGATTTTCGGGCGACGATTCTGATAAAGCGGGGGCTCGTGCGCTTCCATGGCAGCCTTGATCAGACGATTCAAAACACCCGTTGAAACTCGTTCACGTGACTGCTTGAAAAGCATGGTCGCATGATTCAGAAGTGTTTTGACATTCTTTCCTGTTTGACCTGTAATGAACGCGATAGGGGCATAGGCCAAGGTCGGGAACTGGGCACGCAAGTAACTGACCCAACGATCCGTAGCGACTGATCCGTGCAACATGTCCCATTTATTGATTACGAAGATGCATGGCTTGTGATTTTCCATCACGTAGCCCATCAACTGCTTGTCAACCTTACTGACCGTTTCCGTTGCATCGAAGAACATCAGCACAACATCAGCTCGACGGACACCACGTTGGGCACGGTGCATTCCGTAATACTCGAGATCCGTTCGCTGGCTTTTACGCTTGCGCAAACCGGGCGTATCGATTGCGATGAAGGTTTGTCCGTCAATTTCGAAGTGCACATCGACACTGTCACGAGTCGTACCGGGCACCTCACTGACAATCATCCGTTCGGTTTCGACCAACGTATTAACGAAGGTGCTTTTACCAACATTCCTGCGTCCGACGATCGTCAACTTCATCTGCGGAGTCGAGACGGTCTCATCAACAGGTTCGGGCAAACGATCAACAATCAGCTCAAGCAAACGATCACGATTTCGATTCTGCGTGGTGCTGGTGCAAAGCACATGGCCGCGGCCCAACTTGTGAAACTCTTCGGATTGGATTTCCTGATGCTCCTGGTCAGTCTTGTTCGCGACCAGGATCACCGGCTTTTCGACGCCCCGAAGGCGTTCAGTCACCATTTCATCAAGCGGCATCAACCCCGTTTGAACGTCGACCACCAATAAAATGACATCGGCTGCATTGATCGCCAATTCGATTTGCTGCCGAACATCGGCAGTCAAATTATCCTCATCCTCGACCCCCATCCCGCCAGTATCGATCAATTCGAAATAGCGATCATTGGCTTCGATCAGCGTTGTCATGCGATCGCGGGTGACACCGGAAAAATCATCGACAATGGCCAACCGTCGACGCGCTAACCAATTAAAAAGGCTGCTCTTGCCGACGTTAGGACGTCCGACGATGGCGACTTGCGGGACTGGCATGGGAAGACTACTTAAACAGAATTGCTCGTTGACAGTGCTGCAGAATTGACCGAGTGTCAGCCAATGCAGCACGAGCAACAGGGAGAAATGAAACGACCGAGAACGTATTTCCTCAGTGCACAGGCGAATTACCGGCTCGATGCCCTACAACCTACGAAGGCTAGCAGAATCGGTAAGCACGACCGGAAAGCGTAAGCTGAGCAAGGCAAATGGGATAGTCCTGTTTCCATACTGCCTGAGCACCTCGGGTTGCCAGAGCCGACCCAGCCCTGCCACCAACCCACCCAAACCGCAAACATTACGCTCGATGGCTGACCCTTATCATGCCCCGCTCGCACGATGCTAGTGTTGCCCGATACAATCTGGCCGGACCAAAAATCTGTCGGCGTTTGCCGCTGCCGGGCGGCTTGGCCAACAAAATGCCGTTGCCGAGCGGCGTGGCCAATAAGATTCAGTCCATTTCGCAGCGGAATGCCCATGAACACCCCCAGCAGCTCAAACAACCCAAACTTAGCGGACGGTAATTCCGGGCAGTCGGCGTCAGAATCACAGACACAGGAGTCGCTGGTGAGCGAGAGCCAAGAGGCACAGCCCGCTGAGAGCTTGGACCCTCAGCAGACCACCTTCGAAACGGCAGCTCTGGCGGCACATTTGCAACGCGCGGGAATAATGTGGTTGCCTCGACCGGACCTTGACTCGATCGAACAGATCGCCACCCGGTTTGATGCCGGTGACAACGCGGTGGTGGGTGCGGCAAGCTCAGAAGCCCCCCAGTTGAAAGGGGCGCAGTCAGAGCCAGCACAAGGGAAGCCAGCATTGGCGCGCACCAACCCTGCTAGTCACCAGCCTGAAGCTAACAAGGGTCCAGATTCGAGCGGCAGCGTGACCACATCGAGCAACAACAGAGAGGAGCCAGCGCAAAAGCGTGACACTCCCAACCGTCCGACCGCCACTCGTCCTGGATCCAGGCTGCAGGGAGTCTCCGCCATTCAGACGCCGGAGAGCGAATACTCAGGTGATCCAGAGCCCCCAGACCAACGAACACTGCAACTCAAACAGCTTGAACAGACGGTTGAGTCTTGCACGCTATGCCCCGCACTCGCAAGTTGCCGAACCAAGACAGTCTTTGGCGAGGGTAATCCGAGTCCGCGTTTCGCCTTTTTCGGAGATTGGCCCGGGGAGGAAGAGGATTTGGTCGGTCAACCGTTTGTGGGAAGGGCCGGGGATTTGCTCACCAAGATGATGCAAGCCTGCACTCTGCAACGTGCCGATGTCTATATCCTTACCACGGTCAAATGCCGGCCCCCCGGTAACCGAAACCCAGAAGGTGACGAGCAGTCAAACTGCCGCTCGTACTACCAACAGCAATTCAACCTGCTTAGGCCCGAATACATTGTCTGCTTGGGAGCTGCCAGCGCGCAGGAACTGCTGGGAACAAAATTGTCAGTTGGCCGCCTACGAGGAACGCTCCATCGCTACTTTGCAAGCAAAGTACTTGTGACCTATGACCCAGCTTATTTGGATCGCAATCCGGCAGCCAAAAAAGCTGCCTGGACCGACCTTAAATACCTGATGCGAGATGCTGGTATTCAAATACCGAAGCGTTAGGCAGGAGTGTCCACGCGAGTATCAAAACTTTTTATTTCCCAGATTGTCGGCAGACAAACGCGGGCACGTCGCAATTCGCTCTTGACCGTTTTGTTCAGATGGGAACAATTTGACCACAGCGACGCAAGGATTGCTCGCTTGCAGTGGTGGAACCGCTGCGAACGCTAACGACAAGATGCGCAGGGAGGCCATCATGCACCACGGAATCCAACGTTCCGAAATCTCGGACTCGACTAGTGTTTTTCCATCCAAGGCGAAATCACTCGTCGATTTGGCAACTGGAAAGTTTCCTGGTTGCGACTTGGCCGAAGCCAGTGAATCTTTTCGCTCGGCCAGCACCCCCAGCTATTCGCTGCGTGACTTGTTGTCTGAAGCACGCTTCTTTGCGGCCGATGACATCGAATTTGATTCAATTGCTGAATCATCAGCCACCACATCAGCGGGCGACCTGGTCATTTATCGAATTGGCCAGGACAACCCGTCACGCGTGATCGCAGATGCCCTGGCCCGCGGTGCATGTGGCATCATCACCGAACAGCTTCTGCCCTGCCCGCTGCCCCAATGCATTGTGGGTGACATGGAGGTTTCTCTGGCAGAAATCGCAGCCCAGCAAGCGGGCCGTCCCGACCGTCAGATGCTCACGGTTGGCGTGATCGGTTCTGCCGGTAAGACGACCACTTCTTTGCTGATTTCAGCTCTTTTGCGATCAGCATCGATACGCACGGCTTATCAAACCGATCTCGGTGCGAGCGACGGCATTGTTCAGACCACTTCCCATTCCAAAATTCCCAACAACCGTGAACTGGTTCATTGGCTGGCGGAAGCCAAAGACAGTCAATGCAAAGCTGCCGTCATCGAAATGTCCGAGACGGAAGCACGTCACGGAAATTACGATGCGATTCAATTCGACATCATTGTCATTTGCAGAACCGCATCTGGCACAGACGACTTCGGTCCTTCAGGACTGCAGTGCAGCCTTGATCGGCTGGCAGACGACGGTGTGGTCATCGCATCGGCGGATGAGCCGAGTGTGACACGTGAGCTTCAGAATCACAACGTTCGAACGTTGACCTATGGGATACACAAAAATGCAGATGTGACCGCACAAATTTTTGATCAGACAGACGGTGTCTGCACTTTACTGCTAACCCACCAAGATTCGACAACGGTCATGGAAACTTGTCTTTGTGGCCATGCCATGGCATCCAACCATGCTGCAGCCGCCGTCGTCGGCTTGTTGCTTGCGGAGCCATTGGAGCGAATTGCAGAGAGTTTGAGTCAGCTTCGCACCGTTCCTGGCCGCAGCCAGCGACTGGCCGAATACGGAAAGTCCACCATCGTCATTGACGCCGGTGGCAGCCCCCCTCGAGCCGTTGAGGCGATGCGTCCTTGCCGCGACATGAAAGCTGGTGGCAAGTTGTGGTGCGTCCTTGTGCTTGATGCTAACGCCAACGCAGACACGCTTGCACGGTACGGCACACAGCTCGAACGTTTTTCAGATCAAGCGATCATCACTGCAACAGACCAGTCGCGATCCAGTTTTTTGGCAGCGTCCCACAATGTGCTCGATGGCGTCAAGAAGTGTGCGAGCTTCCGTCTGGTTGCGAATCGAGATCGAGCGATAGAATGGGCGGTCACTGAAGCGGCTCCCCAAGACACCATCCTTATCATCACTGGCGAGCGTGGCCTGACCGCCCACCAACAGCGAACGAATCTGGCAAAGATCGAGCGGTGCGTTGAACAGGCTCGCGGTCAGGCTGAGCAAATCGAAGCGGAAACAAAACCCAAGTTATCCATTTTTGGAGTTTGAGCCTCTGAGCCTCTGAGCCGACGCTGACTACAGAGCCATGCAGTGCACCATCAACGCCTGCCATTCGGCCCACTGTGACAGCATACAACGCTGGTAGGCTTCACTGTTTTTTTTTCCAATGGCACGACTGCATTCGTCGACGAATGCAGTCGGATCCTCATAAGCTCCCCCCGTCAGCTCAGCCAGCTGCTCAAAAACCGGATGGTCTCCGACCTTTCGAAACCAGTACTTGGAATTACCAAAGTCACCCTCCCGCCGGTGCATGATCCCATGCCAAAAACTTCCATTCCGACACGGAAGTTCCTGGCTGAATGAATGGCTCCGTTCCAGATTACCAGCGAGGAGCCAAAAGCCTGCTAGTGCGAGAGCTGCTTGTGACCGAGACAGATCCACGATACCCGCGTTCGGGAAACGCAGCCCGGAATCAGTAATTTGAGCGTCTTGCAGCAGTTCAGTAAGCCGCCCAGCGACCGGCCCATCAGCCAAATCAGGCATTTCCGCTACGGTGATGGCTGCGGTCAGCCCAGACGGCAAACAGGCGAATTCAGAATGGGCAAACGAGTCAAGCTGAGGCATCAAGGCATCTCCATTGGCAAAAATACGGCAAAACGTGGCCAAACAATCCTGACGGAAGCAGTTTCGGACAGATCGCGAAGGCTACCGAGGCAGAACCTCCATTGCTAGACTACACTCTCCGGAGACGACAGCTCCGGCACCAGCCTGGGGGAAGTATCCCCTTGGTTTGCCCCTGAAAGCCGACCAACTACCACCCGCATGAATGAAATGCGATCAGCTGGTTGGTTTCCACTTGAAGGATAGGGCTGCATCAGAAAAGAGGAAACCGATGTCAAAACATGGCTCTCTCTTGAAAGATGAGGCACTACCGGAGCACAAACTTTCCAGCTTCCATGCGGGACAGTACCCAAGGGTTTGCCTGAAGGCACACCACCACCGAATTGACCAGTCTTCATCCTCCTCCACTTTTCGACGAAACAGATGAGCAGCGGCGACCAAGCCCCAACGGACGGCCAAGAACCAAACAACGCATCAACTCCCCCCGCTCCAGCAGCTTCCGAAGCCGCTGAGCCACAAGCTGTCGAAGCTTCGGGTGAGACTCATTCTGAAACGCCAGAAGGTGCGACGGCAACTGGGCCCCCACCAGAATCAACTGAGCCCAAGCCTGAGAATCCGCTGTCCAAGCGAGCTCGTGTGTCGGGTCCTTTAGCAGCGAGGGGTCTGGGCGTGGCCAAGCCGGCGTCTCCCTCTGTCAGCACCGAAGATCTTGAAGCAGCTGGCCAAGCTGAATCAGAAAAACCGGGCAAGGGAAAGTCAGGAAACAAAAAGTCAAATCCACGGCCAAGATTGGCAGGTGACAAGCCACAGCCCAAACGACCTCAGCAGGCAGCCACCAGCAAGGTTGCCATTCCGAACGCGCGCCACGCGCTGCCCGATGACATTCAGGCAGAATTGGACGCAGAGCTTGCTGCCACTGATGTTGAGGCCATGCTTAGCGGTCCGGCCGGAATGGCCAATCGCGCCGAACCTCTTACCGAGGGTGCAAGCGTTCAGGGTCAAGTCCTGAAAATCCACGATGACAATGTCTTCGTGGCCTTGGGTGGCCCCGACGAGGGTGTCGTGGCGTTCGATCAATTCGAGCAGGAGCCAGCGATCGGTGATTCTATCGAGGTCTTGGTGCGAGGCATCAGCCGCGAGGACGGCTTGTACGCTCTCGGACTGCCTGGCAGTGCAATCGAAGCTTCCGACTGGGAAGATATCGATGAGGGTTCTGTGGTTGAAGTGACCGTGACAGGCAGCAATTCCGGTGGCTTGGAATGCAAAGTGGGCGGTGCGAAAGGTTTCATTCCCATCAGCCAGATCAGCGAGTATCGTGTCGAGGACACAACCGAATTTGTCGACCAGAAGTTCCGCTGCGTGGTCACCGAGTCGAGCCAAAAGCGAGGTAACCTGGTACTGAGTCGGCGTGCCATTCTTGAGCGTGAACGAGAAGAGAAACGCAAAGAGCAACTTGAACAAATTGAAGTTGGAGATGAGCTGCAGGGCACGGTACGCACCATCAAGGACTTCGGAGCCTTTGTTGACTTAGGCGGGCTAGATGGCTTGATCCACATCAGCAAACTCAGTTGGGATCGTGTCAAGCATCCCAGCGAGGTGCTTGAAATCGGCCAGCAGGTAACCGTCAGACTGGACTCCGTCGACAAGGAGACGGGCAAGATTTCTCTGTCGTACCGCGACCTGCTTGAGAATCCGTGGGATACCGCAGAGCAAGAGTTTGAGGTGGGATCGGTCCACAAAGGATCCGTCACTCGTATCGCCGCGTTCGGATGTTTCGTAAAGCTCGCTGCAGGGGTCGAGGGACTGGTTCACATCAGTGAACTCGCTCACCATCGCGTCTCAAAAGTAGGCGCGTTCGTCAACGAGGGCGATGAAGTGGAGGTAAAAGTTCTTAGCTTCGACCGAGACGCCCAGAAAGTAAGCTTGTCGATCAAAGCCGCTCAACAAGCCCCTGTCGATCCGACAAAACAAGCGGACAAGGAAGAGGTGGACGAACCACCCCGCGAAGTTGCCATCAAGGCAGCACACACAGGCCCACTGAAAGGTGGCAATAACCAAGACACGGGTGGTGCTCAGTTTGGGCTCCGCTGGTAGTTCACGCTGCCAACAGCCTGCTCAGGGCATCCCCAAATTGGTGGTCCCATGTTTTGCCGTTAATTTCAGCATAACCGGTACAAACCGACCGCTGAGTAATTAGTCTGCATCAGGTGCTGCAGCCGATCCCCGCATGCGATGCTTCTGGTTGTGTGTCGTTTTTTTCAGAACGAGATTTCAAACTGAAGAGACCGCCTTTCTGCACCAGGACACGCATGCCGGGAGACGTAATGCCTCGCGATGTGGACGTGCCCCATGCATTTGTATTTTTTTCTACTTGTTGTGCTCTCACTGAGCTGTGCTTCGCTTCCACCGGTGGACACATCGCTGCAGCAAGCCATCCTCGCAAGCGGGTGCATGCTGACGGCACTGATTCTCTTGTGTCATAACGCAGCGAGAATCAGTGCAAAGCAAATCATGCGTTAACAAATGAACGCCTTTCGGTGGCTGGGCTTGGGCATTGCGATTCTTTGCCTTGCTGAGTTTGGCCTTGCGACCGCTACGGTACAGACTCCCTACCTCAACAACACGCTTTTTATGCAAGCTGTGATTCTGCTCATCCCCGGGCTCACGATCACTGTGGCAACCTGGTCAGCCGAACAGTACTACCGGGGACTAACAGGATTGGTCGACAACCATCCAAGCCTGCACGCGAACTACCTTTAGCAACGTTTTCGCGGGACCGTCGCATGGCTCGTATTGCCAATCCTGCTGCTTTTGGGAGTGGCCGATTTGATCACCGGCCTACCAATTGGCGAGGCATCAGCAGCGATCATCACCACCCTCTTCTTGCTGCTGTTTGTGCCCTTGGGATTACCTTGGCTGATCCGACATCTTTTCAAAACATCCCGACTCGATACGCAGACCGAGCGATGGGTGGAGGAAATCATGAGTGCTGCGGGGCTCAGACGCACACGTGTCGTTTGTTGGCAAACCGGCAATCGATCATTCAATGCCATGGTTGCAGGATTCGTTCCTCCCCTACGGACCCTCCTGATTTCCGACCGCGCATTGAATGAACTGCCTCGATGCGAGCTTTCCATGGTCGTGCTTCACGAAGCCGCCCATCTACGCCGCTTTCACGTCCCTTTGCGGATGCTCACTATCGTTCCTGCTTGGCTACTGGGTGGTCTAATCACTCGTTTCGCTGAAGGGCATTCGTGGGCGATGGCCGCTGGCAGCGGTGTCGCAATCGTGATGACGTTGATCACACTGCGAATTGCCGCGAGTCGTACCGAGCTGGATGCCGACGTGCAAGCTTGCCAAATGGCAGCCGAAATGGCAGAACGCGTGCGGGATGTCCCGCAATCCTATGAGGATGCATCCGACGCTCTCTCAAACGCGTTACTCCGGAACACGGTGGAATCACCCTCCGCCAGAAAGGCAAGTTGGTTGCATCCAGGCGTATTTCAACGGATTGCCAATATGCAGTCGTATGCAGTGTCCCCAAATCCTCATGCACAGGCCAGCTCAGCCGCAGCGGCAAATACCGCCCTCATGCACCAAGCCTGATCACAAGGAAGCCGTGAATGGCAGGCAACATTTCATGAATTGCCGGCAATAAGGCACACCGGGGCTTGCGACCAGAAGGGTGGCGGGCCTGAATACTGCAAGCGGGAAGACCACTGAAGGATACCCTACCACCTCCGAAAGCCCGAACGTTTTGTGGTTTTGAAGAGCCGCTTCTGAGTAACGTTGATCGAATTTTCGTGCATATTTCAGCAGACTTCACGGCATTCAGCACTCGGTCCTCAGGCAATGATGTTGATTTACAGCAGGTTTGTCCTGCAACCACATCCTCCGCAGCCGCAACAGAAGCGGTAACCAGGCAGCAAAATTCACTGGCAACCGAAGGTCAGACCGGTGCGTCAATCGCACCCCATTCACTCAAACCTGCTGTGACTTCATAATCGGCTGACGTCAGCGAGCCGGAAACCCCGGCCAGCGGCTAACCGGATACCATTCCGGTGATCACGACCAGCCAACATTAAAAATGTAACGGAGAGATATTTATGGGACGCTCAGGAATTATTACTTTCAAAGGAAATCCAATGACGCTTGAGGGCGATGACGTTGCGATCGGCAGCGCCGCCCCTGACTTCACCGTGCATTACGCAGACGCGGGAATCCAAGCTTTGTCACTGGAGGATCTGAAAGGGAAACCCACCATTATCAGTGTGGTTCCAAGTCTGGACACACCAGTTTGTGCGATCCAAACCAAGAAGTTCAATGAAGAGATCGCGTCCTTGGGAGACAAAATCAATGCCGTGACTGTCAGCCGCGATTTGCCTTTTGCTCAGGCTCGCTTTTGTGGCGCGGAGGACGTGTCAATGCGAACGGCAAGCGATTACCAGAGCCATCAGTTTGGCACAGCCTTTGGCGTCACGATCGAGGAACTCAAGCTCTTAACACGAGCGGTGTTTGTCTTGGATACCGAGGGAAAAGTTGCCTACAAGGAAATCGTCGCTGAAGTCACCGAGGAGCCGGATTATTCGGCTGCCATGGCTGCTATGCGTATGCTTGTGTAGTCAAACGGAAACTCGGTGACGAACTCAGGCACGTTGTCCTGAGTGAGTCGCTGCGTCGACGTCTGGCCAAAGCAAAGTCTGTCGCGACTTGACTTCCCAGCGGTGCGAAGCCATTCACGTATCGAGAAGGTAATACGATGTCCAAATTCGTAGTTGCGGCTTTATACCGTTTCGTGCGGCTGGATGACTATGAAGATCTGCAGAAACCGATTCATGATCACATGGTCGAATTCGGGGTCTGTGGAAGCTTGCTTCTCGCCAGCGAGGGAATCAATGGAACCGTAGCCGGAACCCGTGAGGGAGTCGACAAACTGCTCAGTTATCTGAAAGATGACCCGCGTTTGAGCAGTCTTGAGGTCAAGGAGTCGTTTGCTGTTGAGTCGCCATTCAAACGCACCCGCGTCCGTTTAAAAAAAGAGATCGTCACGATGGGTGTCGAGGGGATCGATCCCAACGACTCCGTGGGGACTTATGTCGACCCGCAGGACTGGAACGCACTGATCAGCGACCCCGAGGTGACCGTGATCGATACACGGAACGATTACGAAGTCGCCATCGGCACTTTTGAGGGTGCGGTGAATCCCGACACGCAGTCATTCCGCCAGTTTCCGTCCTTTGTCGATGATCAGCTTGATCCTCAAAAGCATCGTAAAATCGCGATGTTTTGCACAGGCGGGATACGCTGTGAAAAGTCCACTGCGTTCCTACGAAAAAAGGGTTTTGAAGAGGTTTACCACCTCAAGGGCGGAATTTTGAAGTATTTGGAAGAGGTTCCGGAAGAGGAATCGAAGTGGGAAGGGGACTGTTTTGTCTTTGATAAGCGAGTTTCGGTCGGTCACAACCTGCAACTTGGTGAACATTTGATGTGCTACGGCTGCGGTTGGCCGGTCGACCCAGATGAACAGCGTGAAACGAGCTTTGTGCCGGGCGTCCAATGCCCTCATTGCGCCAATCAGATCACCGAAGAGCAGCGAAACCGCTTCACCGAGCGACAAAGACAAATCGACCAAGAGCAGGCCAAGCCACAGGTTTAGATCAAAATTCCGTCACTGAGAGTACGTTTCTTGGTTTTAGCCGTATTTTGGGAATCCGGACCGGTCGTTAGACTAGAGGCACCACTCAACCGTTTTTTCCATTCAGGAATTTTCATGACAGCTGTAGAACTACCACCTGAGATCGAAGTCAAACTCAATCCCGCGGATCAAGATGAGGATGGTTTCGTCAGCATCTGGAATATCGCTTCGGCCTCCACTGATGGTGATCTGGAGCAGACGCGAGCCTTGGCTGCTCAGTTCATGTGCTTTCTATGCAAGCGTAACTGCGATTTTGTTGTGACAAGCTCAACAAACGCGGAGTATCTGGACGAGTGGTTTGAGCGGGACAACAAGATCCTGTACGACTGGAATTTGGAGAGCGAGAAGGTCGATGTCATCGCGCAGCAGGCCGAGGTTCCTTACGAGCCGTTCGTGTCGTTTTTGGGAAACCAGAAATTCAACCCAAAGACCAAATACGCTCCTCGCCGCATCGATCGCGTTGAGTGGTTCCAGAATCAGTGGAGCGTCGGTTAGACCGACAGTTTCGGAGTGATTGACGCCGAGAGCGGCTGCCTAACCGTGATTGTGATCTCAATCACAGCGGGCATTTTGAGCTCACATCATGGCGGGCAAGGAACGATCACGCCATGGTTCCGTGAGAGACTGGCTCGCTACTTCTGAGCGCCGACTCGCCGTTTCTTGGGCCGGCTAGTAATCTCTGAGCATCGTCTCGCCCGGCCCTTCAAAAGTCGTCGTCGTGGCCAAGTGTCGATTGCACGCCCGATGACTGAAGCAATCCGGGATCTTTCATCCATTCGCAGCAGAATCATTTGGAAACTGTCGCCAGCTGATACGCGTTTCATGCAGTTCAATACCGTTCTGCCTGGAACTGGATTTTCTGGCGATTCATCCCGCGCGTTCGGAGTTTCTCAGTTGCTCACGCCATGTCAGCGACGATATCTCGCAGCCAAAAGATCTCGCGTGCAATATCTTCGGAAAGTCCTCGACGTCGCATGGAGTGAGGCAGAACGGTCCAAGCATAGGTCTCGACTTCCAGATGCCCGGTAAACTCGGCAGATCCACTCTGATTTAGAAATCTCAAACATTCCAGCGTATCGTCTTGGCTGGTTCTCAAGTGCCCGAAACGCTCCAAGAAAATCGGCACATGAAAATGTACGATCCAGCGTTGATCTCCGCAGGCTGGTTTTTCTTCGCTCTCAGCACTACGAAGCAGATCGGGAAGGTCTTCGACAAGCTCGAAACTTCCATCAGCTTTCAAGCGACCAGTTTGGTGAAGGTAGCGATCTTCGGCAAACTCACTCAACTGTGCGATCGCCTCTCGTTGACGCCCTCCAGCCATCGACAGCCAGTCCGCAATGATCGCGTTGCTCACTTGCACCTTGCCAATCATCACCCCTGCCTCCACTAGGCGTGATAATACATCTTGCTGAGACTCCATCATGACCGCGGAGTGGCAGATGTCGTGGCAGACGCCCAAGTAGCGTCGATGATCTGTTTCGGGCAGTTCTTTCTCGAACCAATCGACAACGTCCTGAGTCGTATCCAGAACGCAACCGGGTTCGGGCTCGAGGGCGACGACAATGCGTTTTCCGGTCGATTGTTCAATTTCGCGTAGTTTTGAGGCCAACTCTCGCATGTTCTCGCCGGCCTGTGCGAGATTCTCGGGAGTCGCTTCGTTGTCTGCCCACGCAATCGGTAACGTGCTGATCGACCCGGTGGTTTCTTCCTGCGGCAGCAGTTGGGTCAAGATTTTCGCGAGGCGAAGCGTGTAATCAAGTCTCTCGGGCTGCCACCACTGGGGTGAGTAGACCCCATGTTTGACAATGGGTTGGTGAAAATTGTCGTAGGGAAATCCATTGATCGTGAAAGCTCGAAGCCTTCGTTCACTTAAAAATTTGCTAAATCGGTCGGCACCGTCAGTAAGCTCGCCAGCAGCCTGGGCCGGTATCCAAAGTCCCACGCCCAGCTCATCTGAACCACTGGCATCCCTGGCTGGGATGGCAAACTCCTCTAAATTACTGCAAATGGAGGCTAAATCGACTCCTGCATGCACGTTGGTGCAGTAGCCAATGGTTGCCGAGGATGGGTTCAGATAGGTCACAGATGCAGGCTATTCAGGCGGCGGGGAAGGTAAGATAAGATCAATTCGGGCCAGTTTCGAAGGTTCATCTTCAGACACTGGGCAGCTCAACTAAACTCAATCATATACCGGTCGAAACGAATCTACACCCACCCACGCTCTTCCATCATGACGTTTGCTCCTTGTTTGAATCGATTTTACCTACTTGCTGCCACCCTGTTTTTGGCTGGTAATCTGTCGCCAGCCGTGTGCCAAGCTCAACATTTACCCAACCCAAAGCACAGCGACTCGCTGGATCGTTTTTTTCAAATTGAAAGTTGGCTGCCCACACCCAACGCTCAACGCACTGCGTCCGGCGTTCCAGGACCCGAGTACTGGCAGCAGCGGGCGGATTACGACATCGACATCACTCTCGATGACAAAACACAACGACTGAGCGGCGTCTCAAGAATCAAGTACCACAACAAGTCGCCACACACGCTGCGTTACATCTGGGTCCAACTGGATCAAAACCGCTTCAAGCCCGATTCAGACTCTGCCATCACGACGACGGCTCCTTCGCTTTCGCAACGCATGTCGTTTCGGGGACTCAACTCGATTCTCGCTCGCACCGTTTTTGAGGGCGGCTACAAAATCGAATCGGTGACAGACGCAAAGCAAAAGGCGATCCCAAACACAATCATCAAAACGATGATGAGAATTGACCTGCCAGAACCCCTGATGCCAGGCATGTCCACGGACTTTGAAATCCGATTCTCCCACAACATCATCAACGCCAAAGTGATCAGAGCGCGCGGAGGATACGAGTTCTTTGAAGAGGATGAAAACTACATTTACGAAATCGCTCAGTGGTTTCCCCGAGTGGTTTCGTACACAGATTACAAAGGATGGCAACACAAGCAGTTCCTCGGCCGTGGTGAATTCACGCTCGAACTAGGCGATTACGTTGTGCGGATCACTGCTCCCAGCGACATGGTCGTCGCTGCCACTGGTGAACTGCAAAACACAAAAGAGGTGTTGAAGCCTGAATGGATCAAGCGATTGAAGGATGCCGAGTCTTCCAAGACGCCGCAATTCATCGTGACACCAGAAGAAGCCAAGCAGAATGAATCTGAGAAAAGCAATAAGCCAAAGACTTGGGTCTACAGCGCCAAAAACGTGCGTGACTTCGCGTTCGCAGCTAGCCGCAAATTCATCTGGGATGCGATGGGTGTCAAAGTGGGAGGCAACACTGTCCTGGCAATGTCCTACTATCCCAACGAAGCCGAACCTCTGTGGAGCCAATACAGCACGGAGTCGATCGCACACACCTTGGAGGTCTATGGGCGGTACTCATTCGACTATCCCTACCCTGTTGCGATTAGCGTCAACGGACCGATCTACGGGATGGAGTATCCAATGATCTGCTTCAATGGCCCGCGTCCAGAAAAGGATGGGACCTACAGCAAAGCCACCAAATACGGATTGATTTCCGTGATCATCCATGAAGTAGGACACAATTACTTTCCAATGATCGTTAACAGCGACGAACGTCAGTGGACTTGGATGGATGAAGGCCTGAATACCTTTCTGCAATACCTCACCGAACAGGAGTGGGAAGAGAATTACCCATCGCGGAGAGGCGAACCGAGCCAGATCGTGCCCTACATGCGCGGAGGCAATCAGCGTCCCATCATGACAGGCAGCGAGGAGATCCTGCAATTTGGAGCCAACGCCTACTCGAAACCAGCTACCGCGTTGAACATTCTCCGAGAAACCATTCTTGGCAGAGAGCTGTTTGATTTTGCTTTCAAAGAATATGCACGGCGTTGGAAGTTCAAGCGACCGACCCCCTCTGACTTTTTCCGCTCCATGGAAGATGCATCGGGCGTCGACCTTGACTGGTTCTGGAGAGGCTGGTTCTACAGTACTGATCACGTGGACCTCGCAATCACTGACGTTGACCTTTATGTGATCGACAGTGGAGACCCGGATGAGTCCGCAGAACGAAAACGCAAGGAGCGTGATGAGAAAGAGCCAAGCAAGTCAGTGGAACGAAACGAAGATCTGAAACGCCGCATCGATTGGCAACCCGGTCTCAAAGACTTTTACAACAGCAGTGATTACGACGAACTTGCCGTAGAAGAATCAGCACGCAAGTCCTACCAGAAGTTTGTCGAAGGACTCGACTCGAAACAGAAGGCGTTATTGAAACGCACCACCAACTTCTATCGCGTCTCATTCGAGAACATCGGCGGGCTCGTAATGCCAATTATTCTGCGGGTCCACTACACAGACAACACCAGTGAAACCATGAGGATTCCTGCTGAAATCTGGCGAAGCAACAGCGAGAATGTCAGCAAACTTCTGATCACAGACAAAGAAATTGTGCGTCTGGAACTTGATCCCCAACAGGAAACAGCTGACACCGAATCCAGCAACAACCACTGGCCTCCAAGACTTGTGCCAAGTCGTTTCCGACTGTTCAAGGAGGGGCCGAGCCGAAATCCAATGCAAAGCTCGCGGGATGCCAAGAAGGCTACCGAGAAAAAAGCGGCAGACGCTGAGAAAAAGGACGCTGAGAAAAAGGACGCAAAGAAACCAGAAGCGAAGCCCAAAAGCGATTCCAGCAAGAAGCCCGCTGAAGCAACAGGCAAACCGTCTGGCAGAGCTAAACCGAAAGCAAAAGCGAAGCCAGAAGCAAAAGCGAAGCCAGAAGCAAAAGATTCCAAGTAGTGCAAAAGGCCGGCTACCTCGTCTTGCTTTGCCTCACCCCGCACCCCTGCGGTCACCCGACACAGGGTGAGATCATAGAGCAGGAGGAGCCCCCCCGGTTCATGCCACCGCCCTGATACCTGGATAAAAATTCAACAGGGCGACAAATCACGCATGTTGTCCACGTCACGCGACCTCAACAGAACCCCACTTAACTGAAGCCATCATGTATTTTAGTTTGCTTTGCCTGATGCTGGTTCACCCGGTCCATGAGACGGTTGCTGAGATAGAGTGGAATCCGAAGACTCACCGCATGGAAGTGGCTCTGCGGCTCGACATATTGGACGAGCAATGGCTGGCAAAACAGGCCGTCAAGGCAGATGCGACCTCTGAGGTCGCGACGAATTGGCGTCTCAAGTATCTCGAGCAAAAGTTCCGAGTCACGAAACCAACGGGTGCTGGCCAACCCCTGACGAGTTCCTATCATTGGATTGGGCGAGAACAGAAAGGGCCGCACGTCTGGTGGTATTTTGAAATCGAGCCAACCGACAAGACCAAGCCCCATTGGGTCCAGCAGAAAATGCTCGAGGACCGCGAGCCCAACTACACCCACCGCGTCTTAATCTTGGGGGTCCCAGGTAAGCGCTCATTAAATTTGACATCCCAGAAAAACAAAGCACGACTCGACCAAGCTAAAGATGACACAACAAGCAAGGCAACTAACAGCTGAAGTCATTTCCATCGGTGACGAAA
>Ga0315331_10000625_pt1 | contig 24900 bp, 25 predicted proteins | sample M160m34915metaG_FD_203456 | JGI IMG/M metagenome (GOLD analysis project Ga0315331, IMG submission 203456) | Ammonia-oxidizing marine archaeal communities from Monterey Bay, California, United States - M1 60m 34915 | ecosystem: Environmental > Aquatic > Marine > Intertidal zone | place: USA...
GGTTTGCGCATCGATCAATGCGGCAGTAATTCGAACCCGACCGCCAGCGCGCCGCATACTACCTTCAAGAATGCGATCGACCCCCAGCGCTTGCCCGATAGCGCGTGGATCACGAACGCCATTCTGAATAGAAGCAACTATTGAGGCCGATGCCAGACGGAGGCCAAGGATTTTCGCCAGCTCCGTCATCACATCCTCCGCCACGCCAGCAACGAAATAATCCTGGGACGGGTCGTTCGATAGATTACGGAATGGAAAAACTGCGACCGCTAACCCAGCAGCCCGGATAGTAGCGTTCTCGCCTGCTAAGTCGTATTCGTAGCCTGTAAACTCATGTATCCAAGCGCACCAAGCGCCAATACGACCACCACCACACCTGCGATGACCAACCCGGTTCGGCATCTGGATACAGGCGGTTTGAGCGGCGCTTCAGCAACATCGCCTGGCATTAGAACCTGGTAGGCGCGTACAGGACGCACTAGGTTTTCCAGCGAAAGCGGCCCCATATTCTCAATAGTGATATCGAGCTTGCCGGCAATCTGGTCATACGCTGCAGCAGATAAGCAAATGCCGCCTGGCCGCGCCTGCTGCTCTAGCCGCGCGGCGACATTCATGTCGTCACCTAGAAGGTCGTCACCGTCCACAATTACATCGCTGATATTCACGCCGACCCGATAACTGATCTGCGTGCCGGCCGCGTTCAAAAAATGCGCCGCTTTAACCGCTTCCTGCATGGCGATCGCCGCCGCTACAGCACCAACCACGCTGGAAAACTCGGCCAGCACACCATCGCCTAGTTTCCTAATAATCCGCCCGCGTTGAGCGGCGAATATTGGCTCAATGCAGGTCCCGAGCAGGGTCTGCAAAATACGAACCCCGCGTTCCTGGTCCGCCTCCAGCAAGCTCGTGCAACCAACCATATCTGCGGCCAGAATGACGGCAAGACGACGCTCCATCTCGTCGCTCATTCTATGAGGCCGATCAATAGTCTTCGAGCAAGGAGCCGAAGCCCTGAATTCGGTCCTGCATGCCGTTCATACGGAGCGCATGCCAGTATGTGGCGGTGTTGATCGCCAGCACCGGTTTATCCAGCCAGAATTCTGCCATTGGCGCGATGTTTGCGAATGCTAGATTAGTGCCGACCTGCAGGATTGCTTCCACTTGCGGGTCATTCACCTCATTCACTGCGTCTCGCAATGTTTTGGCATCCACATGGGCGATAGCCGTCGGGCTTGGGCATTTTAAGCCGGTCACCGCCATCACCTCAAAACCGCAGTCGCCAAAGAACTTGCGCACCTCACCATCGCCCACAGGCATATAGGGGGTGATGACGGATATGCGCTTGATATCGCCGTAGCACTTAAGTGCCGCCTGGGACGCATCAGACCCCATTGCGACCGGCAAACCATCCGCCCGCGCTTCAAGCTTGGCCTTCAACTCCATAGAGCCAGCGAGGCCACCCCAGAAGGTTTCAGAGGACATGCCCATGACAATGGCACCCGGCCTAGCCGTCATCACCCGGTCAACGGCCTGCATCAATTCCGCACGAATACGGACCATCAACTCCTCAAAGTCAGCGTCGGAGCCAAGGGGATCGTCGGGGATGTGAATGCGGCTGAAGTGATTGGTAACACCCTTAGGTGCCATACAGCCGAATTCTGGCTGCACGATGGTGTTAGTCGATGGCGCAATAACGCCAAACTTGATGCGGTAACCAAGGGCATCTTTCGACGCGGGTTGGACTTCAGCCATAGCGAAGCGCTCCGATAGTCAATGCAGGAGCAGGCATAGTGCACCATGAGCGCGCGCGCGGCTATTTGCGCTGAAACTAGAGCATTACAGGTCTGTTTGGCTTTACCTGCTCCTCGATAAAGGTCAGTTTTGGCTCCCGGCGCTGTCAATGCAGTATAAATCGCGCGGGTGAGGATTAACCTCCTGCAAAAATTCCATTGTCGCCAGTTTTGACAGGAATCACAGGCAGGTAATCAAACTTACCATTCGGAATGATCAGCTTGCCGTTGACCCGATAGCCAAACAAGCTGTGCATGTCTCGGATGACTGCGGTTTTTCGCCTACTGACTTCGATTCTGAAATGGGTGCGGCTCAACTGGACATTGTCGCCAGTGAGTTGGAGCGAGAGGCGATCACGATTACTGCGATCAATAATCTTGCCCGCCAAACCAACTGAAAACGGCATTGTGCGGATAGGCATACGGTTTTTGCCAATCTGGGCAATTGTCTCGGGACTATCGCCGAATAGAATGATCGGCTGGGTTGATTTGATAATCCGCTGGGGCTTCGGGACTTTCAACTTGGCGCGCTGCACATTGGCGGCAAACGCGCCTGAACTCATGGACGCATAGCGAGCTTCACTTTCCGCAAGCCGGTCGCAAAGCAGCATGAGCAGTTTCATGCCAATACCTTCGCGATGCCCAAAGGCCTTCAGAAATTCATCTGCAGGGATTTTCACAACAGTGGATTCTTTGATGGCCGTTATCGTGGCAGAGCGTGGCGAGGTCCGAATAACACCCATTTCACCAATTAGATCGCTTGGCCCACGCTTCGCCAAGATTGTGCTCCTACCATTCTTATGACCGCTGAGGGATACTTCGCCCGTTTCTACATAACAGAGAGAGTCGCTGACCTCGCCTTCGCGCAACAGCACCTCTCCCGCGTCTAGCGCGACAGATCGCATTACACCCTCACGTCACGACGCCCTTCAAGAACCGTAAAAAGGCGCCAGCTTGCGGAATTGCGTTGGGAACAGCCCCCATGCAATTCAAGGATTCAAAGGTTGCATAACCTTATAATCCTTGCGAAGTATGACCGACCAGCGTGTAAATAGTATAAATCAATGACCGCATAGGCGACGACGCCTCAACTTGCAGCTAATTGCCCTTGCTGACAGTAGGCGCGCCGTCTGCCCGGGCTGCGATGGCGTCAAGTGCTGCGTTGGCAATCGATTTGGCATCGAGGCCAGCTTGGGCCACCTGAGCTGCCGGTTTGTCTTGCTCCAAAAATGCATCAGGCATGGTCAAGGTGCGCACCGCCAATGCGCCATCGAGCAGGCCTTCATCTGCTAGGGCGTGTAGAACAAGCGCGCCAAATCCGCCGGTTGAGCCTTCTTCGACTGTGATCAACGCCATATGATTGTGGGCCAAATCCCGGATCAAACCCACATCCAGCGGCTTTGCGAAGCGGGCGTCAGCCACAGTTGCCTGCAATCCGCGTTCGGCCAAAATATCGGCAGCGACCAATGCATTGGTCAGCGGCGCGCCGAAGCTGAGTATCGCGACGGGGCCACCTTCGCGCACGATCCGGCCTTCGCCAATTTCCAGCGTTTCCGTGATATCCGGAATAGCCACCCCCGTTCCCTCTCCGCGCGGGAAACGGATGGCGGATGGGCGGTCATCAATCTGGACAGATGTCGCGACCATGCGCACAAGCTCTGCCTCATCAGACGGTGCCATCAGCACAAAGTTCGGCAAGCAGCCAAGGTACGCCACATCAAACGCACCGCAATGGGTCGAACCATCGGCACCGACATAGCCCGCACGGTCCAGCGCAAATCGCACGGGCAGGCTTTGGATCGCGACGTCATGGACGATCTGATCATAGGCGCGTTGGAGGAATGTGGAATAAATCGCCACGAAGGGCCGCATCCCTTCCGTTGCCATGCCAGCGGCGAAGGTAACGCCATGCTGTTCGGCAATGCCCACATCAAACGTGCGTTCTGGGAAACGCTTTGCAACCTTATCCAGGCCAGTGCCAGACGGCATAGCGGCTGTCACCGAGACAACGCGCGGATCGCGTTCTTTCAGCTTCATTAGCGTATCAGCGAATACGCCCGTATAGCTCGGCGCTTTCGGCGTGCCTTTTGCTTGCTCACCGGTCTCCACATTGAACTGAGAAACGCCATGATATTTATCAGCGGATTTTTCAGCGTGGCTGTAGCCTTTGCCTTTTTCCGTCACCACATGCAGCAGAACAGGCTGGTCGCCGTGGGTTTGAGACTTGAGATGCTGAAGGATCGGCACCAAGTCTGCGATCGAATGACCATTAATTGGTCCGACATAGTAGAAGCCCAGCGCCTGGAATAACTCGCCGCCGCCGACAATGCCGCGCGCCAATCCTTCGGCCCGCCGTGCGGCTTCCTCGAACGGTTTCGGGAAAAGCTTCGCCACATCTTTCGCAATACTGCGTAGACTGGAATACGGCTTGGAGGATGCAAGCCTGGAGAGGTAGCCCGATAGCGCGCCCACGGGCGGGGCAATCGACATATCATTGTCATTCAGGATCACGACCAACGGCAGACCGGACGCGCCGGCATTGTTCATGGCTTCGTAAGCCATGCCAGCCGTCATCGCGCCGTCACCAATCACGGCGATGGCGCGGTTGTCCTTGCCCATCAAATGCGCCGCCGTCGCCATACCAAGCCCGGCAGAGATTGATGTGGAGGAATGCGCGGCTCCAAACGGGTCGTATTCGCTCTCACTCCGCTTGGTGAAGCCCGAAATGCCACCACCTTGACGTAGGGTGGTCATGCGGTCACGGCGGCCGGTTAGGATTTTATGCGGATAGCACTGGTGGCCGACATCCCAAATCAGCCGGTCATGGGGTGTATCGAAAACGTAATGCAGGGCAACCGTGAGCTCGACAACGCCAAGCGACGCGCCCAGATGGCCACCGGTTTCGGCAACGCTTTCAATCGTGTCCCAGCGCAGTTCGTCAACCAGGTGGATCAAGTCTGATTCTGGCATCTGGCGAAGGTCAGCCGGATCACGGATGCGATCCAGCAATGGGGTCGGGCGGCGGGTCATATAACGGCCCCTTCCTAGCTTTGACGCTGAAGCGAAAAGCGCGCTGCGTCACGCAAGAGGTTGGCGCTCGATCCAAAGCAATCAAGTTTTGCGACGGCCTGCCGTACGAGCGTCTCGGCATAATGCCGAGATTCCGGGATGCCCATGGCACCAGGAAGCGTCGCTTTGCCGGCCTCAGCATCCTTGGCGAGACGCTTGCCGACTTGCTCTTCGTCGCCTTCAAGGTCCAGCAGATCATCGGCAATTTGGAAGGCCAGTCCGATATCCATACCGTAGCCATAAAGTGCGGCCCGTGCTTGTCCATTGGCTTGGCCAAGAATAGCGCCAGCCTCACAAGCGAATGAAATAAGCGCGCCCGTCTTCAAGCGCTGCATTCTGATCGCCCAGCCCATGTCGCTCGCCATATCGCCGGCCTCCCCTTCTGCCAATAGATCAAGCGCCTGGCCGCCGCACATGCCCTGCGTTCCAGAAGCAACGGCAAGGCCGCGGGTCAGCTCCAGGCGTACATTGGCGTCAGGATGGGTTTCTGGCATGGCGAGAATGCGGAAAGCTTCTGTCTGCAATGCGTCACCGGCCAGAATAGCCGTGGCTTCGTCATATTCCTTGTGGACGGTCGGGCGCCCCCGACGCAGATCATCATCATCCATCGCAGGTAGATCATCATGGACAAGGCTATAGGCGTGCAGGCATTCAATCGCCGCACCGGCATGAAGCGCGCGAGTATGATCGCCGCCGGTCGCAGCGGCTGCGGCGACGGTCAAGAACGGCCGGAAGCGTTTGCCGGGACCAAGCGCAGCATAACGCATCGCCTCAACCAGTTTCCGTTCTTCGCCAAGCGGCGCCGGGTCTGGGAGGAGCTCTGCCAGCAACTCATTCGTGTCGCTCGCGATTTCAGCGAGTGCGGCTTGGAGAGGGCCGCTCATTGGGTTAGCGCCACATCGAGCTTGGGAAAGCGGCGCGCGCCCCCCTCATCCTGATCCCTCTCGCCCCAATGGGTGGCGAGGAGACCTTCACGAAAGCTGCCTCCTTTGAACCCTCGCCCCCCATAGGGAGGAGAGAGCAGGATGAGGGGGGAAGCTGCAACGTAACAGCCAACTGAAAACTGCATAGAAAAATCCACGCGCTGCACTCTATTCAACATCAAACGGCGTCGTTGACGCTTGCCCGCCAGAGATCGCAATCCGTTCTACGCGCGCCTTGGCATCAGCCAGCTTAGCGTCGCAATGGCGGCGCAGGGCGGAGCCGCGTTCATAGGCATGAATGGAATCTTCAAGCGCACCCTTGCCTTGCTCCAGGCGCTGAACGATGCCTTCAAGCTCGGCCAGCGCGTCTTCGAACGACATTTTGCGAATGTCTTCAGGGATTTCGGCAGCGGCTTCGGCCATTTTGGGCGGCTCCAAGTCTCGAGTTGAGCCTTGTTGTAACGTGCGCGCCGGGCGCTGTCAGCCAGCTTTGTCGAGCGCATATCCAGCAGACCGCACTGTGCGGATAAAATCAGCGGCATCGCCTTCGTTCAAAGCCTTACGAAGGCGACGGATATGCACATCAACTGTGCGTGCTTCAACGAAAATATCCCGGCCCCACACAGCATCCAGCAACTGCTCGCGGGAATAAACGCGCCCCGGATGTTCCATCAAATGACGGAGCAATCGGAATTCCTTGGGGCCTAAGTGAATATTCCGCCCTGCCCGCTCGACCCGATGTCTAGCTAGATCAAGGGTGATATCCTCGTATTCAAGGGTCTCAACCGCCGTAGACGGAAGTGCGCGGCGGAGCACAGCACGAAGGCGGGCGATGACTTCCGCTGGCGAGAACGGCTTAGTCACATAATCGTCGGCACCAGAATCTAGGCCACGCAATCGATCCGTCTCATCACCACGGGCCGTTAGCATGATAATCGGCAGCATGCGCGTCTCGGGCCTCCGCCTAATTCGTCGGCAAAGCTCGATCCCGGATACGCCGGGCAGCATCCAATCCAGCAGCATCGCATCCGGCTGGCGCTCAGCGACACTGATTTCCGCCTCATCACCATCACGCGCGATACCGACTTCGTAGTCTGCTGCTTCCAAATTGTATTTCAGCAGCTCGACGATATCGGGCTCATCCTCAACAATCAGGATGTAGGGCTGCATGATCCGTTATTCCGCTTTCAAGCCCATCGCGTCTTCACCTTTAGGGCGGGCCGTGCTCAAGCGTTCGCCGGTCTGCATGTAGTAGACATTTTCGGCAATATTTGTGCAATGATCCCCGATCCGCTCAATGTTCTTGGCGATGAACAAAAGATGCGTGGCGGCGGTGATATTGCGGTTGTCTTCCATCATGTAGGTCAGGCATTCGCGGAAATAGCCATCATACAGCACGTCCAGATCTTCATCCCGGTCCCGGACTTTGACGGCACCTTCCGCATCGCTGTTCACATAGGCATCGAGTACGCTACGCAGCATCTCCCGCGCGACATCGGAAAGCCGAACAATCCCGCGCGTCGCATCCATTGGCGGCGATTGGTTGATGACCAGCGCCCGCTTCGCGCCATTCTTCGCATGGTCCGCGATGCGCTCCAGGGACTGCGCGATTTTAAGCGCAGAGATGATTGAACGCAGATCAACCGCCATTGGCTGGCGTAGCGCCAACATCCGCACCACCTGATATTCGATTTCAGCATCGAGGCTATCGACACGCTTATCGGCCTTGATCGCTTGGGTGGAGAGATCCGCGTCCCGTTTGACGAGCGCCGTAATCGCATCCGTCAGAATCGTCTCAGCAAGACCGCCCATTTTCGCAACCAGGGCGGATATATTCTGAAGCTCCTCTGAGTATGAGCGGACGATATGTGCGTCTGAATTAGGCATCTGAATGCTCCTGTCGCTCAGCCGTAACGGCCGGTGATGTAGCCTTGGGTGCGCTCGTCCCGGGGATTTGTAAAAATCTGCTCAGTCCCTCCAACTTCCACCAAGATACCCAAATGGAAGAACGCTGTGCGCTGGGACACGCGCGCTGCCTGCTGCATTGAGTGGGTGACGATAACGATGCTGTAAGAGCGCTTCAGTTCGTCAATCAGCTCCTCTACCCGCGCTGTCGCAATTGGGTCCAGGGCTGAGCAAGGCTCATCCATCAAGATCACGTCTGGACGGACAGCAATAGCCCGCGCAATGCAAAGCCGTTGCTGCTGGCCACCGGACAGGCCAGTGCCTGGTTGAAGCAAGCGATCTTTTACCTCTTCCCAGAGGCCAGCCCGTTCCAGGCTGGTCTGCACAACCTCATCCAACTCATCCTTGCCGCGGACCAGGCCGTGAATGCGGGGGCCGTAGGCGATATTGTCATATATGGACTTTGGGAATGGATTCGGCTTCTGGAACACCATGCCGACGCGGCGACGTAGCTGCACCGCGTCAATCTCATCGTCAAGAATTCCGGCACCATCCACGCTAATGGACCCAGTGACGACACAGCCGTCGATCACATCGTTCATGCGGTTCATGCAGCGCAGAAACGTGGACTTGCCACAGCCGGATGGGCCGATCAGGGAAGTCACCTGATGACTGCCGATATCCAAGTCGATATCAAACAACGCCTGCTTGCCGCTGTAGGATACGGACACATTGCGGCAGACGACCTTCGGGTCCGCAATCGTCACTGAATTGGTTTCGCGATCTAACATCTGCTTCGTCCTTACCACCGCCGCTCGAACCGCTTCCGTAAGATCACGGCGAGCGCGTTCATCAGCATGAGGAATCCGAGGAGCGCCATAACACCGGCGCTGGTGCGCGCAACAAATGCGCGTTCCGGGCTGTCAGCCCAAAGGTAAATCTGCACCGGCATGACCGTCGCTGGGTCAGTGACCGAGCCCGGAATATCAACGATGAACGCGACCATACCGATCATGAGCAGCGGTGCCGTTTCACCAAGCGCACGGGCCATGCCGATGATCGCGCCAGTCAAAATTCCGGGTAATGCCAGCGGTATCACATGATGCGTGACCACCTGAAGTTCAGACGCGCCGACACCAAACGCAGCCTCACGAATAGAGGGCGGCACTGCTTTCAGGGCAGAGCGCGAAGCGATGATAATCGTCGGTAAGGTCATCAACGCCAACACCATGCCGCCAACCAATGGCGCAGAGCGCGGAAGGCCAAAGAAGTTCAGGAAAACCGCCAGACCCAAGAGACCAAACACAATGGATGGGACTGCCGCCAAATTATTGATGTTGACCTCAATAATGTCCGTCCAGCGGTTCTTGGGCGCGAATTCCTCTAGATATGTCGCTGCCAGAACACCAACTGGGAAGCTCAGCGCGAGCGTCACCAGCAGCGTGAAGAATGAGCCGACCATAGCCCCCCAGAAGCCTGCAAGTTCAGGCTCGCGGCTATCACCCTTTGTCCAAAATCGGAGGTTCAGATGTGAGGTAATCGCGTCTTCGGCTTCCAGCTTATCGAGCCATGCAATTTCTTTGTCTTTGACGCGGCGATCAGATTCTGGTGCCTCTCGGTCAATGAAGCCTTTGAGGAAGCTGTCGACATCGTCAGACGCGTAGATTTCAACCCGTCTCGTTTGACTAATCAGGCTTGGGTCTGCGGCAACCAATTCAGCCAATTGTTGATCAACGCCAGTGCTGAGCAAGCCATAGAGCTTCCGTTTATCGCCGCGCTTCTTCACATCCGGGAACAGTTCGCGCAGTGAGGCCCGGGCGAGTTTGCGATAATCCGCCCGAGCTAATACTGATGGGTCCCGACCGCCCTTGGGATCAATAACTTTGGCTTCAAACGTCACATCCAGCGCGATGCTGTGCTGGTAAAAAGCCGTCCATCCCGTCGCCACGATGGAGATCACCAGCAGCGCCAACATGCCCGCCGCTGCTGCGATAGCGGCTATGCCATACATGCGGAATCGGCGTTCGGCACGGTAGCGTTTGCGCGCGTGTTTGACCTCCGCCGCATCCACGGCGATGCCCGTGTTGTGTTCGCGGTCAGTCATATTTTTCTTGATATTTCCGCACCACCTTGAGGGCGATGATGTTCAGGGCCAGCGTCACGAAGAACAGGACAAGTCCAAGCGCGAAAGCGGCAAGCGTCTTGGAGCTATCAAATTCCTGATCACCAACGAGTAGCGTCACGATCTGCACCGTCACTGTCGTTACCGCTTCGAACGGGTTGGCAGTGAGGTTCGCTGCGAGACCAGCGGCCATGACGACGATCATGGTCTCACCAATCGCGCGGCTGACAGCCAGCAGAACCGCGCCGACAATGCCAGGCAATGCAGCGGGCAATACCACTTGGCGGATCGTTTCAGACTGCGTGGCACCGAGCGCATATGAGCCATCACGGAGTGTTTGTGGCACAGCATTGATCACATCATCTGAGAGTGATGAGACAAACGGGATAATCATCACCCCCATCACCAGGCCTGCCGCCAATGCGGATTCTGAACTGGCGTCGATGCCAAATCTTTCACCAAAACCTCGAACATATGGGCCGACTGTGAGCGCCGCGAACAGGCCGTAGACGACTGTCGGCACACCAGCCAAAACTTCTAAAAGCGGCTTAATCGTGCCGCGTGCGCGTGGGCTGGCATATTCGGACATGTAGATGGCCGAGAACAGGCCAAGCGGCACGGCGATTAGCATAGCGATCAGGGTAATCAACAGCGTGCCTGCAAAAATTGGGATGGCGCCAAAACTACCGCTGGCACCCACCTGATCGGCGCGGATAGCAGTTTGTGGGCTCCAATGGGTGCCGAACAAGAAGTCATGGAACGGAACGCGCAGGAAGAAGCGCCACGCTTCAAACAGCAGCGAGAGGACGAGGCCGATGGTCGTGAGGATAGCGATCATAGAGGCTGCAATCATGATGTAGCGAATAATCCGCTCGACGCGGTTCCGCGCCCGAAATTGGCCAGCAATGCGCTTCCTGGCGAAGAACAGGCAGATGGCAGAGAGTGGGGCAACGACAGCGAACTTGACATAAAGGGAAATGCTGGCGAGTTCGGTATACCGCGCCGCCGCAGCCTGCACTTCCAAGGACGGGTCCGCACGAACGATATCACCGCTGGAGAGATTGCGAATATCGCTCATCAGCAGCGCCAAACGTTGCGGCTCAAGCGCTTGGGTCTCTATCGAAAGACCGCTGACAACAAGCACCTCTATGATCTGATGCTCAGCGCTCAGCCATATCACGCAGGCGATCAATGCTGGGATCGCCGCCCAAAGTGCGACATAGGCCCCGTGATATGAGGGCAGAGAATGGAGCTGGGATGCGTCGCCTCTGACAGCCGCCAACGCCCCGCCTTTGCCGCGCTGATAGCCATAGGCGGCCAGCAGAAGAATTACCCCAAGGATCAACCAGATTTGCATGGATGTGCGCTCGCCAATCCTTGGAGGAGGTTCGTTACAGCTCTATGCCGACTAAAGCTTGAGCGGCGCAAGGCCGGTCGCTTGCTCAGTCATGGCTTCGCGTTCTTCTTCCGTCAGCGGAATCAGGCCTTTATCGGTTAGATAGCCTTCTTCGCCATACGCCTTGTCGCTCACGAATTCTTCGACAAATTCCAGCATCCCCGGCACAACACCGATATGCGCTTTCTTGACGTAGAAGTAGAGCGAGCGGGAGACGCCGTATTCGCCATCCGCGATAGCATCAAACGTCGGCTCAACGCCTTCGACTTTAGCCCCCTTAATCACATCAGCATTCTGATCAAGGAAGGAGAAGCCGAAGATGCCAACTGCGTTTGGGTTCGCCTGAAGCTTCTGAACAATCAGGTTGTCGTTCTCACCGGTTTCAACAAACGCCCCATCCTCACGCATCGCGTCAGAGATGCTGCGGAAAGCGTTCTTATCGTCCTTGAGCGCTTCGATTTCTGGGAAATGTTCCGCACCTTCGCGCATCACGAGTTCCACGAAGGCATCACGCGTGCCGGATGTCGGTGGCGGGCCCATCACTTCGATCTTGGTCGCCGGCAGGCTGGCGTCGATTTGGTTCCACATCATGTAGGGATTGGGAACCAGTTTGCCATCAACCGGCACCATCTTGCCGAATGCCAGGAATATCTGCGCCTTGGTGAGGGAAAGATCACCGCCAGCCTTGGATCGACCGAGCGCAATCCCATCATAGCCAATCTTGACTTCAGTGATTTCCGTCACCCCATTAGCCGCGCAGCGATCAATCTCGGATTGCTTGATCCGCCGGGATGCGTTGGTAATATCCGGATTGCCAACACCAACGCCGCCACAGAACAGCTTCAAGCCGCCGCCAGAGCCAGTGCTCTCGACCACTGGCGTTTTGAAATCCGTCGTTCGGCCGAATGTCTCAGCGACGGTTGTAGAAAATGGGAATACCGTCGACGAGCCAACGATACGAATCTGGTCACGCGCCTGCACCGCGCCTGCGGAAGCTGCAAACGCAAGCGCTGCGGATGCTCTAATAACTTGTTTTAACAAGGACTTGGGTCTCCTTCGGAAACGTGAAATATGGAACACGCCCACACTTCTCTGCGCGGGCTAGCTACTGAATAGGCCGCGCGCAGAACACTGCTATGAAAGTTATATTGCAGTTCTATGACAGTGAGTTTGGCCGGAGAAGTTTTTGCGGCTAGCAACCACTTTGAATTTTCAGTCGCGGCCTATCTGAAGGTCCCCTCTCCCCGCTCTGGGGGGCGAGGATTCCTTTCAGAAATCCCCTACAGCGCCTGGTACGCGCTTCCGGCGCCATGCATGCGGTTCTTTTCCTGCAGCGCCGTTACCGCGCGCACCATGAATGAACAGGTCGGCGTCGGTACGCCAAGCTTGATGCCCTCATCCACAACGCCGCCATGGATTGATCCGATTTCGGAAACGCGGCCCGCTTGTGTGTCCAGGTACATCGAAGGCCGGGCGTTTGGAATCTTGGTGGTGAAATCATGCACCCAAGCGATGGGATCATCATAAAGTAGCTTGATGCCTTTAGCTTCGGCACAGGCCGCCGCTTCGCGCACGCAATCCATGCTGAGGCCCCAGGCCCATTCGTTCTGAATGATCTGCCCAACCCGCATGCCTGTCAGCGAGCATGTCGCAGATACGGCGATATTCGCCATCAGCTTTGACCATACGACCGGCCAAATATCTTCATAAACGCCAACTTTGAATCCACTGTCCCGCCAGGCTGTCGCAACAATTTCGACCCGGTCGGTCAGGCCGCCCGCAGCTTCCGCAATGTTGATGGCTTCCATGCCGTTATGATGCACATGCCCCGGCCCAACCATGGAGGCACCGAACCCGCCAGCGATGCCGCAAAGCACGTTTTTTGGGTCCACAAGTTCCTGAATGCGCTCAACATTGCCGAGGCCATTCTGAAGCGTCAACACGGCTGTATCGGGTCCCAGCATGGGTGCCGCCGCTTCAACCGCGGCTTTGGTCTGCATCGCCTTGGTCGCGACAATGGCCAGCTCGACAACGCCTGCATCCGCCGCATTTGAAGTTGCATGGGGTTTCGCCACCCGGTCGCCAGATGCACCTTCGACCTTCAGGCCATTGGCGTTAATGGCGGCTACATGCTCTGCCCAATTGTCGAACATCCATACGTCATGGCCAGAATCCGCCATCAGACCTGCATAAACAGACCCCATCGCACCCGCGCCGATAATGCCGATTTTCATCGCTCATTCTTCCTCGGAATTAAACTTCAAGAACAATCTTGCCCGCGACTTTGCGAGACAGCAATGCAGTCATCGCCGCACCAGCCTGATCCAGTGGATATTTGGCCCCCACCAATGGCTTGAGCTTGCCTTCACCCCACCAATCAAAAAGTTGTTTGTAGTCCTGACGCAGCGATTCTGGCTCCCGGCGGCGGTGTGAGGACCAGAAGACACCGATGGCAGAACAGCTTTTGACCAGCAGCATGTTCGCTGGAATCTCTGGAATACGCCCCGCAGCAAACCCAATGATCAGAATGCGCCCGCCCCAATTTATGCAACGCAGGGAATGATCGAATATATCGCCGCCAACGGGGTCATAAATGACGTCAGCGCCATTACCGCCGGTGAGTTCTTTCACGCGGTCCCGGATCGGCCCGGTCGTGTAGTTGATCACATGGTCAGCACCATGGACTTCGGCGATGGCGGTTTTCTCGTCGGAACCCGCCGTGGCGATCACCTGCGCGCCTGCCGCCTTCGCGATCTCCACTGCTGTCAGCCCGACCCCGCCAGCAGCGCCATGCACCAGCACTGTCTCACCGGGCACGATATGGCTTCGGCGCAGCAGGCCGACATAGCTCGTGCCATAAGCCACAGGGAATGAGGCTGCAGTCACGTAGTCCATAGCGTCGGGGAATGGATGCGCCAGATAATCCTCAACAATTACCTGCTCGCGATAAGCGCCGTAATCCATAGTGGCAATAACACGGTCGCCCCGCTTGAAGTCCGTAACTCCGTCGCCGACTGCCGATACATCGCCAGCCACTTCGAAACCGGGGCTGAAGGGAAAGTCCGGGCGCACCTGGTATTTATGGCCAATGATCAGCGTATCGGCGAAGTTCAACGCCGTTGCTTTTACGTCAATTCTGATCTGGCCTGGGCCAGGAATGGGTTCCGGCAACTCAATGATAGTTAAGTCTTCAGGTTTTGAGACCTGTTCGGCGACGACGGCGCGCATGGCGGCATTCCTTCAACAACACGGTAGCCGCCAGGATTATCAGCCGTGCTGGTCCGCCGTCCAGTCAGCCAGAATGGTCCGCGCTTCAGATGCCTTGCCGGGACCGCCAGCTTTGACAGCTGTCAACTCAATCACATAGCCGTTCGGGTCACGGAAATAGATCGAATCGATGAATTCGTGATCAGAGGGTCCACGCGTTCCAATGCCCGCCGCTTTGCCCTTCGCCAACATCCGGTGAAGCGTGTCGTGATCCACTTCAAGCGCCAAGTGCAGGTCGAAGTCGCGTTGCGTTTTGAAGTCGAACGCCTCGCCCGGTTCTTCGAAGAAGGCCAGAAAAGACCCGTCGCCCATCTGATAAAACGTATGCAGTACCGCAGCATCACGGCCAGATTTGGTCATGTTGATTTTGAGCGCGCGGGCGAGCGGTAGTTCCAGAAATTCTTCATAGAACTTCCGCGTATCTTCGGAGTTTTCGCAGCGATATGCAGCGTGGTGCAGGCCTTGGATCATTGGATTATGCTCTCTCTTGGCTGGTTGCTTGGCTTTGAACATAGACTGCAAGCCTATAAGCGCCAGTCTTATCGCACCGCAATGTGAGCTGAGAGATGAGCAAGGAAACGCCGACCCGCCGACTGACAGCGCCCGCCATTCAAGCGATGAAGGGGAAAACCGCGATCGCCAGCTTGACGGCCTATACAGCACCCATCGCCTCATTGGTGGATCGCCACTGCGATTTCATCCTGGTGGGCGACTCGCTGGGTATGACGATTTACGGCATGCCCTCCACCGTCGGGGTTACCATAGACATGATGATAGCCCATGGCAGCGCCGTCGTAGAGCATTCCGAGAGGTCCTTGATCGTGATCGACGTGCCATTTGGCGCTTATGAGGAATCGCCAGAGCAAGCATTCCGCAACGCTGCACGGATCATGGCAGAGACCGGCTGTGGCTCTGTGAAGCTGGAGGGCGGCGCACATATGGCTGAGACGGTCGCATTCTTGGCGGCACGCGGCATTCCGGTACTCGCGCATATTGGCCTGACGCCACAATCCGTGAATGCGCTTGGCGGCTATAAGGTCCAAGGGCGCGGTGAGAACGCTGACCGGCTTTCGGAAGACGCACGCGCGCTTAGCGATGCGGGCGCATGGGGCATCGTGATTGAGAAATCGACGGAAAGCATCGCTCGCCGCATCACTCAGGAAACGCCCGCCGTCACCATTGGCATCGGTGCATCACCGGCCTGTGACGGCCAAATTCTAGTGGTCGATGATATTCTGGGCATGTTCCCAGATTTCCGTCCCAAATTCGCGAAAATCTATGCGGAATTAGGAACGGCTGCGGATGACGCTATCGCCCAATACGCGGCTGACGTGCGCTCCCGCGCTTTCCCGGCCAAGGAACACACGTTTTCTGACGCTTCGCAGCAGAAATGGGATTAGGGCTTCTATTCTGCAGGCTTCCCCCTCAACCTGCCATCTCCCCCCACTGGGTGGAGATGGTTCTAGACGTTGGGAGCGCGGCTTGTGTGAGGGTCCCCTCGCCCTCCAGCGGAGGGAGGGAGATCAGGGTGAGGGTGGTGCCAGCGGGTCAAGAGCCCTAACCACCAATTTTCCAACGCCCACGTTGCGGACGCCCAGACTCCTGCACAACCAACCAGGACCAACGCCCATAATGCCGGGACCTAGTGACAAGGCTAGCTACAGTGCGGGCATCGGGCGCATGAATGGCAATGACGTCCCGACCTTGTGTGTCCTGGGTAGCCCATATTGCGGCGACGCCAGGGGGCGGCATCATGGCCACACGATCCTCCAATGCAGCACGCGAACCGACCAACACAGGCAGACCACCCAAGGTGTTGGGTTTACCGATATGTGGGAATTCCGGCCCGCCAGGCAGCACCTCAATAGCCACCGCAGCCGCACTTGAGAAACTTCGCAGGGTTTGGATACGTTCGCTCGGTATAAGAGCGCGGAACGTCAGGTATTCTGTGTCAGCAGCATTCGCTGGCGATGCGCCCGGTTCATCTAGCCAGCGCTGGAAAAATGGCCCAAGCGGCAAGGACGTTTCCGCTTGGAACGCTGCCTCAATCTCTGCCCAACTGGCGATTTTGAACTTGTTCTCACGCCAGAAGCGCTTCACGCCAGAATCGAAGGAATCCTCCCCAATTTCCCGCCGCAGCATCACTAATACCATTGCCGCTTTGCCATACCCGATGGCTTGCGATTGGCCATGGCTCTTTGTCACAAAACGGCGAAGCGGGTAATCAGCAGAATCAGGTAGCGCGTCATATTCCAGTAGCCAGTCGTAGCGGTGCTCGCGGCCTTTGCCTGCCGCTTTGGCCAGCGCGTAATCCGCGAAAAAAGCCGCGAAGCCTTCTGCCCAATTGCCGCGATCATAATTAACGAACACGCCATTACCCCACCAGACGTGGGCAATTTCATGCCATAGGGAGCGCCCGCGCATGAATGGCATAGGCAGGATGCGGCCAGAGATAAGCGTGAAGCCAGGATAACCGATGCCAACCGGTAAAGGGCTTTCCACGACGGAAAACGCTTCATAGGGATATGGCCCGATCCGGTCACTTAAGCTTGCGATAGCCTCGCCAGAGGCGTCCAGATAGCTATCGGCCAACCTGGCGTTCTGCTTGGAAAAGAACGTGCGTAGCGTGATGCCGTTGGCCTTACGCTCGGCCATTTCGAACTTGCCGATGATGAGCGGTGCGCGCGCTATCAGGGGCTGCGCTTCGAATATTGTAAGATTGCCTGAAGCCGATTTCTGCACGGTGCCGCCAGGATAGGGAACCGCAAAATACCCTGGAGGGGTCTCAATTGTGATGACCCATCCGGCGTCAGTGCCTTGTAGGTCTAGCAACCATTTGCCAGAGGCCGGGACTAACCCGCCAGAGTCATCGAGATAGCCATCAAACGGATCAGTCGTCTCAGCTAAAGACGGCAGCGTGATCAGGAGAGGTAAACTCTCTCCATTGTGGCTTACTGCTTCGCCGATAAGCTGACCTGCGTTCGGGTCGAAGCGGAGCCGAACTGGCATGCGCCAGCGGATAGCTTTATCGACGACCGGCTGTGCAAGGGCCTCATTGGCCCAGGACGGGGCTTTCAAGAAGGCACCGGCCACCGGCCACGCCAGCAAAGCGAAAACAACAAGAAAACTTAGAGCAGTCCGCCGCAAAATGCGTTTGATAGTCAAGCGCTTCAATACCATATGCCTTAGCTGGGCGGCGATGCAGGTAGCTTCAACAAAAGCTCCATCGCCTCACCATTCCGCGTGATGCTGAACGGCAGCCATGCACCCCAGCTATGCCGACGGATGGCGGTGCCAAGATCTGCGGCGCGAGCGACAGGCTGGCCTGCGGCGAGCGATACGACGTCCCCCACCTTGAAACCTGCCGTCTCAGCGAACGAGTCTGCTAAGACACGGGTGATCCTGGCCCCGCTGCCTTCAGAATCGGTAATGAACACGCCGATCTTCGGGTGTGGCGCCGGCTGCGGTTCTTCGTGACGTTCTGGCAGGCCGTACACGAGGTCCGCGAGCGGGCGGCCCACTGCGTCGGCGTCCAAATGGCAACCTTCACCAGCATTAAGCGGGATCGCGGTCGCGACGTTCGTCACGCCCAAGTCCAGCAGTTGATGTTTTACACCGTGGCCATAGTCGACATGCCCCCGGCCCATAAAGGCCATCACCGGCTGGCTTGGATTTGCCTTCAGAGCTGCTGCGATGGCTTCTGCAAATGCGCGGTCCCAAACCAATTGCGCCTCAATGAAGCGCTCCGCCATTTGAGATTGCTTTGCGGCGTCCGGCTTGTGGGGGTTTTCACCTTCACCTTCGCCGTGACCATCCCCGTGGCGTTTTTCGAACTCAGGTGCCGCACCGCGGGATTTCATGCCCAAGATTTCGCCAAGCTTGGTTTTATATTCCGGCAATGCAGCCGCCGGGTCACCAATTCCAAGACGATCTGCCGCCGGCACAGACGCCCAGCCTACCCTGCCGACGCGCCGGATCAATGCACGGTCAACATTTAGCGCAATAGCCTCTGCTTTCTGCAGCCGCGGCAATCGCAAAATGGGGTCGTAGGCGTTAGCGGTAAAGCCCCAAACGTCCGCCCATCCGGCTGAGGCCAAGAACCTATGAAGGCTTGTCTCACCTCTGCTCCAAGCGTCGAGCGCTGGTTGGGAGGTTCTTGGAAACATCTCATAGCCGTATTGAACTTGGCCGCGTTGGCCAGCGATGGCGGCTGCTGTCACTGCCTGCCAAAGTTGGATATCCGTGTCGCCATGGTGCTCCCCTAGCAGCACGACATCCGCCTCCGCTAAAGTCGCGATTGCGGCCCGGGCGCGGATCGGTACCGTAGCGCCCGGCGTGAACCATTCACCCGGTGCTGGACATGGTTCATGTGCGAGAGCGGGTGTTGCCAGCGTCAAGGCCAAGCATGCGGCAGATTTTTTGAAGACCTGTTTCATATTTTGAAAAGTGGCTGCTTTGCGTGAAAAAGCAAGCCGGAACGCAAACAGCCGAGGCTCTTTCGAACCCCGGCCGCTGCTAAATCAGCGCAATGTGTTCAGCTGTTACAGCTTAGACTGCGCCGAAGGCCAACATGGCGTCGGCGACCTTGCGGAAGCCAGCGATGTTTGCGCCCTTCATGTAGTCAATGTAGCCGTCGCTTTCTTTGCCGTATTCTTCGCAAGCAGCATGAATGTTGCTCATGATGTCGCGCAGCAGCTTGGAAAGCTCCTCTTCCTTCCAGGAAATGTGGGCCGCATTCTGACTCATCTCAAGGCCGGATGTGGCCACGCCGCCGGCATTCGCAGCCTTAGACGGCCCATAAAGGATCTTCGCGGCCTGGTACTTGTTAATGCCATCAATCGTCGTGGGCATATTTGCACCCTCAGAAACGGCAATGCAGCCATTCTTGACGAGCGCTTCAGCTTCATCCGCGTTGATCTCGTTCTGGGTGGCGCAAGGTAACGCCATGTCGCAAGCCACACTCCAGGGCCGACCCTCATGGAATTCAGCGCCTTTAAACTCAGCCGCGTATTCGGAAATACGACCGCGACGCTTTTCTTTGAGGTCTTTGATCCACTGGAGGCGTTCAAGCGTGATGCCGTCCTTGTCGTAAATGAACCCGCCGGAATCGGAGAGTGTCAGGACGGTGCCGCCGCGATGGATGATCTTCTCCGCCGCATGGGTCGCCACATTGCCAGAACCGGAGATGACAGCCTTATGGCCTTCGATCTCAAGCCCGCGCGTGTGGAGCATGTCTTCCAACATATAAACCGCGCCATAGCCGGTCGCTTCTGGACGCATGAGGGAGCCGCCGAATTCGCGGCCTTTACCCGTCAGCACACCGTTGAAACGGTTGGTCATGCGCTTGTACTGGCCGAACATGAAGCCGATTTCACGACCGCCAACACCAATATCGCCAGCCGGAACGTCGATGTCCGGGCCGATATATTTGGAAAGCTCGGTCATGAACGCTTGGCAGAAGCGCATAATTTCAGCGTCAGACTTGCCCTTAGGGTTAAAGTCCGCGCCGCCTTTGCCGCCGCCCATGGGAAGCTGTGTGAGGGAGTTCTTGAACGTCTGCTCAAAGCCGAGAAACTTCAGCACTGACAGCGTAACGGAAGGATGGAACCGGATGCCGCCTTTGTAAGGACCTATGGAGTTGTTGAACTGAACACGATGGCCACGGTTCACGCGGACATTGCCCTCGTCATCCTGCCAAGTCACGCGGAAGGAGATAACCCGGTCGGGCTCAGTCATCCGTTCCAGGATCATGTTTTTCGTGTATTCAGGCTTGTCTGCGATGTATGGCAGGATAGTCGCTGCGACTTCCTGCACCGCTTGGTGAAATTCTGTTTCACCAGGACTGCGCTTTTTCACGCCGTCCATAAAATCGTTTAAATCATGTCCTGCAAAAGCCATTGGTGTCTCCCCCCAAAGATGGTTTAAAGTGTTATTATCATGTATCGCAGCGTTCATTTGCATGGCTAGCCGCCCCCCCATGCGATCACTTTAGTTAACGCTTAAGTTTAAGCTGGGTCAATGTGATGCCGCTCACGTCTCCCCGCTTTCTAATGCTATTTGTTTAAAGGGCGAATGAACGGGCGCGGTTAATCGTCTGCCCATTTCTTCTCAAAATCCCACACAGCCTCAAATCCCATACGCTTTGAAAACTCCATGAAATTGGCCAAAGGCGCATCGGCGCCGATGCTGGAGCCAGTTTCTAATATCTGGCTGTAAACGGTTTGAAGTGCGGCACCGATGGCTAGAAACCCAGAGCCAGGATATATGGCCATAGCGTATCCCATGCGTTGGTATTCCGCGACCGGCAGCACCGGCGTGCTGCCGCCTTCAACGACGTTCACGAGCAACGGCGCATCGATTTCGGCGCAAATCTGCTCCATCTCCGCCTCGCTCTCCGGGCTTTCGACGAAAACGACATCTGCACCCGCTTCTTGAAACGCCTTGCCGCGCTTGATCGCTTCATCTAATCCATGTCCCGTGCGGGCGTCCGTGCGCGCAATGATCAAAAAATCATCAGACCGGCGGGATGCAACGGCAACCTCAAGCTTCCGCATCATGTCATCCATTGGAATAACCCGGCGCATGGGGGTATGGCCGCACTTCTTCGGGAACTCCTGATCCTCAAGCTGGATACCGGCAGCGCCCGCTTGCTCATAACCCTCAACGGTATGCTGGACATTCATAAGCCCGCCATAGCCCGTATCGCCATCTGCGATGACCGGCGTTTTGGCGATTCCGCAAAACACTTTCACCCGCTCGACCATATCCCTGTAGCTGGCGATCCCCGCATCAGGCAGTCCTAGGTGCGACGCGACCGTGCCATACCCGGTCATATACAGCGCATCGAAGCCCATCGGGTCCGCCGTGCGTACAGAAATCCCGTCAAACACACCGGGTGCCGACACGAACTCGCGCGCCAGCAGCTTCCGTTTCAATTCAGACATTACAATTTTCTCACTCGACAAATCATGAAGTTCGCCCCCATGATAGACGAACTCTGCAGGAGGAAAACATGGCTGAAACAATTTCAGTCTTTTGGCAGCCTCATTGAACAAGCTGCTTAAGGATTAAAGAATTCCTCTCGATCCGTGGGATTGAGTTCAAATCGATAGACGTTGCTAATGATGTTGACGGGCTGGCCGCATTGCAGGCGCTTGGCGCGCGGTCTGTTCCAGTTGTTTCTAAGGGCGATAAGTTTGTTTTCGCGCAGAATGTCCGTGACGTTGTGGAATTTCTGGGCATCAATGAAGACGTTGGCCCGAAATTGACACAAGCCGAATTGGCGGCGCGCGGCGATATGATCTGGCAGACGGCGGTTCGCTATGTTCGCCAAATGCCGGAATCTGCGCTCGCTAAAGAACTGCCAAACCGCCCACGCAGCTACCGCGTATTGATGCACCATATCTTCCAGATACCGGCGGCATTCCTGGAAGCGCGTCGCGGAGGCGAAGAACTCGTCTACGAACGCTTGGTGGCTGCGCCGCCCGACGATATGCAGACGTCTGATGACATTGCCGACTTCGGCGAAGCGCTGCGGCTGGACTTTAAAGCCTGGGCCGCATCTGAAGGCGATGCGATCTGTCAGGGCGACATGAAAACCTATTATGGCGGCCAACAAGCGCATGAGGTGCTGGAACGCACTGTCTGGCATTCTACGCAGCATGTCCGCCAGGTCATGTCGCTGTTGGAGATGGAAGGGGTTCAACCCGACCAACCCTTGCCAGATAGCGCGTTCGATAAACTGCCATTACCGCTAAAGGTCTGGGACGAATAAACCCGAGCGTCGCGAGCGCTCTATGGAGCTAGGAGATGGCGCTGCGGCCATTAGATCTTCTAATGATCGCAGCGGCTTTGCTCGTGCCGGCCCCCTTGGTTTCTGGCGCTTGCCGGTAAGAATTACTCGATTGCGGTGATGAGCCAGTATTTCGGCTCTACGGCCCTGATCATTATGGCTATCTCGCAGCTTCTCGCGACCCGGTTTGGATTCCTGGAGATCATCTTTGGCGGCCTGGACCGGATTTACGTACTACACAAATGGCTCGGCATCGGCATACTCGCGTTCATTCTGATGCACTACACGATTGTTGCAGATATTGACGGACTAGGCGCCGAAACGCTTCTGCCAGAAATCTCAGAAACCTTCGGCTAGATAAGCCTTTACGGCATTCTCGGCCTGCTGGTCATCACCATCGTGACCTTCGTGCCCTATCACCTATGGCTGTTGACACACCGCTTCCTCGGCGCGTTCTGCGCCGCATCCGCCTTCCACTAAATCTTCATCCTAAAGCCTTTCATCTTGATTGACCCATCTGGGCTGTATGTCCTGGCGTTTTGTGTGATCGGCATTCTCTCATAAATCTACACGCTGCTGGATTCTGGCCGTCTCGCCAATGCGCATCCCTAGGCGGTGGACGCGGTCGAGCCCACTGGAGACGCCTTAGCCGGCACGCTCAAGCCTTCTGGACGCGGCATGCGCCAAGCGCCCGGCCAGTTCGCCTTTGTGCGCTTTGCAGCACGCGGACATATGGAACCACATCCTTTCACAATCAGCCAAGGACCGACGGAAGATGGGCGCCTCCGCTTCACAATCAAACCCCTTAGCGACTTTACGGATAACCTCGGCGGCGCGATCCGACCCGGCGTTAAAGCCAAGGTCCCAGGGCCATACGGACGCTTCCAATGGAAACCTGATGGCAGCCCGGAGTTCTGAATCGCCGCAGGTGTTGGCATAACGCAGTTTGTCGTATGGGCGGACGCTCTAGAAGCTGATGCGCCGCCGGTATGGCTGTTCTACTGAATCAAATCCCGCTAGAGCGCCGCCCATCTCAACTCAGCCGAAGCCATTGCCGCCGCGAATTCGAACTTTAATCTGGTGCTTGTGGAACGGGCCAAGACGCACGCCTAACAGCCGCAAAGATAGCAGAGGCTGCTGGCGGCCAGATATCTTCAGCATCCGCATCATTCTGTGGGCCAAAGCCGATGCGGGAAGCCTTGCAGCGTGCTTTCCAGGCACTTGGACTGCCGAAATCCAGTTTCCATTATGAAAAGTTTGAAATCCGCTTCGGGATCTGGCTCAGGCTGATGTTGGCTTGGGTGATGAAGCGTATCCGAAAATAGGCGAACTAATTCCGCCGCCCCACATCCTCGCCCCAACGCTGCACGTGGCCGGTATCGATATCGAATAGGTCGAGCGCACGACCGATGGAATGGTTCACCATATCATCAAGCGTTTCTGGCTTGGCGTAAAAGGCTGGAACCGGCGGCATAATGATCGCGCCAGCTTCCGTCGCCGCCGTCATCGCGCGCATATGGCCAAGATGCAGCGGCGTTTCCCGGAGCAGCATCACCAAGCGCCGCCGCTCCTTTAGCACGACATCCGCCGCCCGCGTCAGCAAGTGGCTTGTGTTACCGTATGCGATCTCGGAGAGACTGCGGATCGAACAGGGCGCGACCAACATGCCTCGCGTCTTGAAAGAGCCGGAGGATATGCTTGCGGCGATATCGGCGGGGCCATGCACGTGGTCCGCCAGGTCTTTGACCTGTTGCACTTTAATCGATGTTTCATAGGCCAGCGTAATTTCTGCAGCCTTTGTCATCACCAAATGCGTTTCGATGGGCAGATCAGCCAAGACTTCAAGCGCGCGAACGCCGAAGATAACGCCAGACGCGCCAGAAATGCCGATGATCAGTCGGTGCGTCATGCCGCATCGATGACGACAAGCGCCAAGCCTTCTTCGACCTGATCGCCAAGCGCGCAGTTCAGGCTTTCAACGACGCCATCCGCAGGCGCCGTGATGACATGTTCCATCTTCATTGCCTCCAGCGCCACCAACGGATCACCTTTTTTCACCTTAGCGCCGACCTCGACCTCCACGCGGATGATTTTCCCAGGCATGGGCGATGCAAGCGATCCAGGCCCGGCGTCAGCCCCTGCCTCCGCGCCAAGCGAAAGCGGCGTCAAGCACCACCGGCGCCCATCCATGCCGGCGATGATGTCTTGCCCCGCGCGCGCGATCCGCGCCTGGAGCTTGCGGTCGCCAAGGCGGATGGTCCACACGCCCGCATCGTTCGTAGGCGGCGTATAGTCGAACGCTGCCGTTTGGTCGCCAAATGCAAGGCTACGCCCGCTCCGCTCCCAGATCAGCGTCACATCAATCGGGTCCGCATCGCTTTGGAAACGGAAAAGTTCAGACAGATTCTGGTTCAGGCGGAAGCCATCATTTTCAGCCCAAGGCGATGCCGGGTTATCGGCGGACAGCAGACGAGCAGTCGCCAATTGTTCCTCCAACAAGAACGCTACCGCGGCAGCGATGCCCTCCATCGGTGCCGCTTCTGGTCCGCCCAGCAAATCCGCCTTATGCCGTTCGATGAAATGCGTATCTAGTTCGACCGCCAGGAATGCTGGATGGCGGAGGGTGTCTGCAAGAA
>Ga0315331_10000626_pt1 | contig 24884 bp, 24 predicted proteins | sample M160m34915metaG_FD_203456 | JGI IMG/M metagenome (GOLD analysis project Ga0315331, IMG submission 203456) | Ammonia-oxidizing marine archaeal communities from Monterey Bay, California, United States - M1 60m 34915 | ecosystem: Environmental > Aquatic > Marine > Intertidal zone | place: USA...
AACCGGCGCCATAAGCTGCACATCCGCGAGCGGGCGCGAATCGTGGGATGCCGCATCGTCCGCGATTTTCGCCATTTTCGCCTGATTTGCGTCCCAGTCCTGCAGGATCTCGTAGGTCGATCCGCGCAGACCTGCGGATTCCAGATCGATCACATTGTCGCCGACAAGAATGCCCGACCGGGCTTCGCCCGCAACACCGGCATAGTTCAGTAGTTTGAAGCTCGCCATCTCGCTCTCTCCCGCTATTTGTATTTGTTGCTCCTGTTTTCGACCGAAACCGTCCCTATTGCAATATCGGAGCCATGGGATGCGTTTCCGCCGCTTGACCGCCGCGCGCGAAGATTCAATTGTCGGCACATAGTCGAAAGGGAGACAGGACGTGGCCAACAAGGACCTTCGGAACTTCATCGAGGAAATCGAAAAAATCGGCGAGCTGAAGAATATCAGCGGCGCGGAAACGGAAGAAGATATCGGCGGCATCGTCGACATGTATATGCGCGACCTCGATAATCCGGCCGTCCTGTTCGACGATGTACCCGGATTCCCCAACGGCCACCGGGTTCTCGCCAATATCATCATGTCCCGGCCGCGCTGCGCGATCGCACTCGGCCTGCCGCCGGAAGCGACGGAGGAAGAACTGGTCAAATGGTGGCGGCACTATCTCGGCGATGCGCCGAACCATCCGCCGGTAGAGGTCAATGGCGGCCCCCTGGTCGAGAACGTTACCGAGGGCGAGGCAGTCAACATCCAGTCTCTGCCGTCGCCCAAGTGGCACGAACACGATGGCGGCAATTTCATCGGCACGGGCTGCATCGTTGCCATGAAAGACCCGGATACCGGCTGGGTGAATTACGGCACCTATCGCGTCCAGGCGCATGAGCCCCGCATTGCAACGGTCATGATGTCGCCCGGCAAGCACGCGCGGCTGATCATGAAGAAATATCACGACCGTGGCGAAAAATGCCCTGTCGCCGTGGTTGCCGGCGTCCACCCGGTAATGTTCATGATCGGCGGGTTCGAGGTTGCCTATGGCAAGAACGAACTCGACGTGGTCGGCGGGATCTTCGGCGAGGGCGTCGAGGTCATTAATATGCCAAAGACCGGCCTGCCCGTGCCCGCCAGCGCCGAGATCGCATTTGAGGGCTTTATCGACGTCGATGACGAAATCCTCGAAGGCCCGCTCGGCGAATGGACCGGCTATTACGCCGGCGGCCAGCGCGAAGAACCGGTGATCCATATCGAAACCCTGATGCATCGCGACAACCCGGTGATCACCGGTGCGATCCCCGCCGTGCCGCCGAACGACAACACCTATTACATGGGCGCCTATCGCGCCGCCGCGGTGTGGAACCAGCTCGAAGCCGCGGGCATTCCGGGGATCGAAGGTGTCTACGCCCACGAAGCGGGTGGCAGCCGGATGTGGCTGACGGTGTCGATCAAGCAGATGTATGGCGGTCATTCGAAACAGGCCGGCCTGATCGCGTCACAGTGCCATGCGGGCGCGTATGCTAATCGCTGGGTCGTAGTGGTCGATGACGATATCGATCCCGCGAACATGAACGATGTCGTCTGGGCCATGTGCACGCGCCACGATCCGCGCGAGGGCATCGACATTATCAACGGCTGCTGGAGCACGCATCTCGATCCGATGTGCTACGACGACAATACCGACCGGCGCAATTCCCGCGTGGTGGTGGATGCCTGTATTCCGTTCCGCAGACGCGATGAATTTCCGGCGGTCGCACGGTCGTCGCAGGAACTGGACGACCGCATCCGCGCCAAGTATTCCACCGATCTGCCCGAAAAATATCGATGACCGCGTGGGTTCGATTTGACGGGGCGGACGGTCCCGGTTTCGGCACGCTGATCGGCGATGCCATCGCCGTCTTCGAAGGCGATATGTTCGGCATCGCGACCATGACGGGCGAGACGTTAACGGCGGCGGAAACCACCCTGTTGCCGCCCTGCGTGCCGTCGAAGATCGTGGCCCTGTGGAACAATTCGAAATTGGCAGCGGAGAAACAGGGCCTGGATAAGCCGGAAGATCCGCTGTTTTTCCTGAAAGGCCCGAATACGTTCCTCGCCCCCGGCGGGGTCATCCGCAAGCCTGCTTCCTATGACGGGCGGGTAATCTACGAAGCCGAACTCGGCATCGTCATCGGCAAGACGTGCAAGGACGCTGACGAGGCCGCGGATTGCATCTTCGGCTATACCTGCGTCAACGACGTCACGGCCCTGCAGGTGCTTGACGCCGATCCGACCTTTCCCCAATGGGCCCGGGCAAAGGGTTACGACACGTTCGGCCCCTTCGGCCCGGTCATCGCCACCGATATCGATATTGTCGCCGCCACCATCCGCGCCGAACTGAACGGGCGCGAACGCCAGAACTATCCGGTGAGCGATCTGCTCCTGCAGCCCGCCGAACTGGTCAGCCGCCTGTCGCAGTTCATGACGCTCGAGGCCGGCGATATCGTGTCCTGCGGCACCGGGCCCGGCGCGTTACCGATGAAACCGGGCGCAACGATAGACATCATCATCGACGGCATCGGCACGCTGTCGAACACCTACGACGTCTGATCCGATTTTAAAGCTGTTCGCCAATCCCTATCTGATGACCAGCATCGGCATTTTGTGCTGGAGCGGGAATTTCGTCGTCGGCCGCTGGGCGAATGTCGACATCCCGCCGAATGCGCTGTCCTTCTGGCGGCACCTGATCGCCTGCATGATGATCCTGCCCTTCGTCATCCCGCACCTGAGGATCGACCGGTCTGCTATCCGCGCCGGATATGTTGCCATTGCCATCATGGGCGCGCTGCTCGCCGCCGGAAACACGCTTGTCTATTACGCGATCATGTACACCACCGTGACCAACGCGGCGCTGATCAACGCCGGCGTGCCCGTCGCCACCGTCGCCTTTTCGTGGCTGGTTCTGCGCGATGTGATCAACCGGTGGCAGGCCATCGGCATTCTGCTTGCCTTTACCGGGATCGCGATCGTGGTGACTAAGGCGCAGATGGGTATCCTGCTGGCCCTCGAATTCGGGCTCGGCGATCTGTTCATGCTACTGTCGGTCATGTGCTGGGCGATGTATCTGGTGATGCTGAAACGCGGACGGATCAGTGTCGCGCCGCTGACCTTGCTGTTCGTCCTCACCACCGCGGGCACGGCCTGGCTGGTCCCCGCCTACGGCGTTGAACTGGCGCTCGGCTACCGCATGGACTGGACGTGGCTGACACTGGCGAGCCTCGGCTATGTGACGGTGTTCAGCACGATCATCGCCTGGGCCTGCGTGAATTACGGCACCTTCAAGCTCGGCCCCAACCGGGCATCCGCGTTTATGTGCCTGCATCCCGTCTTCGGCGCGATCCTCGGCGCCATCTTCTTCAGCGAGATCTTCCGCGCCTATCACGGAATCGGCACGGTCCTGGTGCTGATCGGTGTCTTTATGGTGTCACGCGCCTATGCGCCGTCGCGGCCGTTGAAAGCGAGCTGACCCTCAGGGCTGATCCGACACGTGGGCCGATACGATGCGCCAGCCTTCGGGCATCCGCGCCCAGGTCTGGCTCTGGCGGCTGACGCCGTCGGCCGTCGGGCGGGTGGATTCCGTATTAGCGACGGCAAAATCCCGCCCGAAAGTAACGATGTGGGTGTCCTTCAGGGTGCGGACCCAGGGCGCAATATCACGGCTGCGGCGGAACGCCGACAGGTCCTTGTGGCTGACGACGGTGCCGTTCGGCCCGTAGCGCAGGGTTTTGTCGTCGTTCCAGAACAGCTCGTCGATCATGTCGACATCGTTGGCGAGCAACGCCTTTTCATAGGCCATGAAGGCTTCAGTCACTTCGGCGACGATCTCGGGGATATTGATTTCCATAATTTGTCCTTCAAATGTCTTCTTCGCGTTTGACATCACCATAGCGGATGTCGGACACAGGGTTCATCACGATCGAACACAGCAATCACGGATCGGACCCCCTTGGCGCCCCCGCTACTTATCCTGCGCGACATTCATCTGACCTTCGGCGGCACGCCGCTTCTTGAAGGGGCGGAGCTGTCGGTTTCCGAAGGCGAACGATTGTGCCTGATCGGGCGCAACGGGTCCGGGAAATCCACCCTGATGAAGATCGCCACCGGCGAAATCGGTTTCGATGACGGCGAACGGTTCGTGCAGCCGGGCGCGACCCTGCGCTATCTGCCGCAGGAACCCGATCTGACCGGCTTTGAGACAACAATGGATTACGTGCGCGGCGGGCTCGAAGCGGGTGACGATCCGCAGCGCGGAAACTGGCTGATCGGGCAACTCGGCCTGACCGGTGAAGAAAATCCGGCCCATCTGTCCGGTGGCGAAGCCCGGCGTTGCGCCCTTGCCCGGGCATTGGCGCCGCAACCCGATATCCTGCTGCTCGACGAGCCGACCAACCATCTCGACCTGCCGGTCATCGAATGGCTGGAAAGCGAGCTTAAATCCATCCGCTCGGCGCTGGTCCTGATCAGCCATGACCGGCGGTTTCTCGAAAACCTGTCCCGCGCGACGTTGTGGCTGAACCAGGGTCGCACCCACAAGCTGGACTGCGGCTTTGCCGAGTTCGAACCCTGGCGTGAAACGTTTCTGGATAACGAGGCGCTGGAGCGTCACAAGCTGAACCGCAAGATCGCCGCCGAGACCGACTGGCTGCACAAGGGCGTCACTGCCCGGCGCAAACGCAACCAAGGCCGGCTGCGCGCGCTGTACGATTTACGCGCCAAACGCCGGGGCGACCGTGGCCCGACCGGTACCGTGAACATGATGGCAAGCGAAGCGCAGTCCTCCAGCAAGCGGATCTGCATCGCCAACAATATTTCCAAGTCCTATGGCGATAACGTCATCGTCGATGATTTTTCCACCCTGATTGCCCGTGGCGACCGGATCGGCATCGTCGGGCCGAACGGTGCGGGCAAGACGACTCTGCTGAACATGCTGACGGGGGTGCTCGAACCGGATCAGGGGAATATCCGCCTCGGCAAGAACCTCGAGCTCGAGACCCTCGACCAGCGGCGCGACAGCCTCGATCCGACCGAGACGCTTTCCAATGCGCTGACCGGCGGCGGCGACAAGGTGACGATCAACGGCGAGACCCGCCACGTCATCGGCTATATGAAAGACTTTCTGTTCACCCCCGATCAGGCGCGCACCCCGGTCAACGTGCTGTCCGGTGGCGAACGCGGACGGATCATGCTGGCACGGGCGCTGGCAAAGCCATCGAACCTGCTGGTCCTCGATGAGCCGACCAACGATCTCGACATTGAGACGCTGGACCTGTTGCAGGAACTTCTGGCCGACTATGCCGGCACCGTCATCCTGGTGAGCCATGATCGCGATTTTCTCGACCGCGTCGTCACCTCGGTGATCGCGTCGGAAGGCGATGGCAAATGGGTCGAATATGCCGGCGGCTACAGCGATATGATCAGCCAGCGCGGCGGCGACCTAGGCGCGAAACGCGCGCGCCGGAAGAAAGAAGATCGCGACAGCCCGTCATCAGACCCCGCGGAAAAGAAAAAATCCGCCGCGTCCGCCAAAATGACCTTCAAGGACAAGCACGCGCTCGATACCCTGCCGGGCCGCATGGAAGAATTGCAGGCGGAGATCGACGGCCATCAGGCAGCACTCGCCGACCCCAACCTGTTTAAATCCGACCCCGGGCAGTTCGATGCGGTAGCCAAATCCCTGCAGAGAGCCGAAACCGCGCTCGCCGAAGCCGAAGAACAATGGCTAGATCTGGAAATGAAGCGGGAAGCGCTGGAATCCCGCTGATTTTCCCCGTTTTTCGGGGAACACCATCGCCCGAATCGCGCGGACGGCTTAAACTGCTGCGATGGAATCTTCCGCACAACCCATCATGTCCGCCGGGGCCGATAAATTCACGATCCTGAAAGACGTATTCGGATTCGACACGTTCCGGCCCGGCCAGGAAGAGGTCGTCGACACATTGCTGGCGGGCGGCAATATCCTGACCGTTATGCCGACGGGATCGGGCAAATCGCTGTGTTTCCAGATTCCGTCGCTGGTGACCGGGGGGCTGACCATCGTCGTCTCGCCCCTGGTAGCACTTATGGAAGATCAGGTTGCGGCGCTGAAACTGGCCGGCGTGGCGGCGGACGCGATCAATTCGTCGCGGTCGCGCGAAGACAATGTAGCCGCCTGGCGGCGGGCTGCGGCCGGAGAGATGCGGCTGTTATACATGGCGCCGGAACGGCTGATGACGGAGCGCATGCTGGCAGCGCTGGGGCGGCTCGACATTCGGCTGTTTGCGGTCGACGAGGCGCATTGCATTTCCCAGTGGGGCCCGGCGTTCCGCCCGGAATACGAACAATTGTCCCAGCTGCACAATATCTTCCCGGGCGTACCCATCGCGGCGCTGACCGCTACGGCAGATGCCGTCACCCGGGACGATATCGTCGCGCGGCTGTTCGACGGCGACGCAAAGGCCGTGGTGCTGGGGTTCGACCGTCCCAACATCAAGCTGTCGGTCGAAATGAAACAGGAATGGAAGCGCCAGATGGTCGACTTCCTCGACCGGCACAAGGGCGAGAGCGGGATCGTGTACTGCCTGTCGCGCAAAAAAACCGAGGAAGCGGCGCAGTATCTGCGCGATCACGGCGTCAATGCGCTGGCCTATCACGCCGGCATGGACCAGTACGTTCGCCAGGTCAATCAGAACGCGTTTATGACCGATCCGGGAATCGTGATCGTCGCCACCATCGCCTTTGGCATGGGGATCGACAAATCCGACGTTCGCTTCGTGCTGCATGTCGACCTGCCGGGCAGCGTCGAGGCCTACTATCAGGAAATCGGCCGTGCCGGGCGCGACGGTGCGGATGCCGAGGCGCATATGATCTACGGCCTGCAGGATATCCGCATGCGCCGGGTCTTTATCGAGGACGAGGAATCCGGCCCCGACCGCAAGCGCCGCGAACATAAACGGCTCGACGCGCTGGTCGGCTATTGCGAAGCGCCCGAATGCCGCCGCCGGTCCCTGCTCGCCTATTTTGGTGAGACGATCGAGCCCTGCGGCAATTGCGATGTCTGTGTCGATCCGGTTGAAATAGCCGACGGCACCCCGCTCGGCCTGAAGGTACTCGAGGCGGTGAACGGCTCGGGCCAGATGTACGGCGCGGCCCACATCATCGACATCCTGCGCGGCATGCGATCCGAAAAACTGATGAAAGCCGGTCACGACAAGCTGTCCGCCTATGGGGCGGGCGCCGACCTGCTCAAACCGGAATGGCAGTCGATCATCCGCCAGCTCGTCTCCGCCGGGTTCCTGCGGCTGGACGTCCAGGGCTATGGCGGTCTCGGCATTACGCCGAAGGGCAATGACCTGATGCGCGGCGAAGAATCGTTCCGCTACCGCCAGGACACGCTCAAAAAATCGCGCGCATCGAGGCGCCGGACCCGCGATCTGGCTGCGGATGCCGATCTGCCGGAAGCCGACACCGCGCTGCTCAACGAATTGCGCGCCCTTCGCCTGTCGATCGCCAAGAAACGCGGCGTGCCGGCCTATGTTGTGTTCACCGACCGTACCCTGGTCGATATGGCACGGCGCAAACCCGGCACAATCGATGAATTCGCCGAGGTCCATGGCGTCGGCGCCACAAAGCTGCGTGACTTCGCCGATATTTTCCTCGCCGTGGTCAACCAGACGGCCGAGTAACCCCCGGCCCTGCCGGACCTGTACGGTCACGTGATCGGCGTGCTAACAAAGACGGAACAAACAGCAAGTTAAAAACAGGATACGGCAATGAAGGTCAGCGTTGAAAATCATCAGATAAACTGTGAGGTCGAGGGCGTCCAGGGCGCGCCCTGGATCACATTCAGCCATGCGCTCGGCAACAATCTGACCCTTTGGGACGATCAGGTCGCGTTGGTGAAAGACCGGTTCCGCATCCTGCGCTATGACCATCGCGGCCATGGCGGATCCGACGCACCGCCCGGCCCCTATTCGTTCGACGACCTGATGGCCGATGCGATCGCCCTGCTCGATCATTTCGGTATCGAGAAAACCCACTGGGTCGGATTGTCCATCGGCGGCATGCTGGGATACGGCATGGCCCAGAACCACGGCGACCGGCTGTTGTCTCTGACGGCCTGCGATTCACGCCCCGACGCGCCGCCGGATTATGCCGCCTACTTCCAGTACCGCATCGATACCGCGCGCGAAAAAGGCATGGAAGGCGTGGTCGAGCCGACGGTGACCCGCTGGTTCACGCCGGAGACGGTCGCCGCCAACCCGCCGTCGCTCGACAAGGTGCGGAACATGCTGCGCTCGACCGATCCGGTCGGCCATGAAGGCTGCTGCGAGGCGCTCAAACGGCTCGCCTTCGGTCCGGGGCTCGGCAAAATCAGCGTGCCGACGCTGCTGATCGGCGGCGCCCAGGATAAGGGCGCCCCGCCCGAGGTACTTGCCGAAGCCGCGGCCGCAATACCTGATTGCCGCCACGTGGTGGTCGACCGCGCCGGACATATCGCCAATATAGAAAACCCGGAAGCGGTGAACGCCGCCCTTTCGGACTTCCTCGCCGAACAATCCGCGGCGGCCTGATACGATGACGACGGCGCTGGCAGGACCGAGCGGCGCCGGTATCATCGATGCGCTGAAACAGGCGCGGGTGTCCCATGTCGCCGCCCTGCCCGACATCACCACCAGTGCGGGCCTGTTATGGCCCCTGTCATCGGATGATGAGCTGCACCTGATCCGTCTGAGCAAGGAAGACGAAGGCGTGTCGATCTGCGCCGCGTTGAGCTATTGCGACAGGCGCGCCGTGGTGCTGATGCAGCAGACCGGGCTGATGGATTCTCTGAACAATATCCGGGCGGTCGGGTGCGAATACCAGCAACCGATCTGCATGATCGTCGGCCTGCTGGGGAAGGAGCCCGACCGGTCGCCGACGGACTCGGCAAGTTTGGGTGTCCGCATCGTGGAGCCCGTGCTGGACGCGATGGAGATCGACCATATCCTGATCGAAGGACCCGAAGACGTTGCCAAACTGCCCCCCGCCATCGATTTCGCCTATCTGCGGTCACGGCCGATGGTCGCCCTGATCGGCCGGAGGGTGGAAACATGATGCAGCGCATGGCCTGCTTCGAGAAGATTGCCGCCTGCCGCGACGGCGCGATCGTCGTCGCCACCTATACGGCCGCCTTCGAATGGCACCGCGTGGATCCGAACCCGCTGAACTTCGTCAGTGTCGGCGCCATGGGCCAGGCATCTTCCCATGCGCTGGGCCTCGCCATCGGCCTGCCGGATCAGAAAATCATCGTGCTCGACGGTGATGGCAGCCTGCTTATGAACCTGTCGGCGCTGACCACCATCGCCAATGCGGCGCCGGAGAACCTCGTTCATTTCGTAGTCGAAAACGGCACCTATGAAGCGAATGGCGGCCATCCGATCCCGGCACAGGGCCGCGCCGATTTCGCCGGCATGGCGGCCGCCGCCGGCTATGCCGAAGCCCACAGTTATGAGGGATTGAACCAGTTTGCCGCCGATCTTCCCGATCTGCTGTCTGCCCCCGGGCCGGTTTTCGCCGCCCTGAAGGTGGAATCGGGCGATGCCCCGCCGCTCAATTACGATTACGAATGGCTGCACAGCGCCAACCGGCGGCGGGAATTCAAAGACGCCGTCAGACCGCTGCTGAAAGACTAGTCGGCAACATCGCGGGCGACATCGGCCGCTGAATCGGTCCCTTCGGCGGTGAGCCCGGTAACGACGCCGGCGCGATCGGCGGCATTCCGGTTCTGGCTCATCTTCCATTTACCGTCGAGCCACAAAATGGGGATTTCCAGTCCGACGATTCCGCGCACCATCTTCTCAACATACTCCGGCGGCGCATCGTCAACTTTCCACGGTGTATCGCGGCCGGTTTCGAGGCCGTCCGTCAGGGTGTTGAGATGAGCCAGCAGCCAATCCGGGTCCTCCATCACCCGCGGCGGCCCCCGGGCATGGACGATGGCGTAATTCCACGTCGGCACAACCTTTCCGTGTTCCGCCTTCGACGGATACCAAGACGGGGTGACGTAGTGATGTGGCCCCTGAAAGACGACAAGCGCCTCGATCGCGGCATCAAATTCCGACCAGACGGGATTGGGCCGCGCGACATGGCCGCGCAGGATACCGAATTCCGATCCATCTTCGGTATGAAGCGCGAATGGCATGTGCGTAGCATTAGGCCTTCCGTCTTCTACCGTGATCAGCGTGGCAAACGGATGCGCACGCATAAGATCCTGCATCACATCGACGCAGTCTTCGCGAAAAACAGGAGGGGCGTACATCGGAGGCTTCTGCCGGAAACCGGCCTCTAAGACCAGTAGATGAAATTTCCGTCGGGCATGCGCCCGATATAGGTGCTGACGCCCATCCGGCGCTGGCCTTCATCCACGGCCGTCCATTCATGGGGATTGTGGGAATTGAACATCACCACGTCACCCTTGGCCGGGGTGTAGATGTGGGTTTCCGCGCCATCGATATAGGACCGGCTGAACCCTTCGATTTCCACCTTGTCGCCCGACGGCGCGGCAACGCGATAGGGGCGATTGTGCAGCGTGGTTTTCCCGCCTGCGCCTTCGACCTGGCTGGCAAAGAAATTCCACGTGATCTGGCTGGCGACCTGACTGATCATGTAGTCGCGCGCACTGTACATGGTCACATCCGCATGCAGCGTCCCGCCGCCGCTCGTTTCGCGGATGATACCGGCATAGTAGCGCCCGTAGCCGGGCTCCTGCGCCAGCTCAAGGCTGTTTTCGGGAAACAAACCCCGCATGGTCGACCAAATGCGATCGAACGGGTTCCACGACATGTGCGACAGCACGGCTTCATGTTGGCCCCAGGCCTTATCCACCTCGGCGAAATAATCTTCTTTTGAGTCGTGCCGTTTTTCGAACTGTGTGAGGCCGACATAGCGCGGCGGCTTCACGAGGCCCGGCACCTTGTAAGTCTTGTGCAGGCCGACCCGGTCCATTGCCGCAACCAGATCGTCGCATTCCGCATCGCTAGCAAATCCCTTGATACGGATACAAGGAATCTCGAAAGCGCACAGGGCTTCGAATGACTCGCGCGTCAGCGGCGGCTCATCGTGGTTTTTCCAGCGGCGCAATCCCGTGGCTGTGTCCGTCTGCATCTCCGTTCTCCTCGAACTGCGGTGTCAGAGGTCTGCGAGCTTGGGCATAACCTCTTCACCAAACAGCGTAATCGACCGCAAAGCGTCTTCATGGACCATATCGCCGATATTAAAAGCGATTACCATGTAATTCACCCCAAGCGCATCGATCTGTGCGGCAAGCTGTTCGCGCACCGTTTCGGGCGAGCCGACAATGTGGGTCCCGCCTTCAATCGCCTTTTCGACGGTATCGACGGTATTCCGAGCGAAATGCGGGCCCTCGACGTTGTTTTTCCGCCATAGCTTGGTCAGGCTCGCATGCCAGACCTTGTAAGCGGGGGCGGCAATCTTCAGGGCCTCTTCATCGGTCTCGGCAACCGTCACCTGACGGCTGATCCCGACAGCGACGCCGCCCGGGAACGGCCGTTGCGCGCCGATGGTCTGGCCGCGCTTAGCGAACGCCTCGTTAAAGGCGGCAATATTGGCTTTCGCCATCTCGACACCGCCAAGCGTGCAGTAATGGAAGCCGTTTTCGCCGGCATAGGCACTGCCGCCGGGATTGGAAGACGGGTACCACAGCGGCGGATGCGGATCCTGCAGGGGCCGTAGTTCCATGGGCACGTCTTTGTAGCTGAAATGCTTGCCCGTATAAGTCAACGAATCATGGGTCATGCCTTCGAGCAGAACCTCGAGCGCTTCGCCATACACCTCGCGCGCGGTGTCAGGGTCGTAATTGTGATAATTCAGTTCGAACGGCGACACACCGCGCCCGACCCCGAGTTCCATTCGCCCGTTCGACATATGATCGAACATGCCGATCTCTTCGATCAGGCGCAGCGGCGAATAAAGCGGCAGCAGATAGGTCAGCGGACCGAGGCGGATATTCTGCGTCGCCTGGGCAACAGCCCCCAGGAACACGCCGGGCACCGGGACCATGTTCAGTGGCGTCGCGTGATGTTCGGCGACATGATAGCAGTAAAAGCCCAGATGATCGGCGGCGGCGACATATTCCACCCGCTGCGCAAACTGCTCCTCGAGCGGACGCCCCGATTTGTCGACATGATCGAATACACCGAATTTCATTTACCTGCTCCGCTTGAACGGGATGTTGTCCCCTTTTAACGGAAATCCGGCGGGCGTGGAATACAGGGACTATTGTTCGCGGAAGGCCCGGTTGAATCTGTTGGCGACAGGTTTCATGAAATACCTCAGCGCGGTATTCGCGCCAGTCACGATCACCACCTGTGCCTGTATGCCCAGCTGGCGGCAGCGATTCTCTGAGCGATGCCCGTGTCCGTGCGACGCAGAATGGTTCCGAGGTCGAAATAGACACGACCGGCGGCGGCAGCTATTCGACCGTGGTCACACTGGACAATATCAACGCCGGCGATCTTACCGTCGACAACTGGATCTTCTAGCCGACCGCCAATGCGTCCGCCAGATTGGCGACCAGTTCCGCCGTATCGGCCATATTGTGCATGCGTTGCGCAACCGCGATATGCGGGCTGAGCACCACGTTGCGATAGTTTTTTAGCGGCTCGTCGGCGCTGCCGGGCTCTGCGTAATGAACGTCCAGACCCGCACCGCCCAGCGTGCCGCTTTCCAGCGCCGCAATCAACGCATCGCGATCGATAATTTGCGCGCGGGAGATATTGGCGATAATCGCGCCCGGTTTCATCCGGGCGAAGGACGCCGTATCGACCATCCCTTCGGTCGATGCATTCAGCGGCAAGTGCACGCTGATGAAATCGGAATTCTCGAGAAGCTCCTCATACGACACGTAACGCGCCGCACACGCTTCCTCGATTTCCACCGGCAGCCGGGTGCGCTGATAGTAGAGAATCTCCATGCCCATCGCGTGCGCGCGCGTCGCGACTTCACGCCCCACTTCTCCCAGACCCAGAGCACCCAGGGTCGCGCCCTGAAGGCTTTTAAGGCCGTGTACCCTCGCCCAGTTGGCGCCGGCTACATGATCGGGGTGGAACTTGGCGGGCTTGTATCCCAGGGCTTCGAGCGCGGCGAAATCCAGCGCACCGTCTGTCTCGACAAGTTTGCGTCCGACCACCATCATCAAAAGGATTGCATGTTCGGCAACGGTGCCGTTGACCCGGCGGCGCAGCGTTTTTACCGGCACCCCCGCAGCCGCACAGGCATCGAGATTGACATTGCGCGCATCGATACCGAATTTCTGCACCAGCTTCAGATTGGGCCCCGCCGCCAGGTCGTCGGCCCCGATCGCAAAACTTTCGCTGACCACAGCATCGGCACCGGGCAGATGCGCCCGCATCGCGGCGTGATCTTCGACCATGTGGATTTTGGACGGATAGATCGCCGCCGCCCGTTCTCGCTGCTGGTTGAACCAGGCGTCGGGGTCAAGCACGTCAAAAGACAAATAATCGCGAAAGGCCGCAACACGTTCCGCCGAAACATCCGGATCCAGGATAACTTCCAGAAAACGCAGGATTTTGTCGTCCTGAACAACGATGGTGACCATGTGACGGTCCTCGCGATAGCGATATGATATTTTTATATGTTCTACACCGGCATCTAACAGCAACAGGACAAAAAAACCATGGCCCGCGTTCCCTTTATAGACCCCGATGATACCTCGGACTTGGCTGAACTTGCCGGCAGGATCAGCAGCGGCCGGCGCGACAAGCTGATCAATGTCTATCGGACATTGCTGCATAGCCCGCCTTTGGCAGAGAGCTGGTTCAACCATATCAATCAGGTCCGCTGGGGCACCGATATCAGCGGCCGTCTGCGCGAGATCGTGATTATCCGCCTTGGCCACCTGGTCGGGTCGGCCTATGTCTTGCGCCAGCACGTCCCGGTGCTGGCCGCCGGCGAAGGCATGACCCAGGCGGAGTGCGACGCCTTGGCCTCCGGCCAGGATTCCGATCTTTTCGACGACGCGGAGCGCGCGGTGCTGGGTTATGTGGATGCGATGACGCGGGATATCGTGGTCCCGGACGGGACCTTCGCGCCGCTCAAAGAGCATTACACAGATCGGCAGATTGTGGAACTGACGCTGATGATCGGCGCCTATATTTCGCATTCGCGGGTGTTGCAGGCGCTTGAGGTCGATCTCGAGCCGGACGAAAACCGGGTTTAACGGGGCGGCAAGCCGGGCGGCGTGGCGTCGGGTAATTGTGCATCAAAGGCAATCAGCGATGCCGCCGTCATGGCATACATCCCCATCAGATTAACGAGGTCGACCAGGGTGCGCCGGTCATGGAAGGCGGCTAGCCGGGCATAGGTTTCAGGTGTGACACGGTGATCGCCGAACAATTCCCGCCCGAAGTCGATCAGCGCACGATCATGGTCGGCCAGACCGTCGGTCGCTCCGCCATGGCGGACGATATCGACAATTTCATCGGAGACGCCTTCCTTTTTGGCTTCCGCCTCATGCGCTGCCCATTCGAACTGGCAGTCGTGTTCGCGGGCGGTAATCAGAATCGCGAGCTCCCGTGTGCGGGCGTCAATGACCTTAGGGTCGCGAAGCCGCACATTGGCGGGACGAAGACCACGGGAAAGATCGGGGCTGTGCAGCCGAATACCCCCGGGACCGCGTAGCCCTGCGAGCGTCCCGCCGCTTGGATCGGTGAGAGAATCATAGGTTTTCTGCGCGGCTTCATCGAGATCTTCACGCTTCGGAAACGGCAGACGGCAGCGGGACTCAGGATCTATATCCGGGGGCAAGTTTCCATCGGTCATAGACATGTCTCCGTCTTTTGTTTTTATATAGCGACCCCTAACGGGAAGCGGTATTGAGACATGAAACGATGCCTTTTGCCATATTCCGTATCAGATCGGAGTAAAGCTCCGACCCCTGGGTCAGTCCGATACCCAACGGATCCAGCGTCGACAGTTTTGCGGCCGTGCCGCGAATAACGGTTTTCACCAGCGCAGGCGGAAATTGCGGTTCGGCGAAGACGCATCTGGCCCCAGTGGCACGGATCCGCGTGCGAATTTCGACCAGACGCCGCGCGCCGGGTTTCTGTTCCGGACTGACCGCAATCGCCCCGCCGCCGCGCAATCCGTATTCCTTTTCGAAATACTGCCACGCATCGTGGAACACGAAATACGGTCGCAATCTGATCGGGGCGACCATCCGGTCGATTTCCATCCTCAGCGCCCGCAACCGGATCGATGCGCGCGCGGCATTCCCGGTATAGACCGGCGTGTACTCGGGGTCCGCAGCCGACAGGACACGCGCGATTTCGCCGACGATCACAATCGCATTGGCGCTGCTCAGCCACAGATGCGGGTCGATGCCACGCCCGTCATCATGGTGACCATCGTGGCCGTGTTTATGACCATGATCGTGACCATCCGCGCGGTTTCGGTAGGTGGTGATACCGGCAACATGATCCAGTTCTATAACCGTCGCCCGGCCGGCAAGCGCCCGCAACGGCTTTTTCAGAAATCCTTCGAGACCGTCGCCTACCCGGATCACGATATGCGCGTCGGCCAGCATGCGCGATTGGGACGGCCGGAGAGAATAGCTATGGGGGGTTTCGCCGCCGCTCAGCAGAAGTTGGGGGAAGCCCTGCCCCTCCATCACCATTGCCGCGAGGGAATGGATGGGCGGAATCGTCGCCACTACCCTAGGCGCCGCCTGGAGCTGGATCGACGCAACAATCGCTGGCATAACGACCAGAATCAGCACTAGGAATCGTCCGAGCATATTTTTGTCAATAATGTTATATTATTACATTATTAATATGCCACGGCCAGTTTGGCCGGTCAAGATATTAATGTTATAATATTACATCTAAACCGAAACAGCGGAGCGAATGCAATGGCGCAGCAAAAGCCGGAAACCGCCTTCCCGGACCGGGAGCACGACCACGCGATGTGTATTGCAGATGCCCTCGATGCGGCGGAAGAGGCGTGTCGTCAGGACGGGCTGCGGTTTACCCCGTTGCGTCGGCAGGTTCTCGAAATCGTTTGGAGCCGCCACGCCCCCATCGGGGCCTATGACATTCTCGACGATATGCGTAACGGAAACCGTACCGCCGCGCCGCCGACGGTATACCGCGCACTGGAATTCCTGGTCGAACACGGTTTTGTTCACAAGATCGAATCCTTGAATGCCTTTGTCGGGTGCGGCAAACCCGATGGCGAGCATGTCGGCCAATTTCTCATCTGCGGTGAATGCCGGCAGGTCGGCGAACTGGACGACCCCGAGATCGCAAAGCTGATTGCCAAAAAAGCCGAGACCGTGGGATTCAATGTATCCCACCAGACCATCGAAGTTCTCGGGCTATGTCGCGATTGCGCCAGCGCAGCCCATGCCTAACCACAGCCTTCCCCGGGGAGAAGTGCTGGTGCAGGGCGCCGGTATCGGCGTGCGCCATGGACGCCGGACAATCCTGCAGGATGTCGATTTTGAGGTGCAGCGCGGCGAGATCGTCACGCTGATCGGCCCGAACGGCTCCGGCAAGACAACCTTGGTTCGTACGCTGCTCGAACTCGAATCCCCCGAAACCGGAACGGTCAAACGCAAGACCGGTATCCGGGTGGGGTACACCCCGCAACAGCTTTCCATAGACCGGACCCTGCCGCTCGACGTCAGACGGTTCCTTGAAATGACCGGCGAGACCGAGGCTGAGAAACTGACGGCGATGCTGGAAGATGTGGGTGCCCCGCGCCTGCTGAATCAGGAAATCCGGCTGTTGTCCGGCGGCGAGCAGAAACGGGTTCTGCTGGCACGCGCGCTGCTGCGCGACCCGGACCTGTTGATCCTGGATGAGCCGACCGCCAATGTCGATGTCGATGGACAGATCGAATTCTACGACCTGATCCGCCGCATTCGGAATGAACGCAATTGCGGTATCCTACTGGTATCGCACGATCTGCATCTGGTGATGTCGGCGACCGACCGCGTGGTCTGCCTGAACGGACATGTTTGCTGTTCGGGCCTGCCCGGCGACGTGTCGACCGACCCAGCTTATCTGGAACTGTTCGGCGAAGCGGCGTCCGCGGTTGCCGTCTACGCCCACGATCACGATCACCACCATGCCTGATTTCGTTCTCTATGCGCTCGTCGGCGGGGTCGGGGTCGCGGTGGTTATGGGTGCGACCGGCGTTTTCGTCGTGTGGCGGCGCATGGCCTATTTTGGCGACACGCTTGCCCATTCGGCCCTGCTCGGCGTGGCTATCGGTTTTTTGCTTGGGATCAACGTCAATATCGGAATCGTCGGCGTCTGCCTGACCATTGCCATCGGCATGGTCTACCTGCGCAGTCAGCGTCACCTGGCGGAAGACACCCTGCTCGGCATTCTCGCCCATTCGTCGCTGGCGCTTGGACTGGTCTCCGTCTCGTTCGTATCCGCGCTGCGCATCGATCTGATGACCTATCTATTCGGCGATATCCTCGCGGTCACGCCAACCGATATCGGATGGGTATACGGAGGCGGCACCATCACCCTCGGCGTACTGGCCTGGCTTTGGAAGGATCTCGTCGCGATCACCGTGCACGAGGATCTCGCCCGCACGGAGGGGGTCAACGTACTGCGCACGCAGATCGCCTTCATGACCTTGTTCGCGCTCGTCATCGCAATGGCGATGAAGATCGTCGGTATTCTGCTGGTGACGGCCCTGCTCATCATCCCGGCCGCCGCCGCTAGACGGTTTTCGCGGACGCCGGAACAGATGGCGGTGTTTGCCGCGATCGCCGGATCGATGGCCGTCGCGCTTGGGCTCCAGGGCTCACTGTTGTGGGACCTGCCATCGGGCCCGGCGATCGTCGTTGCCGCGGCCCTGATCTACCTGGTCTCTATTACGCTGCCGGCCAGACGGTCCGCCTGACCGGTTTCAGATTTTGATCCCAAACAGATCCAGGCTGTTGGTGCGGCCGATCTTGATCCGGTCCGCCTCGCTGATCGTACAGGTATCGAACCAGCTGGCCGCGTGATCGACGTTCTCGAACGGCCAGTCGGCTGAAAACAGCACACGGTCGGCGCCTATTTCCAGCATCGCGTCAATCAGCGTCTGGGTGCGGAAATTACCGGACGTGGTGATATAGAAATTGTTCTGGAAATATTCGCCCAGTATTTTCTTTGCCGGATACCCGCGTTCGTCGCCGACCCACTTGTTGCGGTTGTCGATGCGCCACATGCTGTAAGGCAGGCCTTCGCCCATGTGCCCCAGCACGATCTGCAGGTTCGGGTGCTTGTCGAAAAGGCCGGACGCCATCAGCCGCAGCGAATGCACCGCGGTTTCCTGACCGAATGCCCAGGTCGGCCCCAACAGCCACGGGTGGCCCTCGTAAATCTGCGCCATGCTCGGCAGCGGGTTGCGCGGATGCAGATAGAATGGCACATCCAGCTTGGCAACCACATCCCAGAACGACGCAAACTGCGGCAGGTCGTAATAGACCGCCGAGTCTTCGGTATCGACCTGAGAGAACCCATTGACCAGCGCGCCGACGAACCCGAGATCTTTCACACAGCGTTCCATTTCCGCGCAGGCCATATCGACATCCTGCAACGGCAGTGCGGCAAAGCCTCGGAACCGGCCGGGATTGCGCTGAACCCATTCGGCCAGCATATCGTTGGATTTCCGGGCGATTTCATTAGCGCGGTTGCGATCGTGAATGGCCTGAACGGCCGGCGCATTCAACGACAGGATCATCATCTCGACGCCGTTCTGATCCATCTCGTCGATCCGGCGGCCTTCGATATCCATCAGCCGGCCCGACAGTTCCTCCCAGGTTTCCGGCGGCAGATAACCGTTCGAATCCTGAAGCGTGTCTTCGATGGCGTAGTGCTCTTCGAGCGCGATTTTGCCTTGCATGATGGTCTCTCCTTTGTCGCTGTATCCGGGCTGCCGGCTCTAAACAATACGGTTAGGCAGCCTCTCCATATAGTTTAATATGAAATATTTCTGTTTGAAAGCATTAATCCCGTGCGCAGGTGCGGAATCCGGCGAATATATCCTGCCGCTGGGGCGGGAAATAATTCCGGTAACGCGCATTGGTGTAACGACTGCGGGTCACCCAGGAGCCGCCGCGCAGGACCTTGGTATCGCCGAAGAGCGGCCCGGAATATTCCTTATAGTCGTCGGGCGAAAACCCAGCGAACGGATTGAACGTATCCGCCGTCCATTCCCACACATTGCCGATCAATTGGCGGCACCCCCAGGTATTTTCACCCGCCGCGTAATCCGCGACATCCGCGCACCCCATGCCGAAAGCGTCCATGTTGGCATGATCGGGCGTCATCGACGCATCGCCCCAGGGATAGTCGGATCGTGTGAGCCCGCCGTTGCCGTCGGGACGCATCGATGCCGCGAATTCCCACTCGGCCTCGCTCGGCAGACGGCGGCCGGCCCAGGCACAATAGGCGTTCGCTTCGTGCCAGTTGACGTGGACGACCGGTTCATTCGGAGCGAGATCGTGCCAGGTATCGAACAGACGCACGCGCCAGCCACCGGACCCGTCCGGTTTCCAATAGACCGGATGACGCGCCGCCACGCCGTCGCGCCAGGTGCGGCCTTCATCGGACCACAGGGCGTCGGTTTCGTACCCCCCACTGTCGACGAATTCCGCGAACTGGGCGCAGGTCACCGGTGCCCGCGCCATAGAAAAAGGCGCAACGAGTATTTCATGCGCCCATTTCTCGTTGTCGAAGACGAACCCGTCATCGGGCATCGCCCCCAACCGGAAGGTGCCACCGGGGATCGCCGCATCGTCATCGAGGGCGCCGGATACCGCGACCCTTTGCGCACGCGGGCCGTCCGGTTCGAAATGGGGCGTCGGATAGGACAGCGTCTGGCGCGCCCAGGTAAACGCTTCGTCATGCATGTCTTCGTGGAAGGTCGTGAACTGATAGAGATAGCTGTCGCGCTCGGACGCCTGCCCGCTGTCCAGACGGTCGATCAGTGTATCGAGCACCTTCGCCATGTAATTCTTCATCTCTGCCAACGGATAGACCGGCAAATCCCAGCGTGTGTCATGGGCGATGGCAATCGAGTCATATAGTTGATCGCCGCGGTCGAGCAGCGGCGCATGGCCGTATTCCTGCCGCAGGATGAAATATTCATAGAACCACGCGACATGGCCGATCTCCCAGATCGTGGGGTTCACGATCGGCAGCTTTGGGCCGACAAGCTGCGCATCGCTGAGCCCGTCAAGGAGTTCGAGCGTCCGCTGACGGGCGCTCTGCATAATCGCGATCAGATGGTCGGTCGAAACTTGTGCCGTCATGATTCTTCGCTAGGTTGGAGAGTATGAAGATTAGCCTCGTCACCCCCGCAGGGAAACAGTCCCGCGCGGGAAATCGCACTACGGCCGTCAGATGGGCGCGTATCCTGCGCGACCTTGGTCACCGGGTTGAGATTTCCGAATCCGGTGACGGTGCAGGCGCCGATATGATGATCGCCGTCCATGCGTGGCGGTCGGCGAACTCGATACAACAATTTGCCGACCGGCACCCCGACAAGCCGCTGGTCGTCCTGCTCGCCGGCACCGACATATATGCCTTCCAGCACAGCCATCCGGACGAAACCCTTGCATCGATGGCCCATGCCACCGAACTGGTCTGTCTCCATGGGTTGGTTCACCGGGCCATCCCCAAGCGGTTCGCTAGGAAACTCCGCGTCATTCACCAGTCATCGCCGCCGTTGCGCACGCCGCGTGCACCCTCGACGCGTTGGTTCGAAGTTTGCGTCGCCGGACATCTGCGCAGCGAGAAGGATTCACTGCGCACCGCCTATGCCGCCCGTCTCGCGCCGGACATATCGAAACTGCGGGTCGTGCATCTCGGCAAGGCCCATGACGATGCCTGGGCACGTGATGCCAGCGTGGAAGCGGCAAGCAATCCACGTTTTGTCTGGCGCGGCGAAGTGCCGGGCTGGCAGGTGCGCCTCCAGTTCGCCCGCAGCCATGCGATGGTCATCAGTTCTGTGATGGAGGGCGGTGCCAATATTGTATCCGAATCCATCGTGTGTGGCGTGCCGGTGATCGCTTCGCATATCGACGGCAATATCGGATTGTTGGGCGAGAATTACGAAGGGTATTATCCCGCCGAGGACGAAGGCGCCCTGGCGGACGTGCTGCACCGCGCGGAAACCGACCCGGCCTTCCTGAAAAAGCTCGGCGCGCAGTGCCGGGCAAAGCGCAAACTCTTTACACCTGCTGCAGAAAAAGCAGCGTGGCAGAAACTTTTGAAAGACTTGGGAGCCTGAATATGCGGATCGCGATGATGGGGAGCGGCGGTATCGGCGGCTATTTCGGCGGCCGGATGGCCAAAGCAGGTGCCGACGTCACCTTTGTCGCGCGCGGCCGTCACTTGGCAGCAATGCGTAAGGACGGGCTGCGGATCGAAAGCCGTGACATGGGCAATGCCGTTATCAACCCGGTAAAGGCGACCGACAACCCGGCAACGGTGGGGCCGGTCGATTACGTGATCATCGGCGTGAAATTATGGGACACCGAGGACGTCGGCAGATCGATCCTCCCCATGCTGGGGCCCGATACCGCGATCCTGTCGCTGCAAAACGGGGTCGATTGCGATGACATCCTTGCACCCATCGTCGGCCGCGAACGGATCATCAGCGGCGTCGCCTTTATCGCCAGTTCGATCGGTGAACCCGGCCTGATCCGCCATATCGGCACCATGCAACGTATCGTTATGGGCGAGGCGGACGGCACTACATCGCCGCGGTTGAGCGCCTTGCAGGACATGATGGCAAAAGCCGGTATCACCGCGGAAATCAGCAACGATATAGAGCGCACCCTGTGGGAAAAATTTGTCTTCATGGTCGGGCTCAGCTCCACCACGACACTGATACACACGACCCTCGGCCCGATCCGCGAGAATCCGGAAAGCCGTGAATTTCTGCACAACGTGTTTCGCGAAACAGTGGCTGTCGGCCGCGCCCATGGCGTCGATCTGCCGGAACATTTCGCCGATACCCGCCTGCCCTTTGCCGATGGGCTGCCCGCGGAGATGACCTCGTCGATGCATCACGATTTCGAAGCTGGAAACAAGCTGGAACTGCCCTGGCTCGCCGGTACGGTCGTCCGCCTGGGACGCGATGCCGGGATCGAAACCCCGGTGTGCCAGACCTTGTATGCGACGCTGCTGCAATACGCAGACGGCCGCGAAGCGCCCTAAATTTTGACGGTAATCGGCTCCAGCCGGTCGGACTGTTCGAGCACTTCGCCGACGATCATCGTCCGCGCATAGCCGAGCTCGATCAATTTGGCGACACAGGCATCCGCGCGGTCGGCAGGCACGCTGGCGAGCAGGCCGCCCGCCGTCTGCGGATCGAAGATCAGGGGATAACGCGGATCCTTGCCGGCCTCTTCCAGATTGGCGACGGCGCGGCGCAAACGCACGTTCTGCGGCTGCAGCGATGAGACGATCCCGGCGCGCACGGTGTCTTCGGCGCCGTCCATCATCGGCACGGCATCGAGGGTAAGTTCCACATCGACCTCGGACGCGCGGACCATTTCAACGAGATGGCCCAGCAGGCCGAACCCGGTGATATCAGTCGCCGCGCGGCTGCCATGTTCGACTAGGCATTTGGCGCCAAGCCGGTTGGACATCACCATGTGATCGAGCGCAGACGCGATCCAGCGACCCTTTGCCTTGTGGCGCATATCGGCGGCAAACAGCGTGCCGGTCCCGATCGGTTTGGTCACGATCAGCTTGTCGCCGGGCTTGAGCCCGCCCTTGCGCATGATTTTATCCCTGTCGATCAGACCGTTGACCGAGAACCCCAGGCTGAGTTCCGGCCCTTCGCTGGTATGCCCACCGACAAGACTGCAATTGGTATCGTTCAGGATTTCCATCGCGCCGGACATCATCTGGGTCAGCGTATCCTCGACCTTGGATTCGATACCGAATGGCACGGTGGCGACGGCCAGCGCTGTCTGGGGGTCGGCCCCCATGGCAAAGATATCGCCTAGGCTGTGATTGGCGGCGATCTTGCCGAAGATATACGGATCATCAACCATCGAGCGGAAATAATCGACCGTATGGACCATCACCTTACCGGGCGGCACTTCGACGACGGCCGCGTCGTCCGGTTCGTGCAGACCGATCAGCACATCGTCGCGCGGCGCGGGGGTCAATGTATTCAGCGCGCGGGACAGAACGGTCGCGCCGACCTTGGCGCCACAACCACCGCAACGCATCGCGATGGCCGAGATTTCCTTTACCACGTCGACACTGGCGAGGCCTGCCGGCAGATCGGTTTTTTCGTCTTCTTCCATATCGGGTAGGTCGTTGAACTTGTCCATGAACCGCCGGTCGATCCAGTCCTTCCAGCGCCACAGGCCCGCGCCCTGGAGCGACCAGCCGCCGCGCGATGCGATGGCGTATTTATCGCCGGTTGAGATCAGCCCGAGGAATTTCGACTGGGGCCGGAACGGGCGCGGCGAACCGCCGAGAAGCAGACGGCGCAGGTTGCGCTCCAGCGGCTTCCCCTGACGGACCGCGAAAACCCCTGATTTGGGCCGCGGGTGATTGATCATCGCTGCGACATCGCCCGCCGCGAACACATCGGGGTGCGACGTCGATTGCAGAGTATCGCCGACCTTGATGAAGCCCCCCTCGTCGACGTCGAGCCCGGCATCGCCCGGCCAAGACGGCGCGCCGGCCGCCGTTACCCAGAGAATTTCATCGGCTTCGGTCTCCACCCCGTTGCCGGATATTAACCAACCGGAGGTGACTTCGGCAACCGGCTCTCCAAGATGGAGCACGACACCACGCTGCTTGAGCACGCCGAGGAAAGTACGGCGGACCTTGGCATTGTGGGTCGGCAGAATCTCGGCCGTGTTGCTGAACAGATGAAATTCGATATTGTCCGCCGGCTTGCCGGCCGCCGCCCGTAATTCGCTAAGCCGGTGCTGGATGGCGAGCAGGATTTCGACGCCGCCCGCGCCTGCCCCGACCACGGCAATGCGCATCGGCCCTTCATGGGCCATCGCCCGCGCGCTGAGCGCTTCCCAACGGTCGAGGAAATCGTTGATCGGTTTGACCGGCACCACGTTTTCGGTCGCTCCCGGGACCCGCGACGTGTTCGGCGTCGATCCCGTATTGATCGACACCAGTTCGAACGGCACCGGCGGGCGGTCATCGCACAGGACGCGCTTTTCGCGCAGGTCGAGGCCCGTGACCGTGGAATGATAAAACCGCGCATTAGCGAAACGCGCCAGGGCGCCGAGGTCGATATGCGCTTCGTCATATTCGTAGTGACCGGCGACGTAACCCGGCAGCATGCCGGAATACGGCGTATGTGCATCGCGACAGATCAGGGTCAGACGAACGCCGGGCAGCGGGTTCATGCCGAACCGCTTGAGCAACGCGACATGGCTGTGGCCGCCGCCGATCAGCACCAGATCCTTGACGATGGGGGTATCGAATTTTTTCATGATGCTATCGTTGTTCCAGGGTTGTCTGAAGACGCAGGCGCGACCTAACGCTGCGGGAGAACGCATCGACGCAGATGTTGAGCATCGCCGTAATCAGGATCAAAAACAGCGCACGATCGAAACGCAGGTCGGCAAACGCACTATCGACATAAAACCCGAGGGTCGCAATGCCAAGAATTCCGAGGATCGCAGTTTCCCGAAGAATCACCTCCCAACGGTAAAACAGCAGGGCGAGAAACGGGCGGTAAATCCGGGGCAGAACTTCGTAGAAATACCGGTTCACATCGCGCACCGCATCGAGCCTGAGCTGCACTGTCTCGGTATAGCGCCCGATGAGATGGCCGATGATCCCGGCGTTGTGCAGGCT
>Ga0315331_10000628_pt1 | contig 24870 bp, 16 predicted proteins | sample M160m34915metaG_FD_203456 | JGI IMG/M metagenome (GOLD analysis project Ga0315331, IMG submission 203456) | Ammonia-oxidizing marine archaeal communities from Monterey Bay, California, United States - M1 60m 34915 | ecosystem: Environmental > Aquatic > Marine > Intertidal zone | place: USA...
CAACTTAAAATCGGAATGTCCAAGATAAAAATGGATTACTTTTACGCTAACTCTATTTTTCTCCTCTGCTTCACTCCCATCATAGGAAGTCTCGTTGCAAAGATGACTATTCACTTTGCTGGAAAAGAAGCCTCGTTAACACTAGGACGATCATACTGCGACGCTTGTTTAAGGCCGTACCCTCTTATTGAGAAAATTCCATTATTCAATTACATTTTCACGAGAGGAAGGTGCAAACTCTGCAATAAGCTTAAGCTCCCAATTTATTTTTTTTCTGAACTTTCCAGTTTAATAGTATTTATTACTATTTTATGCGTGATTGAAGGTCATATATTTTCTCAATTAGTTTTCCTGTACGCGATCGCTTTATTTTTAATAGGACTATCTATCTTCGACATATTAACCAAGAGATTACCAGATATAGCCACGTTACCATTTCTTTTATTAGGGCTCTGTCAATCCTTTTGGCTACAACATATCGATTTTCAGGATAGTGTGTTTGGAGCGATTGGCGGGGGTTTAATAACAGGCATAGTAGCCGAGATATACAATAAAATGAGAGGAAAAGTAGGTATTGGTTGGGGGGATGTTAAACTAATCTCCGCGTTTGGCGCTTGGATAGGTTGGCAAGCTCTACCTTTGTTCATATTCCTATCATCTACATCGGGAATCCTATTCATTTTTTTGCGATTTGTGGCAATAAAACAATTCAGTGTTAAAGAACAAATACCATTTGGCCCTTTCTTATGTGCGTCCGGTTGGTATTTATTAGCACAAACCCTAAACTAACCATGAAAAAATATTTAAAAGTGTTTCAAAATAGTTTGCTAATTATGAAATAAAACATCCAAAATACCTTCTTCAAAATGATAATAGTTTTTTATATTTTTTTGCCAAAGGGTTTTGACAGTGACGCCAGGAACGCCTACAAATATAACCTGGGAATACTGTTGTTAAGACACTCTGGCACAAAGTCGGAAAAGGGGAAATAAGTTGATAGTGATGGTACGACATGGCTGATCATTATGACATTGCTATAGTCGGGTCAGGCCCATCTGGTTTGAGCGCTGGTGCTCGTGCCGCACAAAAGGGCATGAACCACATCCTACTCGAAACAACAGATCACGCCTCGGATACTATTTTCAAATTCCAGAAAAAGAAGTTTGTCATGGCAACGCCAGACGTAATGCCGCTAAGAAGTGATGTAAGTTTCGAGATCGGTATCCGGGAAGATATTCTCGAAACATGGGATAAAGAGATTGAAGAACAAAAAATTAACATCAGCTATAAAAGCGAAGTAACCGCTATAACTGGTGAAAAAGATAACTTTACACTAACAATTAAAGATGGACGAACCATCACTGCTAATCATGTTGTCTTGTCTATTGGAATGCAAGGTAACATTCGAAAGCTCGGGGTAGATGGAGACGACTGGGAAGGCGTTCAATATCAACTAGATGATCCGGAAGAATATGAGGATGAACGTATAATTGTGGTAGGCGCCGGCGATGCAGCTATAGAGAACGCAGTAGCGCTGGCAGCTCAAAACAAAGTTGCAATAGTGAATAGAAAAGGCGAATTTGCCCGAGTGAAATCGGGGAACTTGACGTTAATAACAGAGTCTATCGAGAGCGGCCTACTAGAGTGTTACTATAACGCAAGCACAGCACGAGTTGCACCTGGCGAAATAGTGTTAAAAGTGCCCGAAGGCGAGACGGTTGTTCCATGTGAAAGAATTATAGCGCGTCTCGGCGCGATGGCGCCGCGCGGTTTTGTTGAAAGTTGCGGCATCAAATTTACCAGTGAGGATCGTAGTGCACTCCCAGAGTTATCGGAAAGATACGAAAGTTCGGTCCCAGGTCTATACGTAGTCGGGGCGCTAGCCGGTTATCCACTAATCAAGTTAGCGATGAACCAGGGCTTCGAGGTAGTTGAAACTATATCTGGAAATGATATAGCGCCGGCCGATGAACCATTATTAGAGGAAAAATTTGCAAGTTTAGAAGGTCGGGCTGTAAATGAGGTTCTCAAGACTATACAAGAAAACGTGCCTCTTCTCTCTCACATGTCTGCCCTACAGTTCAGAGAGTTCATGATCGACAGTACAATTCATCGTGTTCAAAAAGAAGAGGTTATTTTCCTCAGAAATGATTATACAAACAGTGTTTATTCCATTGTCGAAGGGAGCGTAAATGCTCTAATTAACCCGGATGATGAAAGCGAGAGAGTAAAATTAAAGAAAGGGTCTTTTTTTGGTGAAATGGGCCTTATCGCGGGCCGGCGCAGAACTGCTACAATTGTCGCAAACGAAGACAGCTTTTTAGTCGAGACCCCTCGCCGTGCTATGTTGAGACTAATAAACTCAGTGCCAGGTTCGAAAAAGGTTCTGGATACAGCTGCGATATACCGTCAAATTCAAACGCATTTAGCTCCCAGCATCGAAAAAGAGCTTCTTAAAGATATCGTTGAGACCGCCACGATAGAGAGCTTATCGGCGGGGGATATTCTAATAAATCAAGGTGATGATGCTGATAGTGTATTTTTAATTCGCTCCGGCTCCTTCACGGTATCCAGCTTGATAGGCGGCCGCGATGTAGTGTTGTCTTATATTCCATCGGGAAATTATATCGGCGAAATGGCTCTTTTGACGGAAGCCCCTCGATCGGCAACGGTCAAGGCCACCGTAGCCTCAGAAGTCATAAAAATAGACGCAGCAGCATTCAGAGCTCTTCTGAAAACGGAGAATGAACTTAGGCGGGAAATAGAGGCTAAATTTCAGGATCGAATGGTTGAAAACCTTGAGACCGAAGAGCGGCCTGAAGCGGGAGATGTCATTGATTTTCTTGTGGGTCAAGGTGTTGGAGAAGCTTCAGATGTATTGTTAATAGACGAATCGCTTTGTGTGAGATGCGATAACTGCGAGAAAGCATGCGCTGAAACGCATGGAGGTATATCCCGCCTAAACCGAGAGGCTGGACCTACTTTTGAGACACTCCACGTACCAACGTCCTGCCGCCACTGTGAACACCCTCATTGTATGTCAGATTGTCCCGCAGATGCTATTCATCGTGCCCCGGATGGGGAAGTATTTATAGATGACACATGTATCGGCTGTGGAAATTGTGCCGGTAATTGTCCATACGGCGTTATACAACTAGCTTATCCAGCCCAGGAAAAGCCTAGCCTACTATCCTGGTTATTATTTGGTTCAGGGCCTGGGCCTGGGCAGGATAAATCTCCCCGGGAAAAAGTAGAAGGTGCGCGGTCAGTGGCAGCAAAATGCGATATGTGTAAGGATGTCGAAGGGGGTGCATCGTGCGTTAGCGCCTGCCCAACAGGCGCTGCCATTCGCGTTAAACCCGAAGAGTTCCTATCTATCACTAATTTAGCCAAGGCAGGCTAAACAAATGCATGACGGATTTTTAACATACCAGAATATGAAGTTTTTAAAAATGGCGGCAGTTTTATGCGTTGTTGCTGTTGTTGCTTACGTCTGGTACCAGCCCATTGACGAACATAACGGCGGCACATGGCTCGGCTATACTCTAGGTACTATTGGAGCATTATTAATATTCTGGCTAACTTGGTTAGGAATTAGAAAGCGACGATATGGTGCTAATTTTCGATTGAGTGCCTGGGTGTCTGCTCATGTATATCTCGGATTGAGTTTAATTGTTATAGCAACCCTGCATACAGGTTTTCAATTTGGCTGGAACGTTCATACGCTGGCATATGTACTGATGATGCTTGTTATTATCAGCGGTGGGTTCGGTATTTATGCGTACACTCGATACCCCACACTCATGTCGGAAAATCGCCGCGGGTCATCATTAGATGACCTCTTGGCCCAGATCGGCGATATCGATAGGGAATGCCGTCAAATAGCCGCTCCATTGCCAGACTCAGTAGCTGAGCTAGTTGTTCAGTCTTGTGAGCAGACAAAAATAGGTGGGTCGTTGATGCGCATTTTGAGTGGTAAAGATAATAATTGTGGATCGACCGCTGCTTTTGCGCGTTTGCGTACACATGTATCAGAGGTTGAACAAGAATACGCACAAGCGACCCGAAAGTTACTTGTTCTAATTGGAAAAAAATGTGGTCTTTTAACAACAGTTCGGCGGGATATACAATTAAAGGCATTTATGGACATATGGTTGCGGGTTCACGTGCCCATGACTGTGGCTTTGCTAGTCGCGTTATTGATTCACATCTTCTCTGTTTTCTATTACTGGTGAGACAGCGATGATGCAAGTTTCAATTACCACACTAAATCGCAGACGGAATGGCAGCATTGGGCGAAAAGAAGATGTCAAGGCGTGTGAAGTTCTTAGAATAGGACGGGGCGCAGAAAATGAAATTTTTCTCTCGGACTTCCGCGTACCATTACATTTAGCGGAACTGCATGAAGGTGCCGACGGCCTATTCATAGAAGCTAACGGAACCAATGACCTTAGATTAAATGGCTCTATTATCCGAAAAGCGCATGTAAACGCTGGCGATGTTGTTGGCATTGGTCCATATGAGCTAATCGTTACGGAGCCCGAGGACGGGATCAATATAGCCGTAACGATTGAACTTGTTCACCCAATTGGCGATGATGTCGAATCGTTATTATCTAGAAGCACGCTTACAACTAATAATATTGGCCTGACAAAACGTGCCTCTTCATGGATATTAGCATCTTTAACATTGATATTGTTTTTAGCCCTTCCATTATTTATGGCCGATACACCTTTAACAAAATATTTTGGTGACCCCGTGTCCGATAAGACTGCTAATTCCATGACTAACCAGAATGACGTTGATTTTGATGTAAGTTGGGTTTCCGGAGAAGTAATGAACTCCCACAAGTTCTTCGCAAATGACTGCGCGGCCTGTCATACCAAAGCTTTTGTAATGGTTGAGGATGCTGCATGCACAGCATGTCACACAAAGCAACATGGGCACATCGATAAGGTAAAGTTTCCAGCTGAGGAATTAACATCCACAAGGTGTGCCACCTGTCATACGGATCACCAGGGGCCCCATCCGATACGAGCAGCAAAACAAGAGTTGTGCTCGGATTGCCATAATGATCTGGACAGGAAAGTTGAGGGAATGCATCTTGCTAATGTGTCCGATTTTGAAACAAATCATCCACAATTTAAACCAACAATCTGGCAAAACCCAAGTAAGGGAATACAAAAACGTATAAGCTTAGACGAAAATCCTGTCGAAGTCTCTAACCTAAAGTTTCCACATAAAACGCATATGAATGTTAATCGAATGCGAAATCCCACAACGGGTAAAAATACGCAACTAGAGTGCGCAAGTTGTCATGTTCCAGAGATAAGTGGTGCTTATATAGAACCAGTAAAAATGGAAGAACATTGTGGCGATTGCCATTTACTTACGTTCGATAGTATAGCGCCCAAACGAATGGTCTCTCACGGAAAACCTGAAGAGATATATCAAGAGTTGACAGAGTTTTACTCGTCACTGGCTCTAAAAGGCGGTGCTTCCGATAAAACAGCACCCAAAGTTGTTCGGCGGAGACCCGGGACACCGTTTGTGAATGGAGAAGAGAAAAAAGAAGCCTTGCAATGGGCCGATCTCAAAACTAAGAAGGCTGCTCGCTACCTTTTCTCTGCGAGTCAGTGTGGTTCATGTCACGAAGTTATTAAAGACCAAAAGAATGCATCCGGATACAGCGTGGAGCCAGTAAAAGTCACCCAAATATGGCAACCAAAATCAGTATTTGATCATGGGAAGCATAAAGACGTAGCTTGTGCCGAATGCCACGCAGCGGATACTTCGATGAAAAGTTCTGATGTGTTATTGCCAAAAATAGAGGGGTGCCAAACCTGCCACGGTGGAGAGCAGGCAACCGATAAAATCCCGAGTACCTGCATAAGTTGTCATGGTTTTCATCGTGATGATGTTGCTATCATGACCGGTTCGACTGGGAAAACAGTCCAATGAACAAAAATGAGACCTGGAAACACCTGGGGTTACTCTTTTTAATACCCGCGATATTCTTTGGGTCTCGAAACTTATTGGCTGAGCCTGTTAATCTGACAAACCTCGGGGTTATTCTCCCATCAGTCACGGTTAATGCTGAGAACGTTTCGTTGGATTTAAAGGTGAATGTGGGAAATGACGAGCCATCTAGTACGTTTGTAACCGCACACACGGCTTCTGGAAGTGTTCTCCAACGAAATAACCTAGGATACTGGGTACCATGGTCAGGTAAATTAGATGAATTAATTAATAATTTCAGCAACCGAACGGGGAACGAACTTTTTGTCAAAATTCTGAAGGAGGAGAACATGTCTAGTGAAATGTTTCCAATCAGAATTACTGTGGGTTACGAGACATCCTCAGGGCTTAAGTTTGGCGTTTTTGAACTAGTAGAAGGTCAAAACTGATGCTTGCGGTATATTGGTCTCAGGTAATGGTTTTCAAAAAACGTCTAATCACCCTTTTAATAACGCTTTTCTGCGCAGTAAGTTTTGCTGCTGTTTCAACTGCTCAGGAGAGCCTGAGTGTTGCCGATGTTAAACGTGTAATGTCCCAAGCTATTCAAGAAGCCCAGGCTCAGGGGGTTGGAGCCTCAATAGCAGTGTCAGATCGAACTGGGAATATTCTCGCTGTATATAACATGATTGGTGCCAACAGACAGTTCAACGCGTCAGGTGTGGATTGCACCGTTGGACTTGGCAATATACCGGTTGGATGTGTTGTGGTTACCTCCGACCCCAAGCAACCTAATGGTGTAGCCGGAAAGGGCGGTTTGGAAAGAGTGGATGTTCCCGGCCCAGTTGCAGCAATTGCAAAGGCTATCACAGGGGCCTACTTATCCTCGCGCGGAAATGCCTTCACAACTAGAACTGCCAGTCAAATTGTCCAGGAACACTTTAATCCCAAAGAAAGGTTTTCGCCCAGTGGTCCTTTATTTGGAGTGCAATTCAGCCAGTTACCCTGTTCGGATTTAGTTATCCATCAAAACAGCGCTGCCGTCACAGTGGGCCCAAAACGGTCTCCGCTTGGCTTAGCAGCAGATCCTGGCGGGATCCCCCTCTACAAGGGAGGTGAGCCAGTTGGTGCAATAGGCGTTATTTCAGACGGGCTATACAGTATCGATCCAAACATCGGTGACTACGATAATGATAAAGATGAGTTAATTGCCATGGCAGGAACCGTTGGTTTTGAGCCACCGTTCGATATAATAGGCAACAGAATAACAGTTGAAGGCAAGACCTTCAGATATACAGACCGTAAAATCAGAGCAATAAGGTCTAATCCCATAAACGCAATGCCTTATGATCAAATACCCAGCTCGGTGGGTGGTTTGACACCCATAGGGACATACTTTGATGGGACTATCCGACCAGGGACAATATTCGGGACGGGACCATCTGGTTATCGTGCAAATACGAGTGGTGACTACGGAACTTTGAATGCCTTTGTATTGGTTGACTCCAACGATCAACCAAGGTTCCCGCCGAGAGACGGGACCGAAGGAATACCAGAAGCACTCACCGCCAATGAGGTGAAAACGATTATTAGAAATGCACTAACCATCGCCTTTCGGGCAAGAGGCCAAATTAGAAGACCTTTAGGTAGCCACGCTCAGGTTACGGTTTCTATTGTAGACACTAATGGTGCTATTCTTGGTATTGCCAGAACACCTGACGGACCAGTTTTTGGGACAGATGTCTCGCTACAGAAAGCAAGAACAGCAGCTTTTTTTTCAAATACTAATGCGGCAGCCGACCTTATTCGGGGAAATTTAGGTAATTATTGGCTAGCAGCCCAGGCAGTATTGGGTCCGGGAGCACTCAGTGATGGCACTGCATTTGCAGACCGCTCTGGAGGTAATCTATCCCGCCCCTTCTTTCCAGACGGTATTGATGGCGCCCCACATGGCCCCTTCAGTAAACCTTTTTCGGAATGGAGCCCGTTCAACGTTGGCCTTCAGCTTGATCTCATAGCAGCAAATATTGTTGCGCATAGATCATTTCTTCTAGGACAGTCATCCACTGACACTCCAATGAATTGCACCCCCATACCCGTCAGGCCTCAAACATCAAAAAGTCCAATTGCCAATGGAATACAAATATTCCCTGGTAGTGTACCAATCTATCGCAATAATACACTTATTGGTGGAATTGGCGTTTCGGGCGATGGAATAGATCAAGACGATATGATTTCTTTTCTAGGGTTACATAATGCGGGCTTAGAATTAGGAACTGGTGTTGGAAATGCGCCACGTTCAATCAGAGCCGATAATCTTGAAGTACCTGGTGGACGATTAAGGTATGTAAACTGTCCTTTCCTTCCCTTTCTTGACTCTAATGAACAGACGCCATGCAACGGAAAATAACGACTAAAAAGAAAAAAATAACTGGGCTACTTACCGGGATTCTCATTTGCTCTGTACTGGCAGGCTCACCTGTCTGGGCTGAAAATATTGAAGTGTCACAAAACTTTGAACGACAGCGACCGGCTGCATCAAAAAAAGTGCCAGAAGTCCGGAAGCCGTTGCCCAATAGCATTAAAAATAGAGCTCCAAGAATCATCAAAGATCATTCCACTGGTTTTATACCTGTTCCAGACCGTTGGCGCCTCATTGAGACAATAGGCGTTCTGGAAAGTATTACGGATCCTTATAATAGGAATCCTATAAAAGGAGACCGACCATTATTTGGGGAAGACTGGTTTGTTAATGTAGCAATTATTTCTGATACTGTCGTAGAGCCAAGAACTTTCCCCCAGCCCATTGGGGTGCAGACCACGCGCGATGCTAACGACCTCGACCTTTTTGGAGGGGCTGACTCTTATGTGTTTAATGAAAACCTGATTATAAGCCTATCTTTAATAAAGGGAGATACGGCCTTTAAACCTCCAGATTATGAATTCAGGTTAACGCCAATTATTAATTTTAATCATGTTGAGGTTGAAGAGAACCGTGTTCTAAAAGCAGATCCACGCCTTGGCAGACATCGATCTGACAGACATATTGCCATAGCAGAGGCATTCTTCGACTACCATATAAGAAATGTATCAGATCGATACGATTTTGACTCAGTTAGAATAGGGATTCAGCCTTTTTCAAGCGATTTCCGCGGTTTTTTATTCCAAGACAGTCAACTCGGGGTTCGATTTTTTGGAGACCGCGACAATAACATTTTTCAATATAACTTAGCTTGGTTTAGACGGTTAGAAAAAGACTCGAATAGTGGATTGAACCATGTACAAAGGAAAATCAGGGATGATGATATTTTCATCGCTAATTTATATTGGCAAGACTTCCCAGTATTAGGATTTCAGAGCCAAGTGACCGGCGTTTATAACAGAAATAACGAAGCGGGTGATTTTTTCTTTAACGATAATGAGTTCATCGAACGCCCCGCATCTTTCGGCAGTGAACGAGGACGCAATTATGATGTTGTATATTTAGGATATAATGGTGATGGTCATTTTGATCGGCTTAATCTAACAACATCATTTTATACTGCGCTTGGTAGCAATCGGGACAGTGCATTTACAGATGAGACCGCTGATATACAGGCCTTTTTCTTTGCCGCGGAACCCTCTATCGATTTTGATTGGGTGCGGCTCAGAGGTTCAATCGTCTATGCATCTGGTGATAACGATCCTTTTGATAATACAGAGCGTGGTTTTGATGCGATTTTCGAAAACCCTCAAATCGCTGGATCCGATACCAACTACTGGATACGGCAAACTATTCCACTTATAGGCGGTGGCGGTGTCGTTATGTCTGCACGAAATGCAATGCTACCAGCTCTTCGAACTTCTAAGGAACACGGGCAATCTAATTTCAATAATCCGGGATTCCGTTTGATTGGAATTGGCGCCGATTTTGATATTCTTCCTGAACTCCGAATTTCAACTAATGCGAACTATATGGAATTCGATACTACCGCAGTTCTCGAGGTAGCCAGAAATCAACAGGAAATTTCTCCTGAAATAGGAGTAGACTTGTCAATTGCCGCTATATACCGACCATTCTTCAGTCAAAATGTTGTTTTTCGTCTTTCGGGAGCCGCTCTGCTTCCTGGAGCTGGCTTCACCGATCTTTACGGAGAGCAGAAGGAAAATGACGATTATTATTTATCTATACAAGGAAACCTTGTGCTCACTTATTAAGGGAAAATAGTGCTTCTATCTCGCTTGTTATTAATCGTTCTGGGTTTTTTGCTTTTAGGGGCAACAGCAGTTTATGCGGCTTCTGGTGAGAAACCCAGAGATATAACCTATACCATCACCCCCCCTGCCCCAAAATGGCAAACACAAGAAAGTATAACGGAAAAAAGTGCAGGCTGTATGAGTTGTCACGAAACAACCGACGAACCAAGCATGCATAAAACCGAAGGCGTACCGTTAGGATGCACTGACTGTCATGGAGGAGATGCAAAAAGTTTTAAGCCTACAAATGGGGCCCCGTCAGAGAAAGCCTATAGAGAGGCGTTGGATAAAGGACACGTTCAGCCACTTTATCCATCAACCTGGAATTATCCCAGTAGCGCAAATCCTGAGCGAACATTCGCACTACTCAATAAAGAAAGTCCAGAGTTCATAAGGTTCATAAATCCCAGTGATTACCGAGTTGTTGATGAAGGTTGCGGCGCCTGCCACGCAGGGGCAATACAGGCAGCAAAAACGAGTATAATGTCAACGGGTGCTATGCTCTGGGGTGGAGCATCGTATAATAATGGTATTCTTCCATTTAAAAGATATATACTAGGTGAAAATTACACCCGGGATGGGACGGGAGCACTTGCAAAGAATCCAATCCCGGTCACAAAAGAAATGAAAGCGGCCGGTATACTGGAACAATTAGCCCCTCTTCCAGCATGGGAGGCCACCCCGCCAGGAGATGTTTTTCGGGTGTTTGAGCGTGGCGGCAGAAATATAGTGAATTTATTCCCCGAGATAGGCCTTCCTAATTCCGTGGGACAACTTCAGCGACTAGAGGAGCCCGGAAGACCTGATATTAAACAATCTAATCGGGGACCAGGAACAGGCCTCAGAATTTCAGTCCCAGTGATCAACATAACGAAAACACGATTAAACGATCCTTTCACGTGGTTCCTCGGCACCAATGATCAGCCTGGAGATTACCGGTCTTCGGGCTGCGCCTCATGTCATGTTGTTTACGCGAACGATAGGGATCCGCGTCATTCCGGTCCCTATGCTAAGTTTGGTCATACAGGAAAGACACAGACTGCAGATCCTACAATATCAAAAAATGAATCCGGACATCCGTTAAAGCATGAATTCACCAGTGCTATCCCAACTAGCCAATGTATGATTTGTCATATGCACCAACCAAATATTTTCGTTAACTCATTCCTTGGGTATACGATGTGGGATTACGAATCCGATGCTCCCCATATGTGGCCCGCGGAGCAAAAATACCCCTCACACTCCGAAATGCACGAGATCCTGGAGCGAAACCCTGAAGAAGCAGCTATCCGCGGTTTATGGGGTGATCCTGAATTTCTTAAAAATATCACTGATCTAAATCCCGATTTAAAGAACACACAATTTGCTGATTATCACGGACACGGCTGGAATTTTCGCGCCATCTTCAAAAAGGATGAAGCTGGAAACCTATTAGACAAAGTAGGTGATATCGTGTCTCACGATGATCCTGATAAATTTAATAAAGCCGTTCATATGTCATCGATACATCTTGATGTCGGAATGCACTGCGTAGACTGTCATTTTGAACAAGACACCCATGGAACGGGACATCTTTACGGCGAAGTCGCAGCGGCGATTGAAATTACATGCCAAGATTGCCACGGAACCGCAGACCAATATCCATCGCTCAAAACGTCCGGTCCTGCTGCACCTGAGGGGGGTAATGACCTGAGTGTTTTAAGAAATTCTGACGGGTCCAGACGCTTTGAATGGAGGGATGGCGCTCTGATTCAACGATCTGCACTTTGGCCCGAATTGGAATGGGAGATGTCTCTAGTTAAAGACACCACAAATCCTGATCATCCAAGCTATAACGCGAAAGCAGCACGAGCAAAACTGATGAAGGCTGACCCCAACACTATGGCCTGGGGTAAAGATGTGCCAAGTGATGATCGTGCTCACAAGGCCGACGAAATGGAATGCTTTACTTGCCATCTGTCGTGGACTACCAGCTGTGCAGGATGTCATCTTCCAATTCAAGCTAACTGGAAAACCGAGCGCAAACACTATGAGGGGGGGGAAACCCGAAACTTCGCTACTTATAATCCTCAGGTCGTTAGAGATCAGATGTTTCAACTTGGCCGCAATGCTTCAGTAAAAGGCAATACAATAGCCCCTATCCGTTCGACTTCAGCTCTAATTTTGTCCTCCACGAACATTAATCGAGAGAAACTTTACATCCAACAACCACCAATCGCTGCGAGTGGTTATTCAAGTCAGGCATTTGCCCCTCACTTTCCGCATACTGTTCGAAAAGAAGAGACTAAAACCTGCTCAGACTGCCACATATCCGCTGCAAATGATAATAACGCAAGGATGGCTCAGTTGTTGCTCCATGGTACTAATTTCGTCAACTTCATAGGATACAATGCGTGGGTTGGTGGCGTTGGAGGGGTTGAAGCTGTCCAGGTCACAGAATGGGATGAGCCGCAAGCCGTCATCGGAAGCTACCTCCAACGATATGCATACCCAGACTGGTTCAACGAGCATAAAAGCAGAAATGATGAGCTAGTCACCAGCCACAAACATTCGGCCGGAGGTTCTGTAAACTGCATCCAGTTGCGCGGTGAGTACTTATTTACATCGGGCGGTCCCGAAGGTTTCAATGTTTATGATGTTGCATCCATAGCCAACAAAGGATTTAGCCAAAAAACCATCACTGCACCGTTTTCTCCGCTAGGGCATGATACGAGGGTTGAGTCTAAGAACGCAACCTGCATGGCGCTGCCAACCAACCAACCAATTCATCCACCTCGAAACGAGGGTGATTTGATGCGAATTGAGAACGAAGAGCAACCATTCCATCCAATCTACAACTACGCACTGGTTACTGACTCAGAAGAGGGACTTATTTTAGTTGACGTCAATACACTCGCTGACGGATTACCTCGAAATAACTTCCTAAAACGTGCTCTTACATGGAATGAAGGTGATATATTAAGTGGGGCGCGCCATATCACGATAGCAGGCCATATAGTCTACATCACAACACCAACGGCTCTTGTAATCCTCGATCTCGATGATCCTTTATCACCCAAGCTCGTAAAGCAGATCAAAATGAAAGACCCACGAGCCTCTGCAGTACAATTTAGGTACTTGTTCGTTACGGATCAGGATGGTCTCAAGATTTTTGATGCGACCTCACCCCTCAACATCGTCTCTTCACCCGTAGCTTCCATAGCACTTAACGACGCAAAGAAGGTTTATGTGGCTCGAACATATGCCTATGTTGCAGCGGGTAAAGATGGATTAGCCATTATCAATGTTAAGAATCCTGAAAAACCCTCCGTTTATGAGATGTTTACGGCAAATGGAAAACTTAACGATGCACAGGATGTCATTGTTGGGTCCACGAATGCGTCACTTTTCGCGTATGTTGCAGATGGTAAAAATGGACTCAAGGTCATCCAATTAACGGCACCCGATACGCAACCTGGTTACTACGGATTCAGCCCAGAACCCAAACCACAACTGATAGCGTGGTGGAAAACAGAGTACCCTGCTCTAGCTTTATCGAAAGGTCTTGATAGGGATCGTGGTGTGGATGAAACGGGCGGACAAATTGCTGTATTTGGCAGACTTGGTTCAAGACCGTTCAGCCTCAAAGAAATGCAAAAACTTTATCTAAAAAATGACAGTGAGCCATATCTTGTTGAAGATAATATTGATGGGATAGATAATAAAACTTTATATGGAAAAGGAAGCCCAGTCCTGGTTCACAAAAATAAAATTGAAAAATAGTTTAACCGGTAGATAGTTCGAATCCCGTGATCTAACTCACTGACTCACTTGTGAGAAAACGAACTCTTGATACTCGCGAGTCGCTACATCTTGAATTATTTTTCTATATCGAACAGCGCCTCCATTGTAACCAAGAACACGAGGTGCACTGCGACCTTCTACGTTTCTATTAACTCCAGTTTGCCATGACGCAATCTTGCTGGATAATAACCCCTCCGAAGCCTTGCTAACTGTTGTAATCCACTCATCAACAGCAGCCGAATTTGGTTCCACACGGTCAAATTTATTTTCCATCATAAAACCAATAAGATCCGTTTGCCATTCAACAACCTCTTCAATGTTTCTTGGAATATTCCCCCTCGCTGTATGTGGACCAAGGATCATTAACATATTTGGGTATCCCTCTACTTGCATTCCAAATAACGTTCTAGGAACCTTAGTCCATTCCTCTTTTAAAGATCGGTCGTCTTTGCCTTTAATATCTATTCGATCATAAGGGCCCGTTACGCCGTCAAAACCGGTGGCATATATCAAAAGATCAAACTCAAATTCATTCTCCGATGTTTTAATTCCACTTTCGGTAATGCATTCAATGGGTGTTTGATTTATATCAATAAGCGCTACATTTTCTTGGTTGTAGACTTCGTAATATCCAGTTTCCAGAGGTAATCGGCGCGTGCCAAAACCGTGGTTTTTAGGGATAAGTAAATCTGCTATTTTAGGATCATTGACCCTTTGTCTTATTTTTTTTGCGGCAAATTCACTTGCTAAATCGTTTGCCGCTTGATTGGTTAAAATATCTTTGAAATTTCCAATCCATATTCCAAACCCTGGTTCTAAATAACGTTGTTCCCAAAATTCTTCGCGCTCTTCGACCGAAACCTCAAGTGCACTTCTGGGATCGGGATCATGAACAAAACAAGCAACGGTTTCCTTACATCGTTCATAAATATCTGGGAAACTCGCTTTGATTTTTTTTTGCTCTTCTTCGGTTATCTCGCTGTTATTTAGAGGGGCAGCCCAATTGGGCGTTCGTTGAAAAACTGTCAGACTTTTGACCTCTTTTGCAATGGTTTGAATAGTCTGGATAGCACACGCACCGGTGCCGATAATACCAACGCGCTTACCCGAAAAGTCTACAGGCTCGTGAGGCCAACGGGCTGTGTGAAAAGCATCACCTTTAAAAGTGTCCCGCCCAGGAATAGTTGGCAGTGTGAATGCTGAAAGAGGACCAAGAGCGGTTATCATCAAAACAGTAACATATTCTTCTCCTGTTTCTGTTTTGATTGTCCAACGATTTGATGCTTCATGGAAGTGAGCAGCCGCGACCCGGCTATGAAACTTGATATTTTTTCTTAGATCAAATTTATCCGCTACATAGTTCAGATACCTCAACGTATCCGGTTGCGCCGCGAAATGCTCCGGCCAACTCCATTCCTGCAGTAATTCTTCCGAAAAAGAATATCCGTATGACCAGCTCTCAGAGTCAAATCGTGCCCCTGGATACCGGTTCCAGTACCAAGTTCCTCCAACATCACTTCCAGCTTCGAGCACTAGAACCCTAAGTTTCAGTTCTAATAGCTTATAAAGTTGATACAAACCTGCTACACCAGCACCAACTACAATCGCGTCGAACTCGTTATTCTCATCAATAGCTTTCTTATTAAACATAGATTTTACACACCTATAAATTTCTCCATCATACGCATTGGTTATCGGTTCTAGCTACTTTATCTTCCCATAAACTTTCTGATATATCTATTATCTAAACGGCTCGACTACCCTAATATCTTTGGGCTGATCTTTAGGTCACAAGCAGATGAATAAAGGCATCACAAATGTTGTCTTAACGAGATGGAGATTGTTTGAATGTCATCAAAAATAAAAGAGATTGAGTTTTCTATACTTACAGCTCCTGACGAAAAACGCCCTCATTGGGTCAGTCTGTTCAAAGTACCGAGCGCAAACGAACTACTTGTGCGCATGAAAACGGACGATGGAATAGAAGGATTTGGTCTCGCGACAAGTTATACCGACATAACGCCATTGGTGAACGTCGTCAAAGGCGGTCTCAGTGATGAGATATTAGGGATGGATGCGCTTTCGCCCGAGCGATTATACGAAAAGTTATTTGGGCTTACCTTCTCAAGAAAAGCTGCCGAAAATAGTTGGGGAAGGGAAGCCCTAATCCGAATATCGTCGGCAGTCGATATCGCCTGTTGGGATATCGTGGGTAAAATGGCGAACCTACCACTCTACCGCCTATTTGGAGGTTATCGAAATAAGGTGCCGTGTTATGTGACTTGTGCATATTACCGCGATGGAAAAGACAATGCCGAGCTCCGAGATGAAATACAAATGCTGGTAGCACAGGGTCATAAAGGCTTTAAAGGAAAAGTCGGCGGGCTCTCACTCAATGAAGATATAGCCCGAATGGAAATCGTCCGCGAAATTATCGGACCCGATAAAGATTTAATGATAGATGTTAATAGGGCGTGGGACTTAAAAACTGCTATTGAGGGCGCTCGCTTGTTAGAGCCTCTACAACCAGTTTGGCTGGAAGAACCCGTTCGTTGGACCGATGATAGAAGAGAATTAAAGTTACTATCTCAACAAACCAACATTCCACTTTCTGGCGGAGAGAGCGAAATTACAAGTTACGGCTGCAGGGCTATGATCGAAGAACAAGCAATCCAGATTCTACAATTTGATTGTACCATGTTTGGTGGTTTTACTGAAGGGCGCAAGCTTGCGGCACTTTGTGAATTAAACCATGTTGATGTCGCTCCGCATCATGATTGCTTTATACATGCACCTTTGGTAGCCGGCACACCAGCAGGTCGGATAGTAGAGTCTTTTACTGATCCAGAACGCGATCCTTTACAGGCAGAACTGTATGAAAATCCGCCTCACATAGACAACGGATGGTTAACTTTAAACGAAGCCCCAGGCCTAGGCCTTACACTTTCGGAGTCGGCCGTCAAAAAGTTTGGGACACGCGTTCTATAACTCTTGTCACTATATGTTCGGTACCTGATTGTGCCAATCTGTAGCATCTTGATATGCAGAACCAAGATTACAGAGCTTTGCTTCAGAAAAAGGGCGGCCGATTAGCTGAAAGGCTATGGGCAACCCAGCTTTATTAAAGCCACAAGGCACACTTAATGCCGGAAGTCCCAAATAACTGATTGGCCTCGTATTGCGCGATAGCTTCAAAACTAATCTTGGCATATCTTCACCTCCGCCAACATCTAATTCTTCGTATTTCGGCGCGGTTACTGGCATTGTTGGCGTTAATAGAACATCACAATCTTTGAATGCGGTACCGCAATATTCCCGCAAATACTTTTCCCTCAATGTCATCGCCTCAAGGTATCGAGTAGCAGGCTGGTAAAGACCAAATTCAATTCTTCTTTTCACCATGGGCCCATAGTCGTTTGGATATTTTCTTAACCACTTTCTATGTATGGTTGAAGCCTCAGATGCCAGTGCAGCCGCCCAAATAAGATTAATATGGTCGTGATCCGGAACATCGACAGGGATCAGTGTCACTCCAAGTTCTGCATATTGTTTTTTTACGGCTTTCATAGCCGCTTCTACATCGGGATCCAAGTCGTCATAGAAATACGTTTTGGGCACTCCTACTCGTAACCCTGAAACTGGCTGTGCGCATGCTTCCTCATAATTATCGGTTGCACGCTGACTCGACGTTGAATCCTTTTTATCATAGCCGGCGATCACATCCAATATTCTAGCAGCATCACGCACGGATCGTGTTAGGGGGCCGCTACAATCGAAAGAAAACGAGAGTGGCATTAGGCCGTAGCGACTAACACGAGTCTGAGTAGGTTTTAATCCTACTACTCCAGACATTGCAGACGGGATCCTTATTGATCCCCCCGTATCTGATCCTAATGCGCCATAAAAAATACGAGCGGCCACACCAGCTCCGGAACCACTTGAGGACCCGCCTGGGGCGTGGTCCAAGTTCCAGGGATTGTGACAATCCCCATAGTGAACATTATTACCTATTGGCCCCACAGCAAATTCTGACATATTCAGACCGCCTAAATAAATGGCACCTGCTCTGGATAATCGATCTAATGCAGTAGAAGTCCGGTTCGCCTTAAATTTAGATCTTATTTTAGATCCACAAGTTGTAACTTTACCTTCCCTATAAAACATATCCTTATGGGCTAGAGGTACACCGGCCAGCGGACCGACACGCTCACCATTTTTAATTTTCTTGTCTATTTCCTCCGCAGATTCCAGAGCTTCATCTGCTTCAAGTTGTATAAAAGCATTTATAGATGGTTGCAGTTCCTGCGCTCTTTTTACAGCGATTTGTGTCACTTCAACCGCCGATGCTTCGCGAGTGCTTATTAAACTAGAGACAGAACATAGATCGAGTTTAGAAAGTTCTTCCATCACTCTTGCCCTCCAACGTCCGCTAACTCCTCCAATGCTGAGTTAAAATCAGATGGCTCATCATCAAACTCAAAGCTTTCTGAGACTTCTTCGCCGGCTAGATCCATTGGGATCAGCATATCTGCCAAAGTCGATGCCTCCTCATTAGACGGGGTAAAACGATGCCAAACGGTAGCTATAAGTGTAACGAAAGCCGTATTAATTTCACCCATCAATTCATCCTTTCTTTCTAATTTTTATTATCGTCGATGAGAATAAGTCGGATATTAGATATCACTCGAAAAGATATTTTAGAACAGCACTCGCATGGGTCAATAATTTATCATCTTGATGCCGTTTTCCTACCATTTGTAACCCTAATGGTAGTTCAGTTTTTGTATCAAATGCTATTGGTAGTGTGACAACTGGTGTATGCAGCCAGGTCCAAGCCATATTGAACGAAGCGCTTCCAGTTTCGTGCAATCCTAGTGATGCCACGCTTGGAGCCGAGGGGCAAATAACAAAATCCACAAGCGCCATAGCTTCATCAAGTTTGATCCGTAACCTTTCCATTTCCTGTATAGATAAGGCATATTCGGAATAATTTATGTTAAATCCGTCAGCCATTCGTCCTTCTCGTAAAATGGGACTTAATCGATCATAAAAACATCTACGTTCATGAGAAAGCGTACGGGCAAATTCGTAACCTGAGATATTTGTCCCTATCTGTTCAAGGTTTTTAAATGCCTCTGTTCCATCAAATTTTAGAACTTGGGCGCCTGCTCTGATTAACAAGCTTTCTACTTGCTCAATCATACTCATATTTAGATCACATGCATTGTCCCAATATGGTTCAACCGCTATGCCTACTTTAATGTTTTTTAGAGCATCGTTGGCCAATGAAGGAATAGAATGATCTAAAAGGGCCCTTCTAATGAGCACCATATCTTCTATTTCTTTTGAAAAAAACCCAAGCGTATCAAAACTTGGTGTATTAGCAAGCACTCCAGAGACGTTGAAATCTCCATAAGTTGGTTTATAACCAATAACCCCACAATATGCGGCCGGTCGTATAACGGACCCAGTTGTTTGAGTGCCTATCGCTATTGGAACCATGCCACTTGCAACCGCTGCCGCTGAGCCACTTGAAGATCCTCCAGGAGTATAATCAGGATTCCATGGATTAGCCGTTTTACCGGGGGCTCTATGGGCAAACTCTGTACAAACCGTTTTTCCTAATGGGAACGCATTGGAAAAACGCAAACCTGCAACGCAAGCGGCATCGCGCGAAGGCTGGTTACCCTCGTAAATACTGGTTCCATGCGCTGTAGGCATATCATGGGTATCTATATTATCTTTGACCCCGAAAGGTATTCCAAAGAGAGGACCTTCAGGTTTTATTCTATCCAATTTGGAGGCTTCATGAATAGCTCGATCTTTATCAATAAAAGACCATGCGCCTACTTTCATCTCGTATTCTTCAATATTAGCTATACATTCAGAAATTATTTCACTGGGTTTCATTATCCCCGATGCGATTCTCTTTACAGAATCTGTCGCACTCAAGGACGCTGGGCCTTTAAAAATGATTTTCTTAGTAAGATCCGAAATAGTTACGCTCACAAAACCTCCAAAAACAACTTTTCCCTAACATCGCCATACCAAGAAAATTATAACACATACAAAATTAAGCCCTATGCAGGGTTGTGATACTGGTCCCTCTCTTGATTTACTGTAAACACAGAATTGTACAGACACAAATAAAGTCAACAGAGAAGGAAAACAGACAATGAAGTCTTTATTGACTAAGATTGCCACGGTCACTTTCGTCAGCATATTTGGGCTAACATGGGGCAATGAGCAAAATGTAGCGAAGGCCGAGAGTCTACAAAAAGTAATGATTAGGATTTCCGCCGATATTCCTCCACCACCGATGCCCACCTCGGTTGCTATGGAATGGTTTAAGAAAAAGGTAGAGTCAGAATTCCCTAGTGGTAGTAAGGTTCGTATATACTATGCTGGCGCGCTTTATAAGGACCCTGACGCCATGACGGCTATGAGCCAAGGAAATTTGGAGATGGGTTGGCTAGTGGCCGGTAAAACCGCCGCGACCGATATTTGGCTGAGTATCCCCGGACAACCAGGGGTTCTAACAACAGCCGGAGCAGTACATGACCTCATAAATCAACCAACCGGAAAGATGTTGCAAAAAAGATTAAAAGATAAACATAATATCGAAATGTTTGGATTTTCTGATATAAGCTTTGCACTTGGCATGGCTGGAAAAAAACGTTTGTTAACTCTAGACACCATGAAAGACCGCAAAATCCGAACCTTTGCAGCAGGCGTAAATCCTACTGTTTCATCATGGGGGGCATCTCCAGTAGTAATGTCTTTTGGTGATGTACCAAGTGCACTTGAATCTGGTGTTATTGACGGTGTGATTACCTCCATTGGTGGTTGGAGAGCAATTACCGAGCAGACTCCATACTATACGATTGCAGGGATCTCGACTGTTGCTTTTGATACATATTGGGTAGGAGCAAGCTCTAAATGGATGAGCAAATATAATAAGACCACACAAGATAAAATTCGTAGTTTGGTCAATGACACTATCGCATATCAAAATAAACTTAATTGGTGCAATGATCAGTTTGCTATCAATAAATATAAAACAACAGACCCCTCTAAACCTGGTATTTATCAAGCTACAGCTGCCGAAGCTGCTCCACTGCAAAAAGCAATTGGCACAAATGTAGCAGACTTTCTTAAAGAAAAATTACCAGATGAAGCGGATGCCTGGGTTGACCGTTATCTCAAGGACGGAAAGGCTGCATCTGTTAAATTCGGCCCCGGCACGGATCCCGTATACAAGTTGGACTGTTCCAAATATAAAGAGCTATTATCGAAAAAGAAAAAATAGTCCTAAATTAGAAAATCAAGCTGGGCTCCTTTCGGGCCCAGCTTTTACTTTTAGGTTTTCACATGAATAGTTTATATAATTCCTGGCGATCGTTTCAGGACAACTTTTTACAATACTTGTCTGCTATATTGCTGGTAGGCCTAACTTTGTTAGCTCTTCTTGAGGTAGTACGCCGTTATGTTTTTGGCGTTTCATTTGAATGGCAACAAGATCTGGTTACTTTTGGTATTCTCTCAGGTATTTTTCTTTTCTTTGGAATTACACAAGCCCGAAAAGCCCATCTTCGTGTTAGTGCCTTACTTCTGTTGCTCCGAGATAAATGTGGGCGGCCAGGCCGCTTAATTGCCAGTTTTGCTGAGATATTTGGCCAACTACTGGCTGTTTGGATTTGTACATACATGGTTTGGACCAGTATAGATCACCTTTTTTATTTGATTAAAGAAGGAAGAAAAACAGAAAGTCTATATTTTTCAATGTGGCCCTTTTTTCTAACCTTTCTCATCAGCATTGGATTTCTTGGCATCAGCTTCATGTTCCAATTATGGAATGAGGTACGCTTATTGATAGGCTTACCTGGCATAACCGTTATGCAGGAAGAGGAAGAAGACTCGGGTCCGATACTTTGAGTACGTTACTACAGGACGCAATACCAAAAACTAACTAGTTTAGAGTGAAAAATGACAGGATTTCTTTTTAGTGTATTAGGCCTCTTAGGGTCTGGCGTGACCATAGGCATAGCGCTCTGCGCGGCCAGCATGGTCTTTATTATGTTAGACCCATGGTTAAACGTAGAGACAGTTGGCCTCAGCTTTTTTAATTTTCTCCAAAGTTACAGTCTTATGGCCGTACCATTATTCATATTTGCAGGCTTCTTAATGGAGCGAACCGGCATGGTTCGTCAATTGTTTCAGTTTGCAGAGTCGCTTGTTAGTTGGATAAGAGGTGGTTTTGGTTTGGCCACAGTATCAACATGTGTGATGTTTAGTGCTATCTCTGGGTCGAGTGTTGCTGTTGCTTCGGCGATGAGTCTAATTGCAATACCGGAAATGCGGAAAAGAAAATATCCCGATTGGTTATCTGCTGGGATCGTTGCATCGGGAGGCGGCATTGGATTGCTCATACCACCCAGTCTCTCGCTAATCATCTATGGTGTTGCAACTGAAACATCAATCGTTCGACTGTTTATGGCAGGAGTAATCCCCGGTCTACTTCTGGCTCTTGGCATGTATATTATCATAATAATAGCAGCGTCACGCGTTCCATCTTTAGTTAGGGGGAAATTTGATGTCAGCATCGTAATCTCAAGTACTATTGCCGCTATCCCTGGCCTGGGCATGCCAGTTCTTGTTCTTGGTGGTCTCTATGGAGGCCTCTTTACCCCTACAGAGGCAGCTGCGGCGGCCTGTGGATACGCATTGACCTATGGCTTTATATCAAAACGACGTGAATTCCTCAAAGAGCTACTTCCCGTCGCGGCGAGATCTATGAACCTTACTGCTGTAGTATTTTTTCTGGTAGGTAGCGTAGGTGTATTTCAGTTTGTAGCCGCAAATATGGCTTGGCCGCAGGATCTCGCTGAAATGGTCATCGATATGAACCTAAAGCCGTTGCCCTTCCTTTTCAGCTATTTGGCACTTCTGATTGTTCTAGGTATGTTTTTAGACGGCATTGCGCTGATACTCCTCACTGTACCAGTAGTCTTTCCCGTGTCTAATGCCCTTGGTATAGACCCAATTCATTTAGGAATAGTCGTAACAATGGGCGTAGAACTTAGTGTTATCACACCACCAGTTGGATTCAATCTTTACGCTGTGAGCGGAATAGCAAAAATACCCATCCAGACGGTTCTTCGGGGCGCCATGATTTTTTTCATTTCAGACTTAGTTGTAACCGTGCTCATTATTCTATTTCCTGAACTATCAACCTGGTTACCCTCTGCTTTGTCTAAATCACCGTTCGGATAACAATAGAAATAAACAGGTTAACCAACTAACTAAAAATACAATTGGCTACCGTTAATTATTTTTTCTTTGGTGGTTTGGGAGCTTACTGATGAAGCCTTTTCTAACGAGCGGAATTGGGAGTATGCCGCGCAGACCCTGGTTATTTGAAAACCGTACTGGATTAGATGGGAAACATGATCATTATGGGAAAGGAGGAAAGTGGTCAGTCCCAGAAGACAAACTAAAATCTGCCCAGGACGACGCCACCCGAATAGCTATTAGAATTCAGGAAAAAGCTGGTTTAGATATTATTAGCGACGGTGAACAACGAAGAACCAACTATGTGACTCATTTAACGAGAAATATGGGCGGTTTTGATTATACAAATCTACAACCGAAAGAAATGCGAGGGGGCAGACGAACTTTATTAGCTGGCTCTTGTATTCAACCGATTGAACATCGACAAGCGATCATAGTTGATGATTTGGCGTTCTTAAAAAGTGAAACAGATAAGCCGGTGAAGATGACCTTACCTGGCCCTATGACGGTCGTTGACTCAACTAATAATGATTTTTACTCCACTGAGGAAGAAATGGCATTTTCCTGGGCGAAAGCAATCAATAAAGAAGCAAAATTACTTGATGATTTGGGCGTTGATATCATCCAATTTGACGAACCAGCTTTCAGTAGATACCCCGACAAAGTAGAGAAGTGGGGAATAAAGGCCCTTGATCAATGTGTGTCTGGATTAAAATGTTCAACTGCTGTGCATGTTTGTTACGGCTACCCCCAACCTGGACTTTTGCGTCCAGTCAATGATAGCTACGAAACGATCATAGGACTTCTTGAACAGTCCAACGTCGATCAATTAGCCCTGGAGTTTGAAGGTGCTAGTCTAAACCCCCAATTATTAAAAAATTGCCCCTCCAAAACTGTAATATTTGGCTGTGTCTTCAATAGCGATGAAGTCATGGAGAAGCCCCATAGTGTTGCCAAGCGGTTATGTGAAGCCGCTGAATTTATTGACCCCATGAAGATACAGGCGGCCCCCGATTGTGGTCTTGTAATGATGAATGATCAAACCGCTCTTCAAAAACTATCCATATTGGTTGAAGGAGCCAATATAGCTAGAAAAAATCTGGGGTTTTAGTTTAAACGCATTGAAACTCTAAACTCCATGGAAACAACTTTGCTTTAATTTAATAAGCCTATAAACAATACTGTTAGGGCCAATAGGAACTAATAATTTTTCTGATTTCGTGACATAGTCCTGACAATATGAATATGACCAACGGACAAAAAGCAGCAATTTTAGTAACATTGACCGTAACGGTTGGGACATTTGTTACAACAATTACGATAGCCAATGTCTCTCTCCCCCAGTTACAAGGCGCATTTGCAGCTACTCAAGATCAAATCACTTGGATTGTAACAGCTACTTTAGTGGCACAAGCCATCGCAACACCGCTAAGTGGATGGCTCGATAATAGATTTGGTAGACGCAGAATCTTATTAGTATGTGCAACAAGTTTTACAATAACATCCATCTTATGTAGCTCAGCTTCTACACTTGAAGAACTTGTTATATGGCGGTTCTTTCAAGGATTATCTGGCGCACCACTAGTTCCACTTAGTCAGGCGATA
>Ga0315331_10000630_pt1 | contig 24862 bp, 30 predicted proteins | sample M160m34915metaG_FD_203456 | JGI IMG/M metagenome (GOLD analysis project Ga0315331, IMG submission 203456) | Ammonia-oxidizing marine archaeal communities from Monterey Bay, California, United States - M1 60m 34915 | ecosystem: Environmental > Aquatic > Marine > Intertidal zone | place: USA...
AGCCTCTGTGAATGGGCCGCCAGCTTTGTTTAGGAGTTGCACCACGCCGACAGTTCGACCGTCCGCAGCCAGAACAGGAGATGCCAGGATGGTTTCGGTCTTGTATCCAGTGGATTTATCGACTGCACGGTTGAAGCGCGTGTCGGCATAAGCATCATCTATGCGTTCAGCCTTACCTGTCCTGAACACGGCACCAGCGATGCCATCATTCTGCGGTATCCGAATTTCTAGCACACCACTGTCGCTGGCCACGCGGGAAAACAATTGCTTTGCTTCAGCATCGTGCAGGAAGAGCGTTGAGCGATCCGCGTCCAGCGCTGCGGCTATCAAGCCAACAAGGCACGGCAGAATAACGTCCAGCCCGCCGGGGCCGTTCACGGCTTCTGCAACTTGGTTCAGCAGTCTGCTCTGCCGTAGCTCCGCCAGGAGCTGGTCAGCTAAAGCATGGTCCCCGGCGACGAGCCGCGCCGCCAAGGCTGCACCGTCCGTTGAACCAGTCTTGTTTTGTGACGAATCCGGCATACTTTTTGAGGCTCGAAGTTTGTTGCGGCGTCTCTAAAGGACAGGTAGGCAAGCATACTGTGCTGCGGTGACTTCGCCAATGATATCGTTAATGTGCCGCCAGTCTGCGTTTTATCTCGGGAGCTTCGTCCGCCATGGTGTTTTGGATATCTGCAACCGTTATCGCACTTGTTATTGCGGGCTGGACCATGATGCGCATGCTCTCGGTGCGGCCAAGGCCTTTATGGCCAACGGCGATGATGTTCGCAGTCGCTGCAATAGCTAGCCTCGGTGCAGCAGTGCAGGGCACCGTTGCTAGCATGGAGACGCTAGACAGGCCAAGCCAGCGCCCGGTGGATACCGTTACCGTCGCCTCTAACCATGGGGACGGGGCGGAGGCCCCAGCAGACAGTTTCGAGGCGTTGATCACCCAATTGGAAGCCCGCCTTAAGGATAATCCCAAAGATGCCGAGGGCTGGGGGCTGCTTGGCCGATCCTATGTGGCCATGGGTCGGATGAACGATGCGGCGACAGCCTTTGCTTCAGCCGTGGAGCTGACGGACCCACCGGATGCAGACTTGATCGGCGAATATGGTGAAACCCTTGTTGCCGCAGCAGATGGTCGTGTCGTGCCGGCGGCAGAAGCGGCGTTTAAGCAGATATTAGCGATCCAACCAGATGATCCCCGCGCGCTTTTTTATATGGCGCTGGCTTATCTGGAGAAGGGCGACCGTCCTGGCGCTATTGAGGCCTTGAAGGCCCTGCTTGCCAGTGCACCGCCTAAAGCACCGTGGGCGGATACGGTGTTTGAACGCATTCAGGAATTGGAAGGCCGTTCAGGAACGGCAGCCCCTACGCCTACTCCGACGCCTGCGGCCACCACTTCTCGCGCAACTGGTGCTGCATCCGCGCCAGGCCCGACGCAAGAGCAAATGCAGGCCGCACAGGAGATGACGCCCGAAGATCGTATGGCGATGATACAAGGCATGGTGGATAGCTTGGCCGGTAAGCTTGAAGAGGACCCGGACAATTACCAAGGCTGGCTCCGCCTCGCGAATGCTTATATGGTGCTGGACCGGAGAGCAGATGCAGCAGGCGCTCTCGCCAATGCGCTTAAGCTGCAGCCGGCCAATGTTGGCTTGTTGATTCAGTATGCAGAAATTGAAATCGCCGCTAATGATGGACAGGTGACGCCGGATGCTAAAAAAGCCTTCGATCGCGTAATTGTCCGTGAACCGAAAAACCCTCAAGCCCTCTGGCGCCTAGGCCAAGCCGCCGCTGCTCGTGGCGATAAGGATACCGCCCGCCAAAACTGGCAAGCCATCATGCCCCGCCTGCTAGAAGCCGACCCGCTGAAGGCAGAGGTTAGAGCGGCGCTGAAGGCGCTGTGAGATATTTGTTGGCGGTTAGCGGGACTTTGGCGCTGCCCCGCAAGCCGCAGGGATCAATTGGACGTAGCCCCAATTGTAATCGGATGAGCCTGCCAAGATTGTCTCGTCCCTCCCCTGAGGACCCCTTGCCTCGTCCATATGCTACGAACGTGCCCAAAGCCGTCGCTCCGTTATTGCAGTTAATTGACCACACGCCGGTCCTCTTTTGGCGATTTTTCAGAATGTATGATGCAGAGCATGTGCCCTGGCCGTTTGGAAGAACAAGCCTGATTTTGTCGGTCGTCTGACGTAAAATATTTTCCCGGCATTCAATGGTGAAACACCCTGCCCTTGGATTGTAATGGAACGCTTTTGCCCACCGCTCGCTGCATTAATTAGAGGTTTCGATGAGGGCCCGGTTAACCCTTGAGTTTCGCAGGCAAGCTCATAATCCTTCCAGTCTTGCGGCGTGCATTTTTTTGTTCTTGCTATTTGTTCAAGTCGAATTCTGCTGGCAGATTTGACTGGGCGTCTTTATCCATGTTGTCTTACTACAATAATGACCGGTTCCATGAATAAGTGTACCGCGGTAGCAAACAGGCCCTTGCCAAGAAATTGGTTTTTGTCGTCTTGACGTGATTCATTTTTCTCGTCTCGGCACGGGAGATTGTTATGGATACACAGCCGGTTTTCTTTGATCTTGAGCATCGTTATGAGCGTCTGATGTCGGCGATGAACTTTGAAGCCTTATGCTACCGGCTTGAGAAGGCGTTGAAGCGTTCAGACGGGTCGAAGGGCGGTTCCCACCTTATGATCTAGTGTTGATGTGCAAGGTTCTGGTCCTGCAAGCCTTGTACAATCTGTCAGACGAGCAGGCCGAGTATATGATTAAGGATCGTCTGTCATTCATGCGCTTCCTGGTCCTCGGTCTTGATGGCGCGGTTCTCGATGCGACGACGATTTGGCTGTTCCGGGAACAACTGATCAAAGCCAATGCCACGGAGAAGCTGTTCGCCCGCTTCGACAAGGTTCTGACAGAGCAGGGCTATCTGGCAATGTCCGGCCAACCAATGGACGCCACACTCGTGCCGGCACCTCGGCAGCGGAATAATGATGGGGAGAAGGCTGAGATCAAGGTCGGTAAGACAGCCCAGGAGATATGGCCGGATAAACCCGCCCGTGCGCGGCAGAAGAATGTAGATGCGAATTGGACATTGAAGGCCTCGAAAGCAGCAAAGCCTCGGATTGACGGGGCCATGCTGCCGACCCCGGCCGTGCCCGTCTTTCGGTACAAGAATTATGTATCGACTGACCGTCGGCATGGGTTGATCCGCAAGTGGGCAGTGACGTCAGCATCGGACAACAACGGCGCGCGACTGCCAGACCTTCTGGACAAGGCTAATACCGCCAGTGACGTGTGGGCGACACGTCCTAGCGCTCAAAGAAGAATGAGGCGCTGCTGGAGAAGTAAGGCTTTGTCTCCCGCATCCATCGCAAGAAGCCGAAGGGGCGAGCGATGCCAGAGCGAACGGCGGGCACCAACGGCAGGAAGTCCAAGGTCCGGGCGCTTGTCGAGCATGTCTTCGCTGATCAGAAGCAGCGCATGGGCCTCTTCATCCGAACCCCGGGCATTGCTCGAGCACGGCTAAAGATCGATATGGTTAATCTGACATACGACATGCGTCGACTGGTCTGGCTCAACACTAGGGAAGCCTTTGCCTAAACGAAATGAGCCCGTAACTGCCAATAGTGCGCCGCAAGCCCCTACAAATACCAACCGAAAACCGCCTCTATCCAAAGTCGACGCATATATCAGTGATGCAATGGCCGAATTCAGTTTCATGAGGCGCGTTACCCTGCTTTTTTGTCTTAGGAACAGATATTGTTATTTTTAATTGGTAAGTACTTGTTTTTTATTAAACAATTGTTGTATATTGAGACAGGAATGGTGTGCCTTATAAAAATCTCATTTTAGAAATTAGAGCGTGATGTCGCATCTGGACTCCCCGGAAGTGCAAGTCATCCGTTATGAGTTTGGAGCCAATGCGCTAAGATCGCCGCCAGTTTGCGGCCCAGCGGAAGAGGGCGATGGCGGGCCAGACCCAAATTAGCCCCATAATCAGCGCGTATATCCCTTCGACAGCCCAATGCCCTGGCAGGTAATCGCCCAGGGTCACGATAGCGGCGGCATAGACCGCGAGCCCCACAAGCAGCACGGCGACTGCGATCAGGGCACGCGGATTAGGTTGGGCTTTAGATGCGCTCACGCGGCGAACTCGTCCTCATCTTTGCTGGTCAGCTTTAGGGAGACTGAATTCATGCAATAGCGCTGGCCGGTAGGTGCGGGGCCATCAGGGAAGACGTGGCCCAAATGGGCGTCGCACTTGCTGCATAGAACTTCTGTCCGCACCATGAAGAAGGAGCGGTCCTTCTTTTCGGTCACGGCGTCCTCATCAATCGGCGCCCAATAGCTTGGCCAGCCCGTGCCGGAATCAAACTTGGTATCAGAGCTGAACAGCGGCTGGCCGCAGCAAATGCAGTCATACCGACCCTTGGCTTTGCTATCGTGATATTCGCCACTGAAGGCGCGCTCTGTGCCATGCTTACGGGCGACTTGATATGATTCTGGCGAAAGCTGGGCTTTCCATTCAGCATCTGTTTTGACAACTTTATCGGTCATGTCTGGAGCCTTTTATTCAATTGGTTAACCGTAATATAGGCGCTGAGGCTGCGGACGGCTATGCTTTGAGCGAAAACGCATTCCATGCATGCGCACATATATGTCTCACGATCTAGCTATCATTGGCGGCCATGTCATTGATCCCGCAAGCGGCCTGGACGCCGTGACGGATATCGCTTTCAAAAATGGCCAAGTCTCCGCCATCGATGCAGATGCAGGTACCGGTGCAGAAGGAATCATCAAAGCTGATGGACTTTACGTGACGCTCGGGCTGATTGATCTGCACACGCATATTTATTGGGGCGGCACTTCGCTTGGGGTCGACCCTGACGCTTATATGCGCCAATCCGGCTGCACGACATTGGTGGATGCCGGTAGCGCTGGGTCCGATAATTTCCATGGGTTGCGTGCCCATATTGTTGAGCAATCAGAGGCGCGCGTGCTGGCTTATATCAACGCTAGCTTTGCTGGAATTTTCGCCTTCAGCCTTGCGGTCATGGTCGGCGAGTTTGGTGATGTCCGTCTGCTGAACCCAATGGAAGTCGTCCGCGTGGGCAATGAGCACCGGGATGTTATCGTCGGCGTTAAGGTGCGTATCGGTCTGGTGCCGTCTGGCGGTATTGGCGTGGCGCCACTGGATATTGCGATTGAATCTGCGGACGTGCTTGGGATGCCGATCATGGCGCATCTGAACCATCCCCCGCCATCCCGCATGGAAATGTTGTCAGGGCTCCGTCCAGGAGATGTTCTGACCCATTGCTGCCGCCCGTTCCCGGCTGCACCGATGACGATGGACGGGCGTGTCAGGGATGAAGTGCTGGCAGCCAAAGAAATGGGCATCATCTTTGATATCGGCCATGGCAAGGGTTCGTTTTCCTGGCAGGTGGCGGAAGCGATGATGGCGGCTGGGCTGCCGCCAGATTGTATCTCGTCAGATGTCCACACGATGTCGCTGCCGGGCCCAGCGGTCGATCAACTGGTGACGCTGTCCAAATTTCCGCATCTCGGTATGGACCTTTCGGACATCATTGCTGCCTCCACAATCAACCCAGCCAAAGCCATGGGGCGGCCTGAACTTGGCGGATTAGCCGTCGGCAGACCTGGGGATGCGACTCTGCTACGGATAGATGATGGCGCATTTGGACTGACGGATGCGAATGGCGTCACGGTAGAGGCCCGTCGGCGGCTAGCCCGTGCGGGGATTGCGCGGAACGGTGCTATTCTCCGCTGAGGCGCACGGTCTTAATCGTCAAAAGTATAGGTTGGCAGCGAATAGAAGGTGGTTCGCCCCAAATATTCGAGATCATGCTGTAATATTCGTCGTCCGCGCCCATACGAATGTCGCGGCCACATTGCAGGCTATTCGCCTCATAGATTTGAACGTCGATAGCCTTGTAGCCTTGGGTCGTGCGCATGACGATGAGACCATCAACAACCCGCAGATCATGGCCTTCGATCAGCCCAGCACCCATTTGGCCCACCAGAAACGCATGTTCGTAGAACGCGGAATTATACATGCCGAGGGGCAGCACCGCGATCACCGCGGCGTCAGACGAATTGGTGGCAGGTGGGTGTGTTGCGGCGAGTGACCGGCGGAGATTGCGGGGATATCCGGCCACTTCCCGTACTTTGATCTGGCTGAACAGTTCCGGGAACATTTGCAGCATCGTCTCCTGGTTCTCCAGCATTTAGGAGACGCCGGAGGGCGTGCGGGCATTGTCTTCCAGGACGAAGAGGTCATTCTAGCCGGAGCGCATAATGTCCGTGCCTACAATTTGGGTATAACCGCCGCCGGGGGAGGCGTTACGCCGATCATTCCCTGTTTGTGGTAGATGTCATACAGGAAGGCGTTCAGCGCCAGCACTCGTTGCTCGATGCCTTTGGACAAACGGTCCTATTCACGCCCTGAAATGATGCACGGCACGATGTCGAATGGGATCAGGTGCTCCGCCGCTTCGCTTTCACCATAGACGTTGAAGATAATGCCGGTTTTTTGAAATGAGGCTTTGGCCTTAGTGGATTTTCGACGGAGGCGTTTCATGTTCTCCGCTTGGAACCAAGAATCGTAATTAGCGTAGGGGCAGCTTGCGGTTGCGTCAAACCCCAGCATCTCATCAAAGTATTTTTGCTCTGTCGACATGGGACGTAAGTTATAGCAGTCTCAAGGAAACGCAGGGTTCTCCACTTAATCAGAGCGTTAGGGACTGATAATGTGCGCACATTAAGTGGGCAAAATATTGGCTGCTGAAAATTTAGGCAGACCGGGAGAAACGACGGCATGTCCGGTGGACGACTCGTCCTAATTGTCTGCATAGCGCAGATCGCAGCCCAGATCGGTGCCTATGTCTGGGCCGCGCTATTGCCCAGGCTGAGCGAATCTTGGGGCCTGGATTACACCGAAGCGGGGGCGATCACGGGCGCATTCTATTTGTCCTATGCGCTCTCCGCCCCGGTCCTCGTATCGCTGACAGACCGCGTAGACGCCAAGCGCATATACCTACTGGGCGCCACGTTAATTGCTGTTGGGCATTTGGCGTTTGGCCTTTGGGCGGATGGGTTCTGGACAGCGCTGATTGGCCGGGTGCTTGCAGGTGCAGGGTGGGCTGGAGTCTACATGACCGGTCTGAAGCTATTGGCAGACCGTGTTGACGCGACCCTGATGCGCCGGGCTGTTGCTTGGCATGCAGGCGGGATCGGTGTCGCGGGGGCTGTTTCGTTCCTTTATGGCGGTTTGATCGGGGATGCTTACGGGTGGCAGATGGCGTTTATCATCTCTGCTATTATCGCGGCACTTGGCTGTGGCATTGCCCTGGTGGCGGCTCCTTCAGCGCCACCACCTGAATCAAATGGTCCAAGGCCTGCGCTTCTTGATTTCCGACCTGTCTTGCGAAACCGGGCGGCGATGGCATTTGCGATCACATACGGTTTTCACACCTGGGAAATGAGCGTGCTGCGCGGATGGGTGGTGGCGTTTCTGGTCTATGTCGCGGGGTCTGGGGCTGCCGTCGCCGCATCCTGGGCGCGTCCGGAAGCAGCGGCGATGGCGCTGGCACTGATTGGCACCGGTGTAAGCATGTTCGGCAACGAGCTTTCGATCCGCATCGGGCGGCGGTCCGTCGTGCTTCTGGCGACGGCGTTGTCGGCGGCAATGGCGGCGGCACTCGGGCATCTCGGGCCCTATGGCTATGATGTCGCTGTGCTTTTGACGATTCTGAGTGGCGCTGCGGTTTGGCTAGATTCATCCACATTGACGGGCGGCACATCTGAAGCGGCAGCACCCGGTATGCGCGGCCAAACGCTCGCGGTCCACACAACGCTCGGTTATGCGGGCGGTGCAATCGGCCCCTTCGTTATGGGTTTGATCTTAGATGCGTTCTCTAGCTCGGATGGCGCATTGACCGATACCGCTTGGGCCATGGGCTTTCTTCATCTAACGGCCCTCGGCCTCGCCACGCGCTGGGCGTTTGCGCGTATGACTCGCAAAAATGCCTGATCTTGGAAAGTGTGGAGAGCCGCTTGGGCGTTGGGCTCTTCCGAATCCTCCGGGACCCCTACGAGAGAGGTGGGCACCGTGTGCAAAAGACCACAGTCCTAAACAGTGACAGCTCCCTGGATTATCGATATCGGCCCCGGGATTACTATGGCCCTGGCGCGTCGCGCAGCTCTCCACCCTCGCTATCTAGGCCTAAGCAGCCCGAATAGCTAGTGAACACGCGTTATATAATTCGCGGCTAATCTTTAACTTCCCGGCACAATGCCCGCTGATAGGCTTTCAATGTGGTTGTAGATATCGATTGGTTTGGTCAGCCAGATACGGTCTTGGTGCTTTAGGATATGTTCGTAAACACGGCGGAGCGCTGGCATGCGGTAGGGGCGACCAACACTGAAGGGGTGTAGTGAGATCGGGCATACAACGGGCGTGCCGCGTTCAGCCTGTCGCAGCATCTCATCAAACTGATCGATCAGCATGTCCGCGAATTCCTGTGAGGTGTAGCGGAACCACACCAGTGCTCGGTTGTCGTTGCATTCAACAGGGTATGGCATGGATAGGATCTTGCCACCTGAGCGCGTTTTGAACCAGATTGGCTGATCGTCCGTCGTCCAGTCCATAAAATATTTGTAGCCGATTTCTTCCAGCAGATCGGCCGTAATGGCGGAATTGGATAGCCAGGGGCTCATCCAGCCAATGGGGGCTTCGCCTTCTTCAGCTTTTATGCGGTTCATACAGTCCTGCATCAGCGCACGTTCTTCGGCTTCCGGCAGGCCTCCCTGCTCATCTGAATTGGTGTGGCCGTGGCCCAGAAATTCGTCGCCGCGCGCGCGCAGCTTGGCGCAGATATCCGGCGCATGATCATAGAGCGCGGTATTTAGCTGCGCTTGGCAGGGAATGCCTAATTCATCGAACATTTCGGCCAACCGCCAGAAACCGACCCGGTTGCCATATTCCCGCCAGGAATAAACCGATGCGCTTTCGGCTTGGTCCGGTGGAGCAATGCCCGCACCTTTACCTTTTCCGTAACGGAATACTTCCATGTTGAGCGCGGTGTAGACCGCAAGCTTGGTCCCGTTCGGCCATTTATATTGCGGGCGCTCAAGAATGCTCGAATAGGCGAAACGGCCATGGTCTTCGATTTTGTCATGTGCGGCAGACATTGTGGCACTCCCTAAGGCGGTTGCAGGAGCGTGTGCATCGAGGCGGTTACTGTGCCGCCGTTGCCTGCTCCATATACTTAACGATGGCGGTCCGTTCTTCCTGCTTGCGGATTGGACGGAGCGCCATCTTGTTTTTAGGGATATATTCTTTGGGGTTCTCTAGGTAGGCGTCAATGGTCTTGGCAGACCACACCAGCGGCGGGTCGGCCTGTCCAGCCTTCTTCATAGCGCGGGAATAATTAAACGGCTTGAATGTTCCCGCCGTCCGTCCGAAGACGCCAGCAAGGCCTGGACCCAGTTTTTTCTTCTCGGTGATGACATGGCATGCGCCGCATTTCCGCTTGAACAACTTCTTGCCGTCAAGACTAGCAGATGCGGCAGGTGCAGCGAGTCCAGCGGCCATCAGGGCACCCGCGAGAACGGTCAAAATTGGTCGCGTCATAAGCATTATCTCCAAGATAAAAATTTATCCTCTAAAGATAATTTAGTTGCTCCCCAACATTTCGCCATGCGGCGGGCTGGCGCGATCGCTTGACCGTGATTGTGATCTTGCCGGAAAGCACCGGTGGATTGTGCGGAATGTGGTTGGCGTCGCCCAACAGCAATTGCAGTGTGTGCGTATCCTTAGGCAGGTCCAGCGTTGCTTCCGTCGGGCCACCTCCAAAGTGGCGCACGTTGCCGTCCGCCGGCAGCGAATAATCCAAGCCCTCACCTTTCGGCGGATCAACGTTGATCAGCAGGTAATGGTGTCCCGTATTGGCTTTCTCGACCCAGCCGGTGCCACGCCCATGCCTTTGAGACCGAATTGGACGGTAAGAGGCCAAGTGATCTGCGCGCCGTCAGCGGGCGCGATGAAATACACCGCAGCGCCCGCAGGTGCGGCCGTTTCACTCGCAATGGCAAAGGGGGCGGCCAGAAGCGCTGCGGCGGCGGTGAAGACTGTCAGTAAACGCATGAAACTTCTCCTTTGCTGAACGCATCGGCCTCATAGTTCAAGCAGGCGTTTGAAGTTGATCGGGTGCCTGAACGCTTTCCAGATGAATTGCAGGATTGTGCTCGCTATTGCGAACACGGGCCAAATCATAGGCACTTTGCAATCGTAGCCAGTGATCCGCGCTACCGCCAATCACGGCTTCAAGCCGTAGCGCCATTTCTGCGGATATGCTGCTACGCCCACTAACAATCCGGTGTAATTGGCCTCGACTGATGCCAAGCGCTAAAGCGCCTCCGGCTACCGAAAGGTTAAGTGTATCCAGGTCTGCCTTAATCAAGCGACCTGGATGCGCTGGAAATTTCATCGCCACGCCGCATACTCCCGCATCATCAATGATAGTCCTCAAAATTCACGTCATATGAATCGCCTTCAGCAAACCGGAAAACGATCCGCCAAGGGCCTCGCACATCTACGGCATATTCGCCTTTTCGCCACCCTTTAAGTTCATGCAACCGGAATTAAGGCCAGTCCAGCTCGTGAATATTTGTCACAACATCAAGTACGGTTAGAACGCCCTCAATGCGCTGCAGCATATCAGGCAGTAATCTTGACCCATCGCCTCGCTCATAAAGCCGCTTAAGGCCTCTATATCTCAAGCTCAGGATTATAGCTTATCGCACATATCACATGTGCATGTAGCGCCACGCATTACAATTGTTTTGCCAAAGCCTTGCCCACAGGCGGCGATGCCTATGTGATGCGGAAAGCTGTGGCCAATTTCGCTAATGCTTTGGCTTCTATTGGTCCAGTGGCCTGGGCGGCGAGGGCGATGTCTATGTGGGAGATTTCAGCAGCACCAAACTCGATGGTGCTGAAGTCATCATTGGCGAGGCCGTAGCGGATAGCGGTTGCAGCGTGGGGTTCGTTGCGCTCGCCAAGCAAGCGCCAAACGGCGGCGGCGCGGGCGTCCTCCGTTGTGGGATCTGAGTTGTCGGTGATCGGGATTTCGCGGCCATGACGTTTGTTGGTGGCGAGAACGCCCGCTGCTAGAATACGAATGCCGATGACACCGAGGCCATGGGTTCGGCATGCACCAAGCAGGCCCCGGAAATCCGTTGTGTCGAAGCCGGGCGGCGCATTCACTGCCGCCGTCGGGTTCAGCATGTTGTAATAGACCTGTGCTGACTGGAACCGCTCAGACGCGATCACGCCACGGACGGCACCGGTATCGCCAAGCGCCGTTATGCCAATGAAGTCTGTCAGCCCATCTTCCCGTGCTGCTTCAAATGCATCCGCAATGCCGCCGGGGCGGAGAATGTCATAAGGCGTGAACCAATCACGACCCTGGGACCCGCTCCAACCGATCCGATTGTGCAGTTGGTAAAGTTCCAGCTTGTCTAGTTGCAGCCGTTCCAAGCTGGCTTCAAGCGCTTTGCGGACGGCGGATTTGGGGTCTTTCACGTCATCCGGGGTGAGACCAATTTTGCTGGAAACGCGCGGACGGCGCTCCTTGGGCATTTCCTGCAAGAGCCGCCCGATATTCGTCTCGGACTGGCCATTGCCATAGCTTGTCGCCGTGTCGATCCAGTTTGATCCGGCGTCTAGCACCTTGTTCATTGCGATGCGGCGCGTGTCCTCATCAGAATTGATCATTATGCCGCCGACAAATCCGCCGCCCAGAATCAGTTCTGGAGTTGTCAGACCAGTCTTGCCGAAGGGGCGTTGGCGCATTGGCTTCGGGTTCGATGTCATGTCGATCAATCCTTAGTGTCTTTCCAGCTGTAATAGCCGATCATGGCCCGGCTCATTGGGGCGATAATATCATGCATTGGCAAAGTCTTCACAGGCACTGGCGGGGGGGCCACTTCATCTGGCCCAGCGCCCATGGCTCGTTTCGCCAAGGCCGCACCCATGCTGGTTGCCAGTGCGATGCCGCGCCCGGAATAGCCGAGCCCAGCATAAACGCCGCCTGCCAGCTCGTGTAATCGCGGCATGCGCTCGACGTTCATGGCGATGAAGCCTTCCCAGATGTGGGAGATTTCAATGCCGCTTGCTTGGGGAAATGCCTCTGCCACCTTGGCTTTTGAGGCTCGTTCGATTTTGCCATGCACGCCAAATGGAATCATAGGTGCCGCTGTCATGATGATGCGATTGCCCTGATCTTTGCGAAATGCCCAAAGCGCCTGCCGCGTGTCTGAAAGACCATGGTTATTAGGCAGCACCGTCTTCGCGACATTATCGCTCATGGGGGCTGTTGCCGCGTGGAAACTGCGCAGCGGTAAGATGGATTGGCGCAACCGCGGCCATAGCGATGTTGTGTAGGCATTAGTCGCCAGCACGACAGCGTCTGCAGACACACTGCCGCGTGGTGTCTTTGCGCGCCATTTGCCCTCCGCCCTATCAAGTGCAATGACAGGCGACTGGCCGTGGATTTTTGCGCCTGCCGCCAATGCCGCATCCGCCAAGCCTCGTGCATATCCAAGCGGCTGGATATGACCGCCGCGCTCATGCAGCCATCCGCCGTGATAGGCCGGCGAGCCGGTGAGAGCTTCCATTGCGTCTCTGTCGAGCAACCGGGCCGGTGCGCCGCGCGCCGCCCATTGGCTTTGTTTGGCGATGACACTTTTCATGCGGCTGGGACGGTGGGCTGGTTGCAGCCAGCCGTTTTGCACGGCTTCGCATTGGATACCGTGCTTGGCTATCAGGTTGAACACCAGGTCTGCGGAGTCTGCGACCCAATCATTCAGACGCTTGCCGCGCTCTTCGCCAAACAGGCGCTCAACATCATCCGGGTTATGGCGAACATAGGCTGGAATGACTTGGCCATTATTGCGCCCCGACGCGCCAAAACCCGGTTCTTCCGCCTCTAGCACAATCACATTCGCCCCGGCTTCCCGCAGATGCAGTGCGGTCGAAAGACCGGTGAACCCAGCGCCGATGACAACGACATCCGCTGTCAGGTCTTCTTGAAGGCGTGGGCAGTCTGGAGCAGCCGGGGCTGTCTGTGTCCATAAATTGGCGGCGGGGTCGTTCGTGGCTGGGCGGCTCATGCCGTCACCCCGCCATCAATCACTAGTTCGGCGCCGGTCATGTAGCGTGACGCGTCTGACATCAAAAACACAATACCGTCTGCGATTTCCGATGCATCACCAGACCGACCCATGGGTGCGAGTGCGGCAGCACGTTCCGACGGTAGCGTATTGCCGGTGCCGGTCATACCCATTTTTTCCCAAATCGGTGTATCGATGATGCCGGGATGGACTGAATTCACACGGATATTGTCCCCCTCACGGGCGCATTCCAGCGCAGCGCACTTCGAAAACAGCCGCACCGCGCCCTTGGTCGCGGAATACGCGGCCAACCCAACTGAATTCCCACGCAATCCAGCGATTGAGGATAGGATTGCGATAGAGCCACCGCCCGCACGGCGCAGCGCTGGGATCGAATGCTTCACGCCTAGAAACACGCCGTCGACATTGATCGCCTGCTGTCGGCGCCAGTCTTCCAGCGAGAATGTTTCAATCCGCCCGGTAATGGCGATGCCGGCATTGGCGATGAGGCCGTCCATGCCTTCTAGAGTTTTCTCCGTTTCAGTAATTGCGTTGATCCAGGTGTCCTCGCTGGTGACATCCTGCTGCATCCAGCCACCTTTGCCGCCAATCATCTCAGCGGTTTCGGCTGCGGCTGCGGCATCAATATCGCTCGCCATGACGCGTGCACCCGCCTCTGCGAGCGCTTTTGCGGTCGCCCGGCCAATGCCGGAGCCTGCACCCGTCACCAAAACGCGCTTACCGCTCAAACTCTCGCTCATGTGATTTTCTCCCTTGAATGCTTTCTGTCAGAATGCCCAAGGACGGCTGGCATGGGTAGTCTTCTAAACCTGTGTCCTTTACGTTTGGGGGTTATAGTTCACGAGCGAGGCTGAATGCTGCAGTGCGTAGGGGGCGGATATGTCGGTCGTGAGACGGATATTGCTGGTCGATGACGAAGCGGACCCTCGGTATACGCTAGCGGAACAATTGAAGCTGCACGATAGCTTCGAAATGGAAACTGCAGGCGATGGCGCTGGCGCAATTGAAGCCGCGAAAGTAGGCCCGTTTGACGCCATACTGCTTGATGTTGGTTTGCCGGATATGGACGGCCGGGAAGTCTGCCGGGCGCTGTGCCGGGCCGGAGTGGCCGAACCGCCTATCATTGCGCTCCGCGGCGGGCACTCGGCTACGGCGTTAATCCGTTGTTCGAGGATATGGAACTGCAGCTCCTACCCGGTGAACGGGCGACGCTTGTCGGACGGAATGGTTGCGGCAAGACGACGATTATGAAGCTGATGGCTGGTGTCATTGAACCTGATGCGGGTGAGTTGTTCTTGCAGCCGGGCACCCGCGTCTCTTACCTGCCGCAGGAACCACGGTTCAATGAAGGCGAAACAGCGCGGGAGCATGTCGCCGGCGCTGATCCCGAAAATCCACCCAGCGATCATGAGATATCGGCCGCGCTGGAGCGTGTCGGCATGCCGGGTGGACGCATGACGACCGAGCTTTCTGGCGGCGAAGCACGGAAGGTCAGTCTGGCCCGTGCACTCATCCGCCCGCCAGATGTGCTTTTGCTGGATGAGCCGACCAATCATTTAGACCTGGTTGCGATCCAGGCGCTGGAAGATTTTCTTTTGAGTTTCGGTGGTGCCGTTCTGGTTATCAGCCATGACCGAGCCTTTCTGGATGCAATTACCCAGCGCCTATTCTGGCTGGAGCGCGGCATTCTCCGTACCGCGCAAAAGCGGTTCCGTGAATATGAGGCCTGGGCTGAGAGTATTTATGAGGAAGAAGCCAGGCAAGCGGAACGGCTGGACACCAAGCTTGCGCAGGAGAAACGCTGGTTGCTGCGTGGCGTTACGGCCCGGCGGAAGCGCAATCAAGGCCGGTTGGCCAGGCTTGATGTCATGCGGGACCAGCGGTCGGCGTTGATTGGTAAGCTCCGCCGGATTGATCTTCAGATCAGCGAAGGCGAAGCCAAATCCCGCATGGCGATTGAAGCGAAGGATATTTCGGCCTCTGTCCCCGCACCGGACGGCAAGGGGCAGCGAGTGTTGTTCAGTGAGTTCTCAACGCGCATTCTCAAAGGGGAGAGGATTGGCGTGCTTGGCCCCAATGGGGCGGGCAAGACAACGCTGATTCGAATGTTGACCAAAGACCTGCTCGTAGACAGTGGCCAGGTCCGCATCGCTAAAACTTTGAATGCAGCCTATTTCGACCAGAAACGCGCGGGGCTTGATCCTGATGAGTCGCTCTGGCGCACCATGTGCCCTGGTGGCGGCGACCAGGTGATGGTACTGGATACGCCGCGCCATGTGGTCGGATACTTGAAGGACTTTAATTTCGATGTGGACCAGGTGCGCGGTCCCGTCAGCACACTATCGGGTGGTGAGCGGAACCGGCTGCTGCTGGCGAAACTTTTGGCCCGGCCAAGCGACCTCCTGGTGCTTGATGAGCCGACAAATGATCTCGACATGGACACGCTCGACCTGCTGGAAGATGCGCTTGGCGAATTCAAAGGCACGCTGATCGTCGTTAGCCATGATAGGGATTTTCTGGAACGCATGGTCGCCAGCATCATTGCGCTCGAAGGTGATGGTCAGGCGCGGGAATTTGTTGGTGGCTATAAGGATTATGTTCGCCAGCGGGGCGATAAACTTGGCCTGACCAAAACAAAACCAACCAAATCAGCATCCACCACAGCGCCACCAAAGCCGCGCAAGGAGCGCGTTGGCCTGACGTTCAATGAGCAGCATGCGCTGGATGAACTGCCCAAAACTATCGCCAAGCTGGAGCAGGACGTTGGCCGGATTGAGACGGCATTGGCCGAGCCTGACGCCTATTCCCGCGATCCAGACCGCTATCACAAGCTGACGGCCTTCCTGAAAAAAACGGAGGCTGAGCTTGAAGAATCTGAGGAGCGATGGCTGGCGCTCGCGGAGAAAGCTGAAGCGCTGGAGGGTTCGGTTTGATACGGCCCTACCCGTCTGCGAATTTTGACGACCGCCCGCCCGGCGCTCCTATCAACGCCCTAATCCTCCACTATACCGGCATGGCGACGGGGGCGGAAGCGCTGGCCCGTCTGGTAGATACAGACGCCAAAGTCAGCACGCATTACTGCGTTGATGAAGATGGCATTGTGTTTGCCTTGGTGGATGAAGCGAAACGCGCTTGGCATGCCGGGCTTTCAGATTGGGAGGGTCGAAGCAGCTTGAACGATGTGTCCGTTGGCATAGAAATCATCAATACCGGCCATGCACATGGCTTGAAGGCTTTTCCAGAAGCCCAGATCGCTGCCGTTATTAGCCTTTCCCGCGGAATTATGAACCGTCACGGGATCGCTCAGGCGCGGGTGCTTGCCCATAGCGATATCGCGCCGACACGTAAGCTGGACCCAGGCGAATTGTTCCCCTGGGCGGAATTAGCTCGAGCAGGCGTTGGGCTTTGGCCTGAAGCGGCACGTCGCAATAGCTTCGGCCAACGCCCGCCGCTGATCACTGCGCAGCGCCTACTTGCGCAGTGGGGGTATGCGGTCGCCGAATCTGGCGCGCTTGATGTGGCAACGGCTTCAGCGACTGCTGCATTCCAGCGCCACTTCCGGCCACGGCGTGTGGATGGCGTGTTCGATGCAGAATGCGGTGAACTTCTGACGTCGCTCTTGGATCAGTGCAGCCCTGCAGAAGCCAGTTGGTAATCCTACTTAAGGCGCGCGCCGACTTTTTGGGAGCCGTCCTGTTTCGACCCGCTCTCAACAACGACAGAACCGGCCGCTTTGCCGCCGCCTTGCCGCACACCGACGCAGATATCCTTGGTGAGATATTTGCCTGCTTCAACAGTGGGCACTCCGTCTTCGCCCGCATCAACGCGCAAAGTATCGATGCTGACGGCCTTCCGAACTTCAGCAACGGGATCGAACCCACCGCCGCCGCTTGCGAGGCTGGCGACCGCTACTACGAGTTGCAGGGATTCCGTTGCGGATAGGGGCGCTTTGAATAAACTGTCAGGCTCTGAGGTTCTGTGCGCATCCAAGCCGTTCGCTTCTGCCGATCTGCCAAGCAGCGAAGTCCACAGACCAATCGTTAGGTGTGGAATCAGGCGCATGGGGGCTGGGGGTATCAGGCCTGTTCCGGAACCAAAATTGGCTTCAACGCCGCGCCAGCCTTAATTGCCTCAAATCCCTCGACAGCGCGGTCGAGCGGCAAAACTGGGTCGGCCAGCATTGATATATCAACGCGGCCCTCACTCAGGAGTTCCACGGACATATCCCAATCTTGCCAAAGCCTGCGACCGTGTACGCCATAGATCGAAATACCGGTGCGAAGAATGGCGTTAACGTCAAGCGGATGCGGATCCTTCGGGCCGGCAACCAGGCGGATATCGCCCATCCGTTCGGTCGCCGCCAGCACAGCGTCCAGGCCAGAGGCCGTGCCGGAATACTCAATGCTGACCTCTACGCCAAACCCGCCGGTTGCGTCCCGGGCCGCCTTGGCCACATCGATCTTGGACGGATCAATGATGAGGTCAGCGCCCATGTGCTCCGCCAGCTTCAGACGCTTCAGGTTTGGATCAGCTGCCAGCACACGGCGGGCACCAAGCGCACGGGCTGCTGCGACAGTCATTAGGCCAATCGGGCCGCAGCCATTCACCAGGACCGCCCGCCCGGATACGCCACGTTGCGCCATGCAGGAATGTACGGCGATGCCGAACGGTTCGATCATCGCGGCCAGATGGTCGTCCATACCAGCTGGTACGGGGCGGGCAATTTGTGCTGGAACGGCGACCCGGTCGGCAAATCCGCCGTCAATGCTGATCCCTGGATAGCCCAGAAATTGGCAGAGATGCGCGTCCCCCCGGCGACAGAACCGGCATTCACCACAGAAAATGTGGCTTTCCAAGCTGACCCTGTCACCAACTTTGATATGCGTGACACCCGCGCCAAGCGCTTCGACCACACCAGTCGCTTCATGGCCCAGAATACGCGGCGGCGCGACACGGGACTGCATCCGAGGTGCCCAGTCATAGATCGCCATATCCGTGCCGCAGATACCGGCGGCGGCAACGCGGATCAGCGCTTCGCCGGAGCCTGCCACAGGTTCTGGCGCATCGATGACACCGATACTGGCTTCGGCTTTCGCGAGTTTTGCGACTGCGCGCATGGGGATATCCTTCTCAGTGCTGCAGGCTCCCCCCATGGGGGGAGCCTCATTATCTTAAGAACCCTCGCTCCCCATGGAGGGAGAGGGTAAGGAGAGGGGGAGGATTGCGGGATATTGAAAGCGTTTCCGGCCCGCAGCTCCCCGCTACACGTTGTACACGTCCAGCGGAATGTCCACCCGATCATTCAGGAATGTGATGTGCTTTTTGGCTATTTTAAGGCCGCCTTCGCCGCGTTCGAGCACATAGTCATAGCGCCCGCCGTGGCTGCGTGGGCCTTTGCGGTCTGTGTATTGGTGGACGGTCCAGCTGCAGGTCACCTCAATTCGGTCCTGGTCTCCGCTCAGAATCAGCACATTGCCGATTACATGAGCGCTGCGCGGCATCGGCGCAGAGGCATAGGAATCCCGTGTATTGATCCGGTAAACGCGATCATCCAGCCCAGCTTTGGTTGGGAAATAAATCAGGAAAAGCTCGGCATTTGGGTCGATCGCAAGCTCCGTCTCATTGATCCATGCCGGCATCAGGTATTCAGCATCTTCCAGATAGAGATCAAGCCAGCCGTCAAACATACGGTTATCAAGCAGATAAGCTTCTCGGAAGATCAGCCGCTCGACTTCATATTGCAGGCGGATATCGGCACCGGATACAGCACTCATGACCGGGCGGCCATCAGCTCGGCCCAGCGCCTGTACTGGCCAACGAAAATCGTCTCTAAGTCCCAGGGCGTATTGCTGGCGACGGGGTTTATGTTGAGCAAGCGGGCGTGTGCGTCTGGCCCCTTTATCTCCGTCGCTTGGCCCCGTTCGAACGGCGACCATTTGGCGAGCCTGCCACCGACGCCAGCCTGTGTATCCTCCAGAGCCACTGAGTCGTCCGGTGTTGCGAGGCCACTTGTTAGGAAGAAGTCCCGGAACTTATTGAGCCTGGCAGTGCGGGCCTGCACGCTCTCCCCTTTGGGAGCGATGCAGTAGACGCGCACTTCGGTGGAGGAGGCACTTAAGGGGCGGATGATGCGAATTTGGGTGGAGGATTGGTCCATCAAAAACAAGTTCGGGTAGAGCAGCAGGTTCCGCCCGCGCCCGACCATCCAGTCCCATTTTTCCTGCCCCACTTCCGGCAAGACTTTGTCCTTGGCCTGATATAAAGGTGCCGCCTCCGGCGCGCCCCGGTCTGACCAGATGACGTTGTGGCCGTTGCCCAGGTCATAGCAGGCGGTTTCCACAGCGCCCGGATCAAAGCGCGCATTCTCCGTCAGCTTCATCCCAGAAGCGCCGTTGATCTCATTCCGTCGCCGAACAGTCTGCGCGAAATTTCGATGCACGACGCCCACATGGTAGCCATCGACACCGTTCTCTACTTGCAGTTTCCAATTGCAGTCCACAACGTAAGCGGCGGAGCCTGGTAGCACTTCCATGCCATCGGGGGATTGGTCGGCCAACATGTCGATGAACGGGCGGGTTTCGGCCAGGTGCTCCGTCAGTGTTGTTGCATCTGGGTTCAGGCAGGCGAAGATGAAGCCTTTGTAGCTTTCAACCCGGGGCACGGGTGTCAGATTATAGCAGCTCTTCTCGACGCCGTTCGGGAACCCAGTGGCTTCATCCTTGATACGAATGCATTCGCCGGAGGATTTGAATGTCCAGCCGTGATACCGGCATACCAGCACACGGGCATTGCCATGGCGGTGTGCCGTCAGCAGCGCACCACGGTGCGAGCAGGCATTGATAACGCCGCTAACGCTGCCATCGTCCAGCCGATTAATAATGACAGGCTGGCGACCAACTTCGGTCCAGATATAGTCGCCTGCGTTTGGGATTTGGCTTTCGTGGGCGACATACATCCACGTCGCTTCGAAGATGCGCTCCATCTCCGCCTCGAACACGGCCTGGTCGTCATACATGCGACGGTCAATCCGGAACTGACCGTCGCTCGCCCGGTCATCGACCATTGTGGCGAATTGATCTGGTTGGGCTGGGCCATTTGCATCTGGCATTCAGAACCTCCTGTGGGATCATCCGCTCATTTTACGCTATGCTCGCGAAATCAAGAAAGGGCGCCCTCATCTGAGGGCGCCCCAATGTCTTAAGTCCTAACTAGTCTGAAGGCCAAGTAGCCTGAAGATCTAGCTAAACGCCTGCAGCCCGGTGATCGCACGACCCAAGATCAGGGCGTGGATGTCGTGGGTGCCTTCATAGGTGTTGACGGCTTCCAGGTTCATCATGTGGCGGATCACGTGGTATTCGTCTGAAACGCCGTTGCCGCCGTGCATGTCACGGGCGACGCGGGCCATTTCCAGCGCCTTGCCGCAGTTATTGCGTTTGATCAGCGATACCATCTCTGGTGCGGCTTTGCCTTCGTCCATTAAGCGGCCAACGCGCAGTGCGGCTTGGAAGCCAAGCGAGATTTCGGTTTGCATGTCCGCCAGCTTCTTTTGCATCAACTGAGTCGCAGCGAGCGGGCGGCCAAAGGCTTTCCGTTCCATCACGTACTCGCGGGCGGCCCGCCAGCAGAATTCGCCAGCGCCCATCGCACCCCAGGCGATGCCGTAGCGGGCTTTGTTCAAGCACCCGAACGGGCCGCCAAGGCCGCGCGCGTTCGGCAGCTTGTTTTCTTCCGGCACGAATACGTCATCCATAACGATTTCACCGGTCGGTGATGCCCGCAGCGAGAACTTGCCCTCAATTTTTGGCGTGGTGAGGCCTGCCATCCCGCGCTCCAGGATGAAGCCGCGTATCACGTCGTCATCATCTTTCGCCCACACAACGAACACGTCGGCGATGGGGGAGGAGGTGATCCACATTTTGGCACCCTTGAGGCGATAACCGCCATCAACAGCGACAGCGCGCGTTTTCATGCCGCCCGCGTCAGACCCATGGTCAGGCTCGGTCAGGCCGAAGGAGCCGACATGCTCGCCGGAGGCCAGCTTGGGCAAGTATTTCTGCTTCTGCCCTTCCGAGCCATATGTGTGGATCGGATACATGACCAGGCTGGACTGCACGCTCATGGCGGAGCGATAGGCGCTATCACAAGCCTCAACCGCACGGGCAACGACACCGTACATCACAGCTGTGCCGCCGGGGCAGCCATAGCCTTCAAGGCCGACACCGAGGAAACCAGCATCGCCCATTTTCCTGTAGATGCCGCGATCAAACGTCTGGTTGCGGTTGGCTTCCAGCACGCCAGGGAATAATTCCTGCTCGCAGAAACGGGCAGCGGCTTCAGATGTCATCCGCTCGTCTTCGTCGAGTTGTTCGCCCAGCAGTAGTGGGTCCATCCAGTTAAACGGGGGGAGGGTACTGGTCTTCTTTGCGCCGTCGGGCATGGAATTGCTCCTCAAATGGTTAAGGCGGCGGCAAGGTTTCCGCCCGTATCATAACGTTTCAGAACTGGTTATAGCCGGAGTTCGCGCGCCAGGGGAGATACGATGCGCCGCAGGGATAATAGCGCGGGCCTCAGTGAGGTTTTTGTCGAGTTTCAGCAGAATGGCCCATATACGAAGGCGAGCGCGATTGATCCCGTTTCGATGGTCGAGGTGTCTATTGTCGGCGCAATTGCTAGCTTGCGCCATTTCTTGCAGCAGGCCGCAGTGCGGAAGCTTAAATGTGTTCTGAAAAACAATGGTGGCGCTGCCGCATCTGGGCGGGGATTGCTGGCCTAGTGCAATCTACGTCCTGCAGGCTCCCACTCTCTCCCTCTGCCATAAAACTACGGTAATTATATGATTTATTGATATAATCATAAAATACAAAGCCTGATTGCTACGTTTTTTTGGTACACTTTTTACTTAATTAATTTTTGCCCATTTGCTGCCAATAACTCCTCATGCGCCGTCTCGATAGTTCGAGTCAGTTTGATCCTGCTTTTTGGGCGTTCCCGACGAATCCGATATGTTTTGGCTACTGCCGCCGCTATGCCGTGGTTGCTGTCAGACCAATGATAAGAGGTCTCTAGCTGTCGGCTCGACGCAATTGTTCATCCAGCACTTCTTCAAAGTTAACGCGCCACGCATCACGCGAAAGAAACTTCATCAGCCAGATGAGGTCGTGACTGGTCGGCATGGGTGTTCTCCAAGTCCAAAGAAGATTCCAAAGTGAATGGAGACGTACCAGAAGGCGTCGCTTGTCGAGCACGGCGTCACAGCCTAGGTGCCTTATCCAGATGCCACGGAAAGGCGTTTGGATCAAATTTAAGTTCGCATGCTACGGATACGAACGCGCCTATGGCAAATATGTTTTACAGGTCAGCATAACATAGTGATATGGCGCTGTGGTGATAAAGCCTTAACGATGCGAAAAATAATCTAATCTCGGGCGAGTTCCATTGTGATGTGCTTTATGGAGGGCGTCACGATGCCGACAAAAAGTGCTTCGCGTTGTCTTCGATTGGTGTCCGAGCCTTGGATGAAGCCAGCTGCGCCTGCTTGTAGCACAGCGGATTGTGTTGCGGATATTGCTAGTTCAGCCACGTCGAGGCGTGTCTTTAGGACATCCAGGAATGCCGCGCGGCCGGGGTCGGCGGCTGTGTGCGCCAGTGTAGCTGCCCGCTCTTCTAATATCGCCGCACGATCAAAGGTAATTTCCGGCTGAAGCGGTAGCCAAGCAGCATTCGCCGCCGTCGCGGCATGGATCTTCATCGCATGCGCAGCGCCCCGCGCGAGGCCAAGGCCCATACCAAATTGCCATAGAACAAAACCTTGCCTGATGCGGGGGACGAACGTCGCCGCATCTTCAGTGATGATGTCTTCATCTGTCACAAATGCGTTTTTTTATCAGCACCGTACAAGTGCCGGTCCCTTCCAGGGCTATGAATTCAGCTGAGCGCATGAGTTTGATGGCGTTGTCGCTTGCGTCGAACGTCGCCATTACGCGCCGAACATCGGGCAAGGCAAAGACCGAGGCAAATAGATGACCTGGCCCGATATAAGAGACTCAGGGCAGCCGCCCGGTAATTTTGTAACCGCCGGGCACCCGTTCACCCCTTAACGCTAAAGGCTCTATGCCAGAGAACGCTTGCATCGGGCTAGACAATCCCGTCCCGCCGAATGCGCGACCGAGGCTGCCCGTTCGAGCAGGCGCTGCTTGAGGGGCTGGTTCTCGCTCTTGTCGAGATACTAAGCCAGCGCATCCTAACACCACATACAGAACCCGGTCGACATACAGATCGCGCTGACCGAGGCCATATCGGAGATCGCTATTGGCAAACCGACATGGGTTTGGGCGCCAGTGTGCGCCCCGTAAGCCCCAACCTCGCCCAAACGCCGCAAGACGTTCTCATGATAGAATCCATCCTTGTCGATCTTGCGAACGATGGGCCGAAGCGCGCTGTCCACCAAGCCTTCCGCAGCCATCGGCTCATCGATCTAAAGGCGCGCCCCACATTGCTGGACATGACGGCTCTACGCTTTTCGATCGCGATAGGCGTCGCGTTCTGCAGCGTATTCAGAACCGGCGACCAATTCGCAACATGGCCAATCACGTCCTGGGCTTCTGCGTCCGTGGCGCCGTCGACATCCAAATCAACCTTGATCCGAATAGTCGATAGGCCAGGGTCCTTGGGGCACCAGGTCGCCTGTGCTCCAAACCGCTGTGATGTTAATATCGCCTTCAAGGTCCACTGCGATGCCATTGATCGTCCATCCACGAGCAACAGCATTTGCTTGCAGGCCAACGGAAACGCAGGTTTCCAACGCCGCCAGCAGCGCTTCTGTGGGGTTGGGGGCTGCGCAGCATTTCGGGATTTCGCGCGATAGCGTGCGTAAGATGTTAGCGTTCTCGGTTCCGGCGGGTTATCTGGCGGACGGTGCCCGTGAAGCGGCCGAAGCTGGACGGGTTCACCGGCGTCATTAATGGCTAGCTGGAGGGTGACCGCACGGTGCACCGCGGGCAGCGCCACACGGCGAAGCTGGTGTTCGAGCGTCTTCGCGATGAGCATGGCTTCAAGGGCTGCTCCAAGGTTGCTTAGGTTCCGTCTTCCTACGGTTAATCCTAAGCCCACCTAAAGAGCGCTTATGTTGCTTTTTGATCATTTGTTTTGTATCAGCTCCACGACGAATTAGTGCGCCTGTCGTGGGATCGCCGCGATATCCTGTTGGGAGCGTCAATTGCGTTATTGCAAAAGTTGTCTTTACCCGGAAACAAAGCCGGATCTTTGGTTCGATGATGCCGGCATCTGTAATGCCTGTAACAATTTTGTGTCCCGTGAGGATGTGAATTGGGACGCGCGATTAGAAGAACTGCAAAGCGTCTTGAAGGACTACCGTAATGAAAGCGGTGAAAATTATGATTGCATAGTGCCAGTCAGCGGCGGCAAGGACAGTCATTATCAGCTGATCCGTCTGCTTGAGCTTGGTATGAATCCTCTTTGTGTAACAGCGACAACGGATGACCTCAGTCCGATTGGTCGGCGCAACATCGAAAATATGAAGAAGTTAGGCGTTGATTTTATTGAGATCACGACCAATCCTGTCGTCCGCCGGAAAATCAATAATTTCACGCTCTCGACCATTGGTGATGTGTCTTGGCCAGAGCATGTAACGATC
>Ga0315331_10000631_pt1 | contig 24849 bp, 18 predicted proteins | sample M160m34915metaG_FD_203456 | JGI IMG/M metagenome (GOLD analysis project Ga0315331, IMG submission 203456) | Ammonia-oxidizing marine archaeal communities from Monterey Bay, California, United States - M1 60m 34915 | ecosystem: Environmental > Aquatic > Marine > Intertidal zone | place: USA...
GACGACCGATCGCACCGGGACGCGGGTGACCTTCCACCCCGACCCCGAAATCTTTGCCATCACTGAGTTCAGCTTCGACGTCTTGTCCCAGCGCCTTCGCGAACTCTCTTTTCTCAACGCCGGCGTGCGGGTCAAGATCACGGACGAGCGGACAGAGAAGAGTCACGACTTCCTGTACGACGGTGGCATCAAGTCGTTCGTCGAGCATTTGAACCGTAACCGCTCCGCATTGCACCCCGAGCCTGTGTTCATCTCAGGGGAGCGAACGTTCGACGACCATGGCCGCGAAGTGAAGGTGCACGCCGAAATCGCGCTGCAGTACAACGACTCCTACAACGAGTCCGTTTATTCGTTTGCGAACAACATCAACACCGTCGAGGGCGGCACACACCTCGTTGGGTTTCGAACGGCGCTCACACGAACTCTCAACCGGCATATCACCGGCCGACAGGAGGGAAAGTCAAAGGCTGCAGAGTCCGTCAGTGGCGATGACCTCCGAGAAGGACTGACGGCTGTCATCTCCGTTAAGCTGCCGCAGCCGGAGTTCGAAGGACAAACCAAGGCGAAGCTCGGGACGAGTGAAGTCCGCGGGATCGTCGAACAGATCGTCTACGACCAGCTTGGCGCGTACCTGGAGGAGAACCCCGGGGTCGCGCAGCCGATCGTGGCAAAGGTCGTCGATGCGGCGAAGGCCCGGGAGGCAGCCCGTAAGGCGAGAGACCTCGCCCGGCGCAAGGGCGCACTCGCTGATTTCAGCCTCCCCGGGAAGCTCGCCGACTGTCAGGAGAGGGACCCTGCGATCTGCGAACTCTTCATCGTCGAGGGCGACTCCGCTGGGGGCACAGCAAAACAAGGCCGCATGCGCGAGACGCAAGCGATCCTCCCGATCCGAGGAAAGATCCTGAATGTCGAGCGTGCACGCCTCGACCGAATGCTCGCCAGCGCTGAGATCCAGGCGATCATCGCGGCGATCGGTTGCGGCATCGGGCCCGATTTCAACATTGAAAAGGCGCGCTATCACAAGATCGTCATCATGACGGACGCCGACGTCGACGGGTCGCACATCCGCACGTTGCTCCTGACGTTCTTCTACCGTCAGATGCGACCGCTCGTTGAGCACGGCCATCTCTACATCGCGCAGCCCCCGCTCTTCAAGGCCAAGAGAGGGCGCTCCGAGCGGTACATCAAGGATGAGATCGCGCTCCAGGATTACCTGCTCGACCACTCGCTCGGTTTCCTCCAAGTCAGTTCGCAGGACAACCCGGTTCCGCTCGATGAACCGCTCCTGCGCGAGCTGCTCGCCCACGCGAGCGAGGCCCAGCGTGTCCTCGAGCGGATGTCTCGCAGGCAACTCGACGAGCGCGTGGTACGAGCAGCGATCGTCTCTGGCGTCCCCGCACGGGCGGACCTCGCCGACGCGGCCCGCCTAGGCACCGATGTCGCAGAACGTTTGTCCGCGGAGTATGCGAGGATCGACCCCGACTCCGAGGCCGCGCACTGGCGTGTACAAGCCGACACTGAAAATGACTCACAGCGGCTCACCCTGCTCACCCGCCGCGCGGGTGTCGCCCTGCAAACGGTATTCGACACCGCCTTTCTAAGAAGCCCGGACTTTCAACGGCTCGTCCACCTGCAGTCGAAGATCGTCGAGCTCGGCGGACCGCCCTACGCGCTGACCGAGCGAGAGGGTGATCCCGAGCCGATCCCCGGCGCGGTGGCGTTGCTCAATCGCGTGCTCGACTCCGGTCGCAAGGGCACGAGCATCCAGCGCTACAAGGGTCTCGGGGAGATGAACCCGGAGCAGCTCTCCGAGACCACGATGAAACCCGCGAACCGCACCCTGTTGCAGGTTCGGATCGACGATGCCATCGAGGCGGACGACGTCTTCACTACGCTCATGGGCGACGAGGTCGAGCCACGCCGCGCCTTCATCGAGGAGAACGCGCTCAACGTCGACAACCTCGACATCTAGCGCTCAGGACGCCATGGCGGACGACCCCGAACAGCCCCAAGACGAGACCGTAAACGGACCTCCGAACACGCCCCCTACCACCCCGGGCGGCGAGGGCGGGGATCCGGGCGACGGGAGTCAGCCCATCGCCATCGAAGACGAGGTGCGTAACTCGTTCCTCGCCTACTCGATGAGCGTCATCATCTCCCGCGCGCTCCCCGACGTCCGCGACGGCCTGAAGCCTGTGCATCGCCGAATCCTCTACGCGATGAATCAGGAGGGGATGCAGAGCAACCGCTCCTACAGCAAGAGCGTCGCCGCTGTCGGCGAAGTGTTGAAGCACTACCACCCCCATGGAGACTCCGCCGTCTACGACGCGATGGTGCGGATGGCTCAGGATTTTTCCCTCCGCTACCCGCTCGTGGACGGCCAAGGAAACTTCGGTTCCATTGATGGCGACCCCGCGGCAGCGATGCGTTACACGGAGTCGCGGCTCAAACGACTCGCCGAGGAGATGCTCCGCGACATCGACCGGGAGACGGTCGATTTCGCACCGAACTTCGATGGTTCAGTCGACGAACCGACCGTGCTGCCGTCGCGCTTTCCGAACCTGCTGGCGAATGGCTCGTCGGGGATCGCGGTCGGGATGGCCACGAACATCCCGCCGCATAACCTGCGAGAGCTCTCCGCCGCGCTTGTCCTGGAGGCACGCAACCCGGACTGCACCGTCGACGACATCCTCGAGGTCATCCCTGGTCCAGACTTTCCAACGGGCGCGCAAGTCTGTGGGACGGAGCCGATCCGCAGCTACTATCGCACCGGCAAGGGGCACCTGACCGTACGCGGTCGCGCCGAGGTCGAGCCTGGTCGCAAGGGCCAGCGGATCGTTATCACCGAGATTCCGTACCAGGTCAACAAGTCGGCGTTGCTGGAACGGATGGCTGAGCTCATCCGCGACGGCCGTATCGAAGGGGTCACCGACCTCCGAGACGAGAGCAACCATCAGGGGATGCGGATCGCGATCGAGTTGCGCAAGGACGCCTCCGAGGATGTGATCCTCAACCAGCTCTATAAAATGACGCCGCTTCAGACGACGTTTGGCGTCAACCTCCTTGCGCTAGTCAACGGGCGACCGCAGGTCTTGTCGATAAAGGAGTGCCTGCGGCACTTCCTCGACTTCCGGCGCGAAGTGATCGTCCGGCGAGCGACCTATGACCTCGCGCAGGCCGAGGCGCGTGCTCATATCCTCGAGGGCTTCGAAATCGCGCTCGACCACCTGGACGAGGTGATCGCGATCATCCGCGCCGCTGAAGACACCGCAGGCGCTCGCAGCCAGCTGATGGCGCGGTTTGACCTAAGCGATCGCCAGGCGCAGGCGATCCTTGATATGCGCCTGCGCGCCCTGACCGCGCTCGAGCGGCAACGTGTTCTCGAGGAGCTCGAAGAGCTACGCGCCAAGATCGCAGACTTGCGAAGCCTCCTCGCGAGTGATGAGCGCGTCCTCGAGGTCGTCCTTGAGGAGATCGAGGAGATCGCTGAGGCCTACGGGGATGACCGTCGCACCGAGCTCCGGGGTCCTGTCGAAAATTTCTCCACGGAAGACCTGATCGTCGAGGAAGACATGGTCGTGACCCTGTCGCACCTTGGCTATGTCAAGCGCAACCCGCTCACCCAATATCGTGCCCAACGCCGCGGAGGCAAGGGTGCAAAGGGCATGGAGACGCGGGACGAAGACTTCGTACAGCACTTGTTCGTCGCGAGCACGCACGCGTTCTTGTTGTTCTTCACCAACCGGGGAAGAGTTCATTGGCTGAAGGTCCACGAGCTGCCTCAGCTGGGGCGGGCCGCGAAGGGGAAGGCGCTCGTTAACCTGTTGCATCTTCAGAAGGATGAACGGGTGCAGACGATGCTCCCCGTTCGGAGCTTCGAAGACGTCGTGGGTGACCACATCCTCTTGGTCACGAGGCGCGGCGTCGTCAAGAAGACGGAGCTGTCGGCCTACTCGAACCCGCGTCGAGGCGGGATCATCGCCATCAACCTGTCAGACGATGACGAGCTGATCTCAGTGGGACGTACACGCCAGGGGCATGAGGTCATCATCGCATCGCGCGGCGGTAAGTCGATCCGCTTCCCGGAGAGTGACGCTCGCGCCATGGGACGGACGGCGGCGGGCGTCCGGGGCATGGCCCTCGCGGATGACGACGAGGTCGTCGGGATGGAGATTCTCTCTCCCGGCGCGACGATCCTGACGATCACCGAACGCGGTTACGGCAAGCGCACGCCGCTAGAGGCTTACCGGATCCAGAAGCGCGGTGGCCAAGGCATCCTCACCATTGGCGCGAGTGATCGAAACGGCCCCGTGATCGGGGTCGCTCAAGTAGTCGACGACGACGAGCTGATGCTGGTGACCAATGGTGGAAAGGTCCTGCGTTGTCGCGTCTCGGGGATATCGACCATGGGCCGGGCGACGCAAGGCGTCCGAATCATGGACCTCGCCAGTGAGGAGACGCTCGTGGCGATTGCCCGGCTCGCCGAAGGCGACGTCGCGGAGGGCGACGGCTCCAGCGGGAGCGCATAGGCGCCAGCAGGCCTCCACGGGAAGGAAAGCAATGGATCGGTCGAAGTCGAAGCAGTTGTTTCGTCGCGCGAGGAAAGTGATTCCGGGCGGAGTGAACAGCCCGGTCCGTGCCTTTGGCGCGGTTGGCCTCTCGCCGCCGTTTATCTCCCGGGGCAAGGGGAGCCGCGTCTTCGACGCCGATGGCAACGGCTACCTCGATTATGTGGGCTCCTGGGGTCCGTTGATTCTTGGACATGCCGACCCGGGGGTACTCCGGGTGCTCCGCGAGACGGCGAAGCGCGGGACGACCTTCGGCGCGCCCACGGAGCTCGAGATCGAGTTGGCCGAGGCGGTGCGGCGTGTGCTCCCGTCCGTCCAGATGCTTCGGACTGTCAGTTCCGGGACCGAAGCCACGATGAGCGCGATCCGGCTCGCCCGCGGCGTCACCGGTCGTTCCCGCGTCTTGAAGTTCGAGGGCTGTTATCACGGCCACTCGGACGGCCTCCTGGTTGGCGCGGGTAGCGGTGTCGCCACGCTCGGCATCCCGGGGTCCCCCGGGGTCCCCCGCGCCATGACCAAGCTCACCGTACAGGCACGGTTCAACGACCTCGAAGCCGCTGACGCGGCCTTCGGTCGGTGGGGCGACGACATCGCGTGCATCATCGTGGAGCCGATTGCCGGCAACATGGGTTTTATTCCACCCGCACCGGGTTTTCTGCGTGGGCTCCGGCGCCTCTGTGACCACCACGGCGCGCTGCTGATCTTCGACGAGGTCATGACAGGCTTCCGGGTGGCACGCGGCGGTGCCCAGCGCCTCTACGGGGTGAAGCCCGACCTCACGACCCTCGGAAAGGTCCTTGGGGGAGGCCTCCCCGCAGCCGGTTACGGCGGTCGCCGCGACCTGATGCAACAAATTGCCCCGGTCGGGGACGTCTATCAGGCCGGTACGCTCTCCGGCAACCCGCTGGCGGTCGCTGCCGGTCTAGAGACTCTCCGACGTCTCGAGGAGCCAGGCGTCTATGAGCAGCTCGGCGAGCGGACCGCGGCGCTCGTCGCCGGCCTGGAGTCCGCAGCGGCAGAGCACGGTGTGCCGTTCAGCGCCGGCAGCGCGGGCGGGATGTTCGGGTTCTTCTTTCGCGCCACGGCGCCGCGTTGCTTCGCTGAGGCCCAGGAGGCGGACGCCGCCGCCTTCAATACCTTCTTCCGCTCCCTGCTCGACGCGGGCACCTACCTGGCGCCGTCCCCCTTTGAGGCCGGCTTCGTCTCGCTCTCGCACACGGAGCGTGACATCCGCGCCACTCTCAAGGCAGCCTCCGCGGCCATGCAGCAGATCGGTGCGGCGGGTTGAGCCGGGGCGCCCCTTGACTAAAGTGCCCCCTCGCAGCGTCAACGAAGCGCCGGAGGCCGAGGCGGGCAGCGAAGCGTTGCGGCCCGGCCAGGTCCGTGCGGGCCAGTTGAGCCAGGCGAGGGCCTACGAGGGCATCACGGAGTCGGCGCTCGCGCTCTTGCTGCCGATTGGGCTGGGATATTGGCTCGATGGCTACTTCGGCTCGAGACCGGTGGGCGTTCTGGTCGGTGTGGTGCTCGGTTTCGCGGCGATGATGGTTCGTCTCGTGCGCTGGACGCGCGTCCCAACCGGCTCGCCCCCCGGCGACGATGGGCCGGGCGGTGGCGAGCACGCTGGAGAAAGGTCGGAGGACTGACGTGCTGCAGATCGACCCGATCGAAAGGATCAGCCTTGCGCTCAGCCTCGGGACTGTCGGCGCCGCCTTCGCCCTGGCATCCCCTCGTTTCGCCGAGGCGGTCGCGGTCGGGGCAGCGATCGAGACCTTCAACCTCCGGGTGCTCGTGCGTGGGGCCAGACAATTTCTGGCCTCGAACGCCACCGCGGGCGCCGGAGCCTGGGTATTCTCCTTCATCGTCCGTTTTGGCTTCACTGCGCTTGCGCTCTCGTTTGCAATTCGACACGGTACCGATCCGCGCGGAATACTGCTGGGGTTGCTGGTCGCGGTCCCGGCTGTTTTGCTCTGGGCTTGGCGGGAAAAGGTAGAGGTAGACCCGGCGTTGGCGGGGACCGGCTTGGCGGCCGATGATCCCAGCTGGGACAGTTGGAGTGTCTGGTTGGCACGCGAAGTGGCGCCCGGCGAAGAAGAGGAAGAGGACCAGCGACCATGACCATTTACAGCGCGCTCGACCACGCGATCCCCGTCGTCTTCCAGTCGGCGTTGTTGACCGCAGCGCTCGTCATTGGCGCCGGCTTCTTCGTGCGAAAGCAGCTCCTCGCGGGCGGGGTTCTCCCCGATGAGGGCGTCACGCTGCGCAACATCGTGGAGGGGATCGTCGAGTTCCTCGCGGACCTCGGCAACGGGATCATGGGCGACCGCGCCCGGGATCACATGGGCCTCGTTTGTTCGATCTTCTTCTTCGTCTTGGTCGCGAACCTCCTCGGCTTGATTCCTGGGTTCGGTGGACCCACGAGCTTTGTTGAGACTGCGGCGGCCTGGGCGATCATCTCCTTCGCCGCTTACAACTACATCGGCATCAAGGCCCACGGCTGGCACTACGTGAACCACTTCATGGGCCCAGAGTTTGAGATTGCCGGCCGTCACATCCGAGCGGCCGCGCCGTTCTTCTTTCCGTTGGAGGTCATCCTCCACTTCGCAAGGATCGCGACGCTCACGATCCGCCTCTTCGCGAACATGTTCGCGGACCATATGGTCGTCGCGGTCTGGATTGGCCTCGTGCCGTTCGCCGTGCCTGCTGTGTTCATGGGTCTCGGGACGTTCATTGCGTTCCTGCAGGCCTTTGTATTCGCTCTGTTGACGATGATCTACATCGGTGGTGCGCTCGAAGAAGCGCATTGACACCAATAACAAGGAGTTTTCGAAATGCGTAAGTTCGCTCGGCTGGTCCTCTGGACCTTGGTTTTCACGATCCTCCCGGCAGTCGGCTTCGCGGCCGAAGAGGCCGCGGCTGGTAGCGGAAGTCTCGGCGCTGGCCTGGCCATGGGCATGGCCGCGCTTGGCTGCGGAATCGGTCAGGGCCTCACGGCGGGCAACACGACGGCCGGCATCGCGCGGAACCCCGGCGCGGCGGGCGCGATGAACGTGCCGTTCATCCTCGGGATGGCGCTGATCGAGTCGATCGCGCTGCTCTCGTTCGTGACCGCATTCCTGCTGATGGGCTGATTCTGCAACGCGGAGTCTTTTCGCCTGCGCTTCCCTCTCTGCTCACTCCAGCAGTGAGGGAGGCGCTGAGCGGAGACCAGACGTGAAATTCACCCCGTTACGATTTCACGCCGTCCCTGAGTCTCCGCCCAGCGACTCCGGCCCCACCGACCCCCGGTCCCGTTGTAGGGGTTTGGTGGGTGATGTCCTCAGACATCATGACTCTCTATGAGCAAGCGCCGTGCCAGCCTGTCTGAGCACGCGGTTACCCCTACGCGCACGTTATGCGGGCTCTAGCGCATGGTGAGTGAGTCGCGGCCTCCTCGGCTGGCGCCCCCGGTTCACGGTCCCGGTGTGGAGCGGGGTTCACTCCTGACCTTCGAGGGCCTCGACGGCAGCGGAAAGTCGACGCAGTGCGCTCGGCTCGCCGCCGCACTCGAGGCGGACGGCCGCCAGGTCGTGGGGACGAGGGAGCCCACGGACGGCGCATGGGGCCGCCGGATCCGCGCGATGGCGAGTAGCGGTGAGCGCGTCGCCCCTGCAGAAGAGCTCCGCTGGTTTATCGAAGACCGTCGTGAACACGTCCGCGAGGTCATCGAACCTGCGCTTGCGACGGGTGCGATCGTTCTGTGCGACCGCTACTACCACTCGACCGTCGCCTACCAGGGCGCGCGTGGGCACGACCCTTGGGTGCTCCTCGCCGATGCGGAGGCCGAGTTTCCCCTTCCCCACCAGACGCTTTGGTTCGCTTTGCCGGCGGCTCGGGGGCTCGACCGTGTGCAGGCACGGGGCGGGACGGCAGAGCCCGCCTTCGAGCAACTCGACTTCCTGGAGCGAGTGGAGGAGATCTTCGAGGCGCTCGCGCAGCGCCGCCCCGCGATCGTCCGGGTCGACGCGAGCGGAGACGAGGCCACAGTCGCGGCGCGGGTCGTCGCGGCGCTGAGAGGATCCGTGGCACCGAGCCGCTAGGCGCGCCGCGCCACCACGAGCCAGAGCGGGTCCGCGCCGCGCGGCGAACGGTCGAGCGGGCCCACGTCCCGGTAGCCCCCCGCCAACGCGAAGTATTGCTCGACGACCTCGCAGCGCCCGGTCCCGTCAAGCGCTTGAAAGGCTCGGATCGCCTTGGTCGGGAAGCAGCGGTGCGACATGGCGACGATGTGGACACCCCCCGGTCGCAGGACTCGCGCGGCGGACCGGAAGACCTCTACCGGCCGAGTCAGGTACTGAACCGACACAGCGTTGAGGATCGCGTCGAAGCTGTCGTTCGGATACGGGAGCTCAGGGTCTTGGTTCAGATCGTGGACCACCACGTCATCGAGCCGCGAGTTGCCATCGAGCTCTTCTTGATTCATTCCCAGCCCAGCGACACGGTCGAACGCGACCTCACGAGGCAGGTGGGACACCCAGGAGGACATCAGGTCGAGCACGCTCCCGCCCGCGGGGAGCAGCTCTCGATAGCATTCGGTGAGGGCCGTGATCGTCTCGGGGTCGATGTGGGTGACGAAGCGGGGCATCCGGTAGAAGCCGCTATCGGCCGTTTTGTCGATCCGCTCGAAGAAGCCCTCGGGAAACGTCGGGTCGGCAGCCATCTCCGGACCATAGGCCGTTACTGGACACTCTGGGGCCCGATCGCATAGGGTGCGCGGCGACTCGGCCCGGTAGCAACCCCCGGCGAGCGGAAGGAGTGAAGCCAGATGGAAGCAATCGCGCAGCGGCTCGTCGGTCGGAGGGCGCTCGTGACGGGCGCGGGCTCGGGCATCGGGCGTGCAACGGCCCAGCGACTCGCGGCGGAGGGTGCCGCCGTCTTCTGCGTCGACTTGAACCAGGAGGGCGCCGAGGAGACACGGGGCCAGATCGAGGCCGCTGGCGGGCAGGCCGGCGCCGTAGGCTGCGATGTCCGGCAACCCAGCGACTGCGAGGCGTCCGTCGCGGCGGCCATCGCGGCGTTTGGCGGGATCGACCTGCTGTGCAACATCGCCGGGGTCCTCCACTTCGACCACACCGAGGAGCTCAGTGACGAGGTCTGGGATCGGGTGCTCGGGGTCAACCTGACGGGCATGTTCTACATGTCGCGCGCCGCTTTGCCGCACCTGCGCGATCGCGGCGCCGCGATCGTCAACTTGGCTTCGCTGGCGGGCATTCAGGCGGTTCCGTTTGCTGCCGCCTACTGCGCGTCGAAGGGCGGCGCGGTGATGCTCACGAAGTCGCTTGCCGTGGAGTACGCGAAGACGGGCCCGCGGGTGAACTGCATCTGCCCCGGCGGGATCGCAACGCCCATGGTCGCTGCGGTGACGTTTCCCGAAGGCGCGGACCCGGCCGTGTCAGCCCACGTATCGCCGCGCATGGACACCGTGGGGAAGCCGGAAGAGGTGGCTGCGCTCGTTGCGTACCTCGGCTCGGACGAGGCTCGCTACGTCACGGGGTCGGCGTTTACGATCGATGGCGGGCAAGGCGCCTAACGAGCAGAGACCAACGTCTGCCGTCGCTATATCAAGTCGTCGTCCTGCTCGGGCTCGGGTTCCTCGACGATCGGCAGGACGACGGGCTGTTCCTTGACGGCACGCGAGAGTTCGAGCGCCCCCCAGACGACGCAAGCGAGGCACGCCGCCAACAGGATCGGGTCCGTGTGTTCGCCGAAGGTGTTGAAGCCTGCGATGGGGAACTCCTCGGCGTAGATCACGCCGAACAGCCCGAGCCCGTTCCATAAGGCGCGGACGATGATGGGTGCGAGGAGCGAACCCGTGCCGATTCGCAGGTACCCCAGCCCGATCCCCAGCCCGAGCGACACGATCGCAGCGGAGCCCGGGCTCCCATTGGTGGCCAGCGCGGAGGCGAAGTCGACCGAGAGCACCGCTGTAATGGCGACCCCGGTAAATCGACCCAGGTAGGCGACGAGCCCCTGCTGGATGACGCCGCGGTAGAGGAACTCGTTGACGACAGGCTCGATGCCGACCCGGAAGATGGCCGCCTGCGCGACCGCGAGTGGCGTGAGGGCGCGCAGCTCTTCAAGCGCTTGTTGGAACGCCTCCGGGTCGAGCGTTGGCAGCCAGGCGGAGAGCCAGTTGTCGACTTCACTGGCGACGACCGCGGCGGGCACGGCCATCAGCACGATCGGCCAGTACCGTGTCGCGAGCGGCGTCAGCCCGATCCGCTCCGCTTGAGGCCCTGGGACGCGGCGCGCGCCGAGCGTCGCGACGAGCCCGAACGCGAGCGCCTGCGCGATCCCCGCGTACCCCGGGTCGAGCGGAGCCTGCGGGTTGTTGGGGTCGATGATGAGGCTCACCCCCATGAACATGACCATCCACGCGCCGATCACGAGGAGGAGAGCGGCCAGAGGCGTCGGGAAGTGCGGACCTTGCATGCGCTCTCGCTTCTCAGGCGAGCCGCGCCGCGATGGCGCGGCCGGTGTGGCTCTGCGCTTCGGCTGCGACTTCTTCGGGAGTTCCTTGTATCACGATCTGGCCCCCACCATCGCCCCCTTCCGGCCCGAGGTCGATGACGTGGTCGGCGGAGGCGATTACGTCCGTATGGTGCTCGATCACGACGACGGTGTTGCCCTGCTCGACCAGGCGTTGCAACAGGCCGAGCAGGTTCTCGACGTCCGCAAAGTGAAGCCCGGTCGTCGGTTCGTCGAGTAGATAGAGGGTGCGGCCCGTCGCGCGCTTGCCGAGCTCCCGGGCGAGCTTGATGCGCTGCGCTTCCCCACCCGACAAGGTCGTCGCGGCTTGCCCCAGCCGTAGGTAGCCGAGCCCGACCTCCTGGAGCATTTTGAGCGGTCGAGCGACCGCCCCCGCATTGGCGAAGACCTCGCAGGCCTCCTCGACCGTCAGCTCCAGCACGTCGGCGATGTTCCGCCCTTTGTACCGGATCGACAGGGTCTCCCGGTTGTAACGCCGCCCGAGGCACACCTCGCACTGGACGAACAAGTCCGGCAGGAAGTTCATCTCGACCCGGATGGACCCGTCGCCCCGGCAGGTCTCGCAGCGACCCCCTTTGACGTTGAAGGAGAAGTGGCCGGGTCCGAAGCCTCGAACGCGCGACTCCGGGAGGCTTGCGAAGCGTTTGCGGATCGGGTCGAACGCGCCGACGTAGGTCGCTGGGTTGCTTCGAGGGGTACGACCGATGGGAGCTTGGTCGACCGCAATGACCTTGTCGACCTCCTCCGCGCCGTCGAGCCGACGAAAGCGGCCCGGTGGTGCGGTCGCACCGTGGAGCCGGGCCGCGAGCGCGCGGTGCAGGGTGTCCCGAACCAGTGTCGACTTGCCCGACCCGGATACGCCGGTGACCACGACGAGGCAACCGAGGGGGACCCGCAGGGTCACATTTTGCAGGTTGTTCTCCGTACAGCCCGTCAGGACGAGCGCGGTGCCCTCGGCCGTCCGCCGCTCGGCACTGCGCCGGACCTGGCGGCGACCGGACAAGAAGGCTCCGGTCGGGGAGTCGGGGTGCTGCTCGATCTCGTAGGGGGTTCCGGCCGCGACGACCGCGCCTCCGTGGATGCCGGCGCCAGGCCCCATGTCGATCACGTGGTCGGCGCGTCGGATCGTCGTCTCGTCGTGCTCTACGACCAGTACGCTGTTGCCCATGTCACGCAGGCGCTCGAGGCTCTCGAGCAGCCGGTCGCAGTCGCGCGCGTGGAGCCCGATGGAGGGTTCGTCGAGGATGTAGAGCACCCCCATCAAGCTCGATCCGATCTGGGTCGCGAGCCGAATGCGCTGGCTCTCGCCGCCGGAGAGCGTCGCGCTTGGGCGGTCGAGGCTCAGGTAACCCAGCCCGACGTCACAAAGGAACTGGCAGCGCTCCTCGATCTCGAAGAGGACACGTTCCGCGATCGCCTGCTTGGACTTCGGGAGTTGGTCGCCGAGCGTGCGCACCCAGTCGCCGAAGCGGTCGAGGGAGAGCGCGGCGACCTCATGGATGCCGCGGCCTCCAAGCAACACGTGGCGGGCCTCGGGGCGCAAGCGAGCTCCCTCGCAACTGAGGCAGGGTTCCGGGCTGCGGTAGCGGTCGAGCTCCGGCGCGCCGCCCTCCTGCTCCGCGGCGCGCCGTTCCAGCTCGTCGAGGACGCCCGCCCACGTGCGCACCACGCTCCGCTTTCGCGCGCGCTTGCGGGTCTCGAGGGCGAGCTCGATCTGCGCTTTGCCGGCACCGTGCAAGATCGCCTTGCGGACCTTGGCGGGCAGCTCGTCCCACGGTGTGTCGAGTGAGACGCCGAAGTGCGCCGCCAACCCGTCGAGCAGGCGCTCGTAGTAGAGGCCGGCGCGACCCCGAGCGCTCCGCCACGGCGCGATGGCGCGCGAGAGCGCGAGGCCCCCGTCGGGCACGACGAGGTCCGGGTTGAGCCGATAGCGCTGGCCGAGCCCGCTGCATTCCGGGCACGCGCCCGCGGGTCCGTTGAACGAGAACATTCGCGGCGCGATCTCCGAGAACGAGGTTCCGCAGTCCGGGCACGCGTTGGCTTGCGACAACACGCGGTCCGTGTCGGGCGTCTCCCCCGTGCTGACGATCACGAGCCCGTCCGCCAGGTGCAGCGCCGTCTCGAGGGACTCGATGACCCGGCTCCGTGCCTTCTCCCGGACGACGACCCGGTCGACGACGACGTCGATGTCGTGACGGGATCGCCTTGCGAGCTGGATGTCCTCGGCAAGGTCGTAGAGCACGCCATCGACGCGAACCCGGACGAACCCCTGCTTGCGGAAGCCCTCGAGGGTCTCGCGATAGTGCCCCGTTCGGCCGCGGACGACCGGAGCGAGGATCCAACAGCGGGTCCCCTCGGGCTCAGAGAGGATTTTTTCCGCCATTTCACTCGCGTTCTGACTCGAGATCGGCTGCCCGCACTCCCAGCAGTGAGGGTCCCCGGCTCGCGCGTAGAGGAGTCGCAGGTAGTCGAACACCTCGGTCACGGTCCCGACGGTCGAGCGCGGGCTGCGGCTCGCGGTCTTCTGCTCGATCGCGATCGCTGGCGAGAGGCCCTCGATCGCGTCGACCTCTGGCTTGCTCATCTGGTCCAGGAACTGGCGCGCGTACGTGGAGAGGGACTCGACATAACGACGCTGACCTTCGGCGTACAGCGTGTCGAACGCGAGTGAAGACTTCCCGGAGCCCGAGAGGCCCGTAATCACGACGAGCTGGTCGCGTGGCAGATCGATTTCGATGTCCCGCAGGTTGTGCTCGCGGGCTCCTCGAACTTCGATGAACTCGGGGCTGTCGAAGAGCTGCGTCCGCCCTCTCGCCCCACGGCTTGTTCGTTCGGTGTCCACTCGCGCTGTCAGCTCACCGCGACGAGGTCTCGGGCGACGTCCCGCCCATGAGTCGGGAGGTCTCCGCGAACACGCCCTTGCGTTCGATGTAGGTGTCCGCGCGGATGCCCGCGATCCAGGTCACGAAGGCCTGTTCCGTCTTGCGCTGCACGATCTCCTGTTGGAGGTGGGGCGCGGCCTGGTCGAAGGTGATGGGCTGAAATTCACGTCGCTCGACGACCTCGATCAGGTTGCAGCCGAACGGCATCTCGATCACTTCGCTGATGCCCCCGCTGCCCAGCGAGTCGACGGTCGGGCTCATCCACGCGGCGACGTCGGAGACGTGGATCCAGCCCATGTCCCCGCCGCGGGCCGCGTTGGCGCTCGAGATGTCCCGCGCGAGCGCCGGGAAGCTGATCTCTCCCGCGGCCACGCGCGTCTGGCCCTCGCGCGCGAGCGCGCAAGACGCGTTTCCGTCCCGCAGTACCTGTTCGCCGTATGCGACCACGATGTGTCGCAGGTGGACCTCTTCGCCGCCCGAGGGCTGGTTGCCGAAGCGTTCCTGGTAGGCCTCGGTGACTTCGACCTCTTCGACCTCGACCCGGGAGCGCACGAGGCCGTTGATGACCTTCGAGCGCTCGATCTCGGAGCGGATCTTCTCGCGGTATTCCGTGAGGGTGAGGCCGTGGCTGGTCACGCTCCGGATCAGCTGCTGCGTCGTGATGCCCGTGTCCTGCGCGATACTCGAAATCGCCCGGTCCACCTCTTCGGGCGTCGCTTGCAGCTCCATCCGCGCGACGACGATCGCGACCAGCTTCTGCTCGATCAGCCGGTCGAGCACCTCGGCCCGCATCATCCGGATCTCAGCCTGGCTCACGCGGGCCTCGTTCATCCGTTTTTCAATGGGCCCCGTGAGCTCCTGGACCTCGGAGAGCAGCACGATGTCGTTGCCGACCTGCGCGGCCACGGCCTCGATCATTTCGGCTGCATGCGCCGCGGGGGTCGCCAACAACACGGCGGCCGCCGCGAGTGCCTTGAGCTGCGTCTTCGTCTGTTGCATCGAGTCTCCCTCGGGCGCGCCCCGCCAGCAGCGCGACTCGTCCTCTCTGGCCGCCTACTTGGACACCGCGCATGGTAGCTTGGCTCTGTGGTGGAAGAGCACTTCGTAGAAGCCAATTCTCTCCGCTTTCGTGTGCTCTCGGAGGGCTCGGGCGAGCGCCTCGCGCTCTGTCTCCACGGCTTCCCCGAGTGCGCGCATTCCTGGCGTCACCAGCTCCCTCTTCTCGCCGAGCTGGGGTTTCGCGCGTGGGCACCGGACCTCCGAGGCTACGGCGGCACCGACACGCCTGCCGGTAACGTGGCCTACGCGCTCGAGGCGCTCATCGCGGACGTGGATGGCCTGATCGACGCTGCCGGGGCGCGTGGGCGGACCTTCCTGGCCGCCCACGACTGGGGCGCCATCATCGCGTGGTACTACGCGATGCGGCACCCCGACGCGCTCGAGCGATTGGCGATCCTCAACGTTCCCCACCCGAGCGCGACGAGCGGGCGCCTGCCCTGGCGGCAACTCCTGCGGTCCTGGTACGTCTTGTTCTTCCAGCTCCCTTGGCTCCCGGAGGCGATGCTGCGCGCTCGGGGGCCGGGTTGGCCGGTCGAGATGATGCGGCGTACGTCCGTCCACCCGGAGCGCTTTGATGACGCAGCGATGACGCACTTTGAGGCGAACGCGGCGCGCCCTGGCGCCGCCGAGGCGATGTTGGCGTACTACCGGGCCGCTTTTCGCGGGGGCGGCGCGCGGCGCCAGCTCGCGCTCGGCCACCCCATGATCGAGACACCGACTCTGATGATCTGGGGTGAGCAGGACGTCGCCCTCACTCGCGAGCTGACTTTTGGGACCTCCGGCCACGTCCGCGACCTGACCCTCCGGTACCTGCCGGACGCCTCGCACTGGGTGCAGCAGGACCAGCCGGAGCTCGTCAACGAGATGCTCTCGGCCTGGGTCGAGGGCCGCGAGGTGCCGCACGCCCCCGGAGCAAGCGGCGATCTGGGGTGAGCGCCCAGCGCGCCACTTTGGCTTAACGCAAATGACGCAGTCCGAATGACGCAATGGTGGTCGACGATGACGCGCCTTGCGTCAAAGTCGCAGCGAGCCTCTAGGTAGCCCCGTTGAGCATCGTCAGCAGCGATCGGGTGGCGTCGAGCAGCGCTGGCGCGCCGCCGCTGGTGGGTGCAGGGGCGAAGATCTTGTGGTCCGGGCTGACGCGCAGCGCGTTGCCGCCGGTCGTCAGCAGGTTCATCAGTCGCTGGGGGTCGATCTTGGCCGCGGCGCCCACGGACAGCGCGATCTCGCCCCGAGCCACGTCGACCGCGACTACGCCGAGCCGGCGGGCGAGCGACTTGAGCCGGATGACGGCCACGAGGTTTTCTCCGTCTACCGGCATCGCGCCGTATCGGTCCAGGATCTCATCTCGGATGCGGTCGATGTCCTCGTCCTCCCTGGCGCTCGACAGTCGCTTGTAGAGCACCAGCCGCTGGGACACCTCGGGGACGTACTCCTCCGGGAAGCGGGCTTGCACCGGGAGCCGGATCTCGGGATCCACCTCTTCCTGCCGGATCGTGCCGCGTAGCTCCTCGACCGTCTCCTCGAGCAGCTCCATGTAGGTCTCGTAGCCGACCGCGAGGAGGTTCCCCGACTGCTCGCCCCCGAGCAGGTTGCCTGCGCCCCGGATCTCCAGGTCCATATTGGCGAGCCGAAAGCCGCTCCCTAGCTCTGACAGGTCCTGAATGGCCTCGAGTCGGCGCTGCGCGTCGTCGGGGAGGGCGTCCTGCAGGATCGGGATCATCAGGTAGGCATACGCGCGGTGGTCACTGCGGCCGACCCGTCCGCGCAGCTGGTAGAGCTGCGCGAGGCCGAGCGTGTCCGCCCGGTCGATCAGGATTGTGTTCGCTCGCGGGATGTCGATGCCGCTCTCGATGATGGTCGTGCAGAGGAGGACATCCGCTTCTCCCTGCTGGAAGCGCATCATGACTTCTTCCAGCTCTCGTTCCTTCATCTGCCCGTGGCCCACGAGGACCTTCACTTCCGGTACGAGCCTTCCGAGCATCTCGGCGAGGGCCTCGATCGAGCGCACACGGTTGTGAACGAAGAACACCTGCCCGCCGCGCCGGACCTCGCGCAGGATCGCTTCGCGGATCAAGGATTCGTCGAAGCGCGAGACCTGTGTGCGCACCGCCAGACGGTCCGCGGGGGGTGTGTTGATGACCGACAGCTCCCGCACGCCGGTGAACGCGAGCTGCAGCGTGCGCGGGATCGGGGTCGCGGTCAGCGTCAGCACGTCGATGGTCTTCTTGATCTGCTTGATCCGTTCCTTGTGAGCGACACCGAACCGGTGCTCTTCGTCGACCACCAGGAGCCCGAGGTCGCGAAAGCGAATCTTCTTCTGCAAGAGGCGGTGGGTACCAACGACCACCTCGATCGTCCCGTCCGCGAGACCCCCCACGACCTCTCTCGCACGCTTGGGGCTCTCGAAGCGCGAGAGCGACGCGATGCGGATGGGATAGCCCTCAAACCGCTTTCGGAGGGTCTCGTAGTGCTGCTGGCAGAGGACCGTCGTCGGTACGAGGAAGGCGACCTGCTTCCCGTCCATCGCCGCGCGGAATGCCGCGCGCGCCGCGACCTCCGTCTTGCCGTACCCCACGTCCCCACAGACGAGCCGGTCCATCGGTCGCGCCGTCTCCATGTCGGCAAGGACATCGTCGATTGCAGCGTGTTGGTCTGGGGTCTCCTCATGGGGAAACGCCGCCTCGAACTCTTCGAAGTACTGGTCGCGCGTTGTGAAGGCAAACCCAGAGGTAAGCTCTCGCGCCGCGTGAACGTTCAACAGCTCCTGGGCCATGTTGCGCAGGGAGCTCTTGACCTTCGCCTTGGCCTTGTCCCACGTGGCCCCCCCCAGCCGGTCGAGTCGAGGTTGCGCTCCGTCCGCGCCGCCGTAGCGCTGCACGAGGTTGAGCCGGTGGACGGGTAGGAAGAGGCGGTCCCCCCCGGCGTAGTCGATGCGGAGCATCTCGTTCGCGAGGTGTCGCACGTTGACTTCGACCAGGCCCCGATAGGTCCCGATGCCGTGTTCGTTGTGCACGAGGAAGTCACCGGGCGTGAGCTGCCCGAGCCCGTCAACGGCGCTGCCTTCCTTCCAGTCCTTCTTCCGGCGCGAGCGTTCTCGCTGACCGAAGATCTCCTCCTCGGTCAGCAGGGCGCGCTGTTCCCCGGGTAACGTCGCGCCCGCGGACAGCCGCGCAACGCGGAGCTCGACCCGACCCGGTGCCGACCACCGCCAGAGAGGGCGCGGGTCGTTAACGAGCTTCGGCTCGATCCCATAGCCATTCAACAGCGAGCGAAGGCGCTCCGCCGCAGACTGCGAGTGGCACGCGATCGTGACCCGCCACCGACCGACCATCCACAGGCCGAGCTGGTCTGCGAGCGGCGTAAGCGCACGTTCATGGGTCCGGGAGCGCGATAGCGCGCGCCGCAGATCCCCCTGGTCCTCGGAGCCGACCGCGATCGCCAGCTCTTCCCCGCCGTCGCCTTCGATGCGAAGCCGTGGCAGCGTGATCGGCAGGCGCGCGGAGGTCGCCCCCTCCACCTGTTTCCGCGACAGCAGGAGGTCTTCCGGTGGCGAGCAGATTCGCCCGGCCTCCTGCGCCACCTCGAAGTTGTTGCGCGCGTCGACCCAGTACTGCTCGACGCGCTCCGAAGCGGCGTGAGGGTCGTCGATGGCGACCAGCGTGTCGTCCGGCAGGTAGTCGAAGACGCTCTCCAGGTCCGGTTGCAGCAGCGGGCTGAGGGCCTCGACCCCGGGTGGGAGGTGGCCGCGAAGCAGCGTGTCGATGAGCTCGTTCGCCTGTTGCTCGACCCCGCGCTCAAGCGCGAGTAGCCGGATCTCGTCACTGCACTCGATGACTCGCTCCCGCGAAACAAGGAGTTCGCGCGGAGGCGGAATCGCTGCTCGATCGAGCTTCTCCTGCGAGCGCTGGGTCGTCGGGTCGAACTCACGGATCGACTCGACCTCATCGCCTAGCAACTCAACCCGAATCGGAAATGGGCTCTGCGGAGGGAAGACATCCAGGATGCCGCCGCGGATGGCGACTTCGCCGCGCTCTTCGACGATCGCCATTCGGGCGTAGCCGGCGTTAGTGAGCCGGTGAATGAGCGAGTCGCGGTCGACCTCGTGACCCACCTCGAGGTGTACGGTGGCGGCGCGGACTGCGCGTCGCGCGGGCACCCGCAGCGTCAGCGCGCTCCAGGGGGCCACCGCGATCGGCGTCGTGGGCTTTGGGCCCGTCGCGCCCCCCTCATCCGACAACCATCGATAGAGGAGGTCCATGCGCTGGGTGACCACGAAGGGCTGGGGCGAGAAGCGCTCGTAGGGGAGCGTGTCGTGGCGGGGAAACGCCTTGATCCGCGCGGCCTCCTCGCTGTTCTCCCCCCCGAGCATGCTTCGGAGGTCGTCCCCGAGTGCATCGCACGCCTTGGAGCTGGGGCAGATCACGAGTACCGGCCGGTCGCCATGGCTGCGCGCCAGCTCCGCCAGCGCGGCGGTGCGCGCGCCGCTCTTGAGCCCGGTCAGGCAGACCGTCGTGTCTCGCGTCCGAACCTTGCGACTGATTTCCTCGAGCGACTTCACGCGCGCGACTCCGTCTCCTAGCCGCGCTCCTCGCGCGGACCCCATCCACAAACGCAGCATGGCCCCGGCCCGCCCCGCGTAATGGGGGGGTGGCGGGAACCGGTGGGAATGGCCGCGGCAGTGTAGCGGTGTTTACGACTGCGCTCTGGGTCCGGGGGGCGCGCTCCGGTGTGGGCTTGGGGGAAGCCGGGTCGCGTGGGAGGCGCCGTCGCTCCGCGCCGACGTCGCGCTCAGGTGAGGTCGATCCAGGCGCTCTTGGTCTGCTGATAGCCCCGCAGGCTCTCGAGGCCGGAGTCCCGGCCGTAGCCCGAGTCCTTGAACCCCCCGAAGGGGACGGCCCAGTGGATGCGCCGGTAGGCGTTGACCCAGACTGCCCCCGCCTCGATGTCACGGACGAAGCGGTGGGCGCGCTTGAGGTCGTTGGTCCAGACACCGCTCGCTAAGCCGTAGTGGGTGTCGTTCGCGAGCGCGAGCGCCTCTGCCTCCGTCTCGAACGGGATCGCGCAGGTCACGGGTCCGAAGATTTCCTCGCGACAGACGCGCATGTCGTTGTGGGCGTCTCGAAACAGGGTCGGAGCGACGAAGTACCCCGAGCCGAGCGCAGCACCAGCCTCGAAGTTCTCTGCCCCAAAGCGCCCACCGAAGACCAGCTGCGCGCCTTCCTGGCTGCCCAACGCGATATACGACTTGACCTTCTCGTACTGGGCCTCGAACGCGATCGGCCCCATCGTCGTCTCCGCGTCGAGCGGGTCGCCGAGCCTGACGGTCGAGGCGACGTGGTCGGTAATCCGCTCGATCATTTCCTCGTAGATCGAAGCCTCGATCAGCAGCCGCGAGCCTGCGACGCAGGTCTGCCCGGCTCCGCCTGTGAAGACCGCTCCCGTGCTCACGCCGGCCGTCGCGAGGTCGAGGTCCGCGTCCGCGAAGACGATGTTGGGCGACTTGCCGCCAAGCTCGAACGACAGCTGCTTCAGGCCCGGAGCGGAACGCTCGGTAATGACCCGGGCTGTCTCTGTCGATCCGGTGAGCGCGATCTTCCGGACCTCGGGGTGTCGCACCAGCGCGTCACCCGCGACCTCGCCAGTGCCGGAGACCACGTTTACGACACCGGGCGGGAAGCCCGCTGCGTCGAACAGCGGCGCGATCGCGAGGATCGAGGCGGCGGCCTGCTCCGCGGGCTTGAGCACCACGGTGTTGCCCGCGGCCAGCGCAGCGCCGACCTTCGCCGCGAGGATCGCGAGTGGCGAGTTCCAGGGCACGATGATCCCGACGACCCCGATGGGCTCGTGGATCGTGTAGTTCAAGCTGGTTGGACTCACCTGAACCGTTTCGCCGTGCAGCTTGTCGGCCGCGCCTCCCCAGTAGTGGAACATCTCCGCGACGGAGGGCAGGTCGCCCGCGCGGGCCTCCGCGATCGGCTTCCCGTTGTCTCGGCATTCGATCGTCGCGAGTTCCTCGGCGTGCGCCGTCACCTCACGTGCCAGCGCTCTCAGCAGCGCAGCCCGCTGCATCGCGGGCGTCGAGCGCCAGCCGTCCCGATAAGCGGCGCGCGCGGCGTCGACCGCGGCGTCGATATCTCTCGCGTCGCTGGCCGGGATTTCGATCCAGGGCTCGGCGAAGGCCGGGGCAATCGACGCGAGGTATTCGCCCGTCGCCGGGGCTCTGCGTTCGCCTCCGACCCAGTTGTCGATCCGGGAGCCATCGGTGAGACGCGCCATGTCAGGAGACCTCGAAGCCGTAGACGCGCGAGGCGTTCCCGGCGAGTACCGCGTGACGATCCGTGTCGGACAGGTCTCGTGTGAGCCGCTGGATATGCTCCTCCGAGTCTGGCCACAGCGTCACGCTATGCGGATAGTCCGATGAGAACATCGTCATTCGAGAGAGCCGCGGAAAACCTGCGCGGATCAGGTCGTAGCCCACGTGGTCATCCAGGCTCGTCGTGAAGACCTGTTCCCCGACCACCGTACTTGGCGGAACCTCCAGTGGAGAATCGGACCACGCCTTCTGGGTCTCCCACTCCTGATCGATCGTCTGAAGCCAGAAGGGCAGCCAACCGAAGTTGACCTCACCGGCGACGATCACGAGCCCTGGGTGTCGCTGGAAGATCCCGTCGAAGATCATGTAGGTCAGCGGTCGGACCGCGGAGAAGAACCGCGTCGCGATCCCGGGCACGCTCACCTGTTGTTCGACCAGCTCGTCCCAATCTTGATCCGGCGGGGTCCCGCCAAAGGTCCGGTGGAACGACAGCGGGATCCCCGCGGCGCTGGCTGCGGCCCACAGCGGTTCATAGTAGGCGTCGTTGTAGGGTCGAGCGGGCATCCCCGGGATGAAGCAGCCGCGTGCGCCCTTCGCCGCGACGCGCTCGAACTCGGCGAGCGCGATGTCCATGCCGTCATCGACGGGGAGCATCGCGAGCCCCGCGATCCGTTTTGGATCAGCGCTCTGGAAGTCGTCCAGCAGCCAGTCGTTGTACGAGCGCATACAGGCGACGGCGAGTTCCCGATCGGGGGTCATGTACGTAAAGATCGCCTGGTTCGGGTAGATGACACACGCGTGCACCCCGTCCGTCTCCATGTCCTTGAGGTGGGCATCGCCGTCATAGTTGCCTGGGAGGATCTCGTCCCAGCGCAGCCCCTGCACCTGATACTCGTCCTTCTTCCGGCCCGCCATGGCCTCGATGCCGAAGGTCCGCTTGGGCGGCCCGCCGTCGAAGCTCCAGCCGTCGCCGCCGTCCGCGCCGCGCAACATCTGGGGCGCGCGGGCGCGCAGGTTCGCGGGCACGCGGTCGAACACGTGCGGGGGTTCGTTGATGTGGTTGTCTGCGGAGATCACGATCTGCGTCATTGTCTGGCTGTCCTTGACCCTTCAGAAGTGCGAGCCGTATGTTGCACGTCACCCGAGGAGGAGTTTCCCATGCGCGCCGCTGTCATGCACAAGTTCCATGCGCCAATCGCGGTGGAGGAGGTGGACGTCGCTTCCCCTCAGGCCGGCGAAGTCCGCGTCCGGCTCGCCGCATCAGGGGTCTGCCGCTCCGATCTGCATGTCCTCGAGGGGGAGAGCCCCGTCGCGAACCCTCCGATGGTCCTGGGGCACGAGGGCGCCGGGGTAGTCGAGGAGGTCGGAGAAGGCGTGGTCGGCCTGGCCGTTGGCGATCCCGTGGTGATCGCCTTGTATGGTCCCTGCGGCACCTGCTCGGACTGTCGAGCCGGTGACATCCCGAACTGCTGGAGCGAGACGCGCACGCACAATATGTACGGCCGAATGCCCGACGGGACGACCCGACTCTCACAGGGGGGGCAGTCTCTCTCGCCGATGGTGGGCTCTGGGTCGCTGGCGGAAGAGGCGATTGTCCGCGAGGCGCAGCTCGTCAAGATCGAGCCCGACATCCCCCTCGACCTCGCGTGTCTGGCGGGCTGCGGTGTGACCACCGGGATTGGCGCGGCGCTCAACACTGCGCGTGTCCAGCCCGGTTCAACCGTCGCGGTCATCGGTTGTGGTGGCGTCGGGCTCAACGTGCTGCAGGGTGCGCGGATCGCCGGTGCGGCCCGCATCCTCGCGGTCGATACGCAGCGGGCGAAGCTCGACCTCGCCTCCGACCTGGGCGCGACAGACCTCCTAGAGGTGGTGCCGGGTGAGGACCTCGCCGCCGCGATTCGCGAGCGCGTACCGCGCGGCGTCGACTACGCGTTCGAGGTGATCGGGTTGACGAGCGTGGTCCGGGAGGCGTTCGACGCGACCCGAACCGGTGGGACGACCGTGATGGTAGGCGCGCCGCCGCCGGGAACCGAGGTGACGCTCGACAGCCGCACACTCTTCGCGGACCGGAAGCTGCTCGGTTGTACCGGTGGGGGGAACGTCCCGGCCCGCGACATCCCTCGTATCATGCAGCTCTATCAGCAGGGCTCGCTCAACCTGGAGAAGCTCGTGAGTCAGCGGCTCCCGCTCGACCGGGTGAATGACGCGTTCGACGCGCTCCGCGCTGGAGAGCTCGCGCGGACGGTGATCGAGCTCGGCTGACGGGGTGTCCAGCGCAGCCGCGCGGGGAGGGAGAAGGTTCATGTCGAGGATGAGATCGTTAGCGGGTCGCGCAGCCGTCGTGACGGGCGGCGGGAGTGGGATCGGCGCGGGGATGTGCCGCCGCTTCGCGCACCAGGGGATGCACGTCGTGGTGGCGGACATCGACGGGCCTTCGGCGGAGGCGACCGCGACGGCTTTGCGTGAGGCCGGGGCCCGCGCGGAGGCGGTCGTGTGTGATGTCTCTGACCGCGGCTCGGTGGAAGACCTCGCGACCGCGGCGATCGGCGCGACTGGCGGCGTTGACGTCGTCTGTAACAACGCTGGCGTGTTCCTCGGTGGGAACATGCGCGACTTCACCGTTGGCGACTGGGAATGGGTGATGTCCGTCAACCTGATGGGTGTCGTGCACGGCTCGTCGGTGTTCACACCCCACCTCGTCGAGCGCGGCGCCGGCCACATCGTGAACACGGCGTCAATTGGCGGCTTCTCGACCGACCCGAACTGCGCGCCCTACACCACCTCCAAGTTCGCCGTCGTGGGCTACTCGGAGGCGCTCCGCAAGGACCTGGCGCCCGACGGCATCGGTGTGTCGATCCTCTGCCCCGGTCCGGTCGCGACCGGGATCGATGCGTGCGATCGCCTTCGGCCCGAGGCCGCCGGGCCGAGCCCGGTCACGTCCAAGGCGGCGGTCCCCGTCATCGCGCAAGGCATGTCGCCGGACGCCGTCGGTGACCTCGTCGTCCGCGGGATCGCTGAGGACGCGACCTACATCTTTACGCACCCGGAGCTCGGGCCGCTGTTCGAGCCCCGCATCGAAGAGATGCGGGCGGCGCTGGCGAACGCGCCAACCCCTGCGGAGCGTGTCGTTCAGCCCGGCGACCTCGGTTGAGGACCCCCGCCCCATGTCCAGCGCGCCGCCCTTCTTCACGCGCTACGGCATCTCGCGCACCCGCGACCCCGACGCACCGCTCCAGATCGAGCCGTACGAGGCCGTGTGCCACCGGGGCGTGTTGCGGCCCACCGTCCTGGCGGCGGCGGTCGATCTGCTCGGGAGCTTCTTCGCGCGCGCCGAGGCCGGCACCGACGCGCTGCTGACGACAGACCTCTCCGTGCGGTCGCCAGCGCGCTGGTCGCCCGCGAGCCTCTCGGCGAGCGGTCGCGCGCTGCGCGTCGGCCGCTCCGTCATCACGAGCGAGGCGGCGTTCGAGGCAGAGGGTGCCCCGGTGGCGTACGGGCA
>Ga0315331_10000632_pt1 | contig 24849 bp, 16 predicted proteins | sample M160m34915metaG_FD_203456 | JGI IMG/M metagenome (GOLD analysis project Ga0315331, IMG submission 203456) | Ammonia-oxidizing marine archaeal communities from Monterey Bay, California, United States - M1 60m 34915 | ecosystem: Environmental > Aquatic > Marine > Intertidal zone | place: USA...
CGCATCTGCTTCACGCGCCCTTGCATCTGCTCGCGCACTTGCGCACCGCGTTGACTACCTGGACCCGAACGGCCTGCTTGACCGCGACCGAAACGCTCGCGCATCTGCTTCACGCGCCCTTGCATCTGCTCGCGCACTTGCGCACCGCGTTGACTGCCTGGGCCCGAACGGCCTGCTGGGCCACGACCAGAACGGCCACGCATCTGCTTCATGCGCTCTTGCATACGCTCGCGCATCTGCGCACCTCGCTGACCGCCAAGTGCACCAGGATCTTCGCGCTCGCTACGCTGTCCCTGCCGTTCGCTACCACGCTCTCCCCATCCTCCGCGACGCTGCTGAGCGTCCAAAGAGACAGTGAGCAAGAGGGCCGCTGCGGCCACCAGAATCGTCATTGCTTTCATATCAATTCACCTATCGTTCGAGGCAACAGTAACAACGGCACGCAAGCGCGCCCACCCACAGCGATTGCCTCATTGAGACATCTTTTGTCGGGGGACAGCAAAAGCTATTTTCTGACAAAACAGCCAAGACTCGCCACCCAAACCCTAGCAGCACAATCACTCGCCTTGGTATTCATCGTCAGTGCCAGGCATCTCTACGGTGTCATGGGCAACGAACTCCCACTGCCACACACACAGCTCCACTACTCGCCAACTGTATGCCCCCTCTGAGTTGCCACGTCCTTCTGCGAGCCATCCTGGTGGCCATGCTCTTCACTGGCTTCGGCCATGCGCAAGAAACCAATCAGCAGACGCCACTCATACAACTCGCCTCAGTTTTTGGCGATCACATGGTGGTTCAGCGGGATCAAGCCATCACCTTGTGGGGAAGCGGACAGAACAACGTCAATGTCACCGCGTCATTCGGCAAACACCACCGAACCGTAAAAACAGAAAACGGTCGCTTTGCTGTCGAGCTGCCGGCTATGCCCGCCAACACCAATTCAGCGGAGCTGACCGTGCGCGCACAGCTGGGAACCCGCGAACAAACAACCACACTACATGACGTCCTCGTTGGTGATCTCTGGTTATGCACCGGTCAATCCAACATGCGATGGCGTGTCAACCAATCGGCAGAGGCGAGCGAGATCCTGGCATCGGCAGCAATCAAGAACCTACGGATCATCGACTTCGAAGGATCACTCGCTCCGAACGCGACACGATACGAATCCACCTTCCTCAAGAAATTAACGCCGCAGAACTACTACTCGACCAAAGGTTGGCAAAGAGCATCGAGCACAACAGCAGCCACATACTCAAGCGTCGGGTTTGTCTTCGGTCGGCGTCTCGCGCAGGAAACAGGCGTGCCCATCGGCGTCATCCACAATGCCATTGGCGGATCACCAATGGCCGCGTTCCTACCCGAGAATGGACCAGCGGTAGACCCAACTGTGAAGCAATCACTGGCAAACTGGTGGACCGGCGACGGCTATCCATCTTGGTGCCGCTTACGTGTGAAACAGAACCTAAAGGCATGGTTCGATAACCCAACGGGCCAGCAGCCCCATCACCCATTTGAGCCTTCGTTTCTATTCAACGCAGGCATCGCACCGCTGAAGCACTTACCGATTCGCGGCGTCACGTGGTACCAGGGCGAGTCCGACGCAACAGACATCCCGGGCAACCAGCCCCGTAACCAGCGACGTAACCACGCAATCTTCAAAAGCCTGATTGCCAGCTTCCGCGAGAACTGGAGCAACTCGGAACTGCCATTCTACTTTGTGCAACTGCCAGGACTCAATCGAGACTGGGCCACCTTCCGCGAGATGCAGGCACAAGTCGCCACCGATGATCCCTATGCAGACATGGCGGTCACCATCGACGTGGGTCATGCAACTGACGTACACCCGCGACGTAAGGTGCCAGTCGGTGACCGGCTAGCTCAACTAGCACTGGCACAGGTCTATGATCAGTCTGTCGCAACCAGCGGACCGCGCTTCACCAAGATGAGCACTGACGGTGCCTTGGCAATCGTTCACTTCGAGCACGCGCAGGGCCTTCGCACAATCGACAACAAGTCAGTCCGTGGATTTAGCATCGCTGGCCAGGACAAACGCTTTCACCCAGCACTTGCGACACTCTTAGGCACCTCGATCCAACTGCAGTCACCGCAAGTCAAGCAGCCAGTCGCAGTTCGCTATGCATTCGCAAGCAACCCAAATACGAATCTCGTCAACAACGCACGCTTACCAGCTGCACCATTTCGAACCGACGATTGGGAAACAACAACCACTTCACCAACATCTGACACTGATAGCTTCGAGCATTTCTCAGCCGGTGCGATGCAAACGGCGACCTCGCGACAGGGCAAGTGGCAGGCAGCTAATGGCCACGCAGAAGTAAGCACTCAGTTCGCACACTCGGGTCAGCAATGCCTCCACCTGCATGGCGGCAAGAATCGACAAGCAACAATAACCCTCTCCGAAAAGGGTCCTCGCCACATGTCGTTTGTCGCCGAACGCTGGACGAGTCGATCACCGTTCATGTTCCGGGTCCAGGCGCGCATCGGCACTCGCTGGCAAGAAGTCTACAACGGCGACAACGTGCGCGTTGGTAGCCGATTCTTGAGCCGAGTCGAGACCGAGCTACCCAAAGAGGTCACCGCGCTTCGCTTTCTAAGCACCTCACCCGCCAACAGCGGAGTACTGATCGACGACCTGCAACTCACAGATGCACAACCCATGCGCGTCATGGGTGCCCACCATCGCCTATGGATTGCGCCAGCATTACGCGGCAAGACCAGCCCGATCACCAAAGTCGCCATCAAGACAACGGGCCACAACAAGCCGCTATCCATCCAACAATTTCGGATCACCTTCTCTGACGACACCGACCTTTCGGGCATCAAACGAGTGCATGCGCTTGGTCAGCAGAAGCCGACTAGCCGTCAAATGGTCTTCGAAGGCAAGATGCCGCTAGCTAATGGCGAGAACGAATTCGTCATTTCGGTCGATCTGTCAGCAACTGCGGATCTCAGTGCACGCGCCAAAGTCAGCGTCAGCGAAATCTCACTCACTAATGGCATGAAGATTCGTCCGGCCGGTAGCGGCACTGCTCAGCGCATCGGAGTCGCGCTGCGCACCGCCGGTCAGGACAACTGCCACACGTATCGCATTCCGGGCTTAGTAACGACCAACAAGGGCACACTCATCGCGGTCTACGACAATCGCTACCGCAGCGGCGGCGACCTTCCAGGTGACGTGGATGTCGGCATGAGTCGCAGCACGGATGGCGGTGAAACGTGGTCGCCGATGCGTGTCATCATGGACATGGGCAACGATAAAAAGTGGCTCTACGACGGCATTGGTGATCCCGAAGTGCTCGTTGATAAGGTCACCGGACGCATCTGGGTCGGCGCAACCTGGAGCCACGGCAACCGTTCGTGGAACGGTTCGGGACCCGGCATGCAGCCAGCAGAAACCGGACAGTTCATGCTGGTACACAGTGATGACGATGGCAATACGTGGTCGAAGCCGCGCAATATCACGACGCAGATCAAAGATCCGAAGTGGCGGTTCGTACTGCAAGGGCCCGGCCGCGGCATCACCATGCGCGACGGCACGCTAGTACTCGCGGCGCAATATCGCAGCGCTCCGGACGGCCCTCACAATGGCAAACCATTCTCGACGATGATCAGTTCAAAGGATCGTGGCGAGACATGGCACATCGGCACCGGCGTCAAAGTCGATACAACCGAAGCACAACTTGTGGAACTCGACGACGGCGTCTTGATGATTAACTGCCGCGACAACCGCCGCGGCAGTCGATCGATCTATACCACCAACGACCTAGGCAATACTTGGACTCGACATGCGACCTCCCGGCATGCCTTAATCGAGCCCACCTGTATGGCGAGCTTGCTGCGTGTCGATCACCATGAACTCGGTCGCTTATTGATATTCTCCAACCCCAACACGCCATCCGGTCGGTTCGATATGACGCTTAAGGTCAGCACCGACAGCGGTAGAACTTGGCCCGCACGGTGGCACACCCGCTACGATCAACGAATGGGAGCCGGATACTCGTGCCTTACGCGCGTAGATGATGAACACATCGGCGTCGTCTATGAAGGCATCCGCGAGCTCTACTACCTGCGATTTCCGATTCGCGAACTGCTGACAAAATGAAAACCCTCTCTACAGCGGTACTAACCGCACTACTGACAGCACCTCTCACTGCGCAGGCGCCTCAACTCAAGCAAGGTCCGCTGATCGGCCACACCAGCAGTAGTTCGGTACATGTCTGGGCCCGCGCCAGCACTGCCGGAACATACGTCCTGGAAGCACAAGGCATGACCGACACCGAGAGTCGGTCCAAGGCAACTGCCGTGGCAAAGGCAGAGAATGACCTTTGCATGGTGTTCAAAGTGCAAGGCATGAACCCCAACCTTCGCTACCGATACCGCATCGAAACGGCAGCAGGCCAGCTTGTATGCGGTGGTGACGACTACGTATTACGCACAGCCCCCACAACTGACGCAGACGGCAACGTGCGCATCATGTTTGGCTCATGCTGCTATGAAGATGATGGAACTGGCGAAACCTGGAATCGCGTCGCTATCGAGAATCCTGACACAGTCGTGCTGCTTGGTGACACACCGTACATCGACAACACACAAATCAAACGACAGCGCCGACGATATGCCGAGTTCGCTGGATTTGCGCCAATGGCGAAGCTGCTTCGGACAACCAGTTGGTATGGCACCTGGGACGACCACGATTTCGGCGACAATGACACCGATGGACGGGTGCGCGGCAAAGCCAACTCACGACAGGCATTTCTGGAGTACCACGCCAACCCTTCCTATGGCGATGGTCAGAACGGCGTCTACACCAAATTTCGCCGTGGCCCGGTTGAAGTATTCCTGCTCGATACGCGCACATTCGCGGCCACCGAGCCCTCGCCGTTTCTTCGCCACCACGCATCGCTGCTCGGCGGCAAGCAATGGAAGTGGCTGCTAAAGGGCCTCACGGAGTCGACGGCACCGGTCAAAGTCCTGGCCTGCGGGATGATTTGGAACGAAGCCACGCGCCCGAACAAACAAGACCATTGGGGCAGCTACCCGCACGAGCGCTCGGCGTTGTTCAAAGAAATCGGCCGCAACAAGATCACCGGCGTGACACTTGTCGGCGGAGATATCCATCGCTCCCGCGTCATACGCCATGCAACCAAGAAAGCCGCCGGCTATGACATCATCGAACTGATCAGCTCGCCAATGCACCACAGCATCATCAAGGCGGCCAACGCGCCACACCCTGGGCTAATCAAGGATATGGGTGAGCCGCACACCTTCTTGCTGATCGATGCCGCGCAGAAGAATGGCAAGGTGGCGTCAGTGCGCGCTCGCTTCGTCAACGACGAAGGCACGGAGCACTTCGCAATTGACCTGCTTAACAACTAGCGCGGCGGTCGGCAACCAGCAGGCTGACATCGACCGCTGGCGCTACTCCTCAGCCTTCCACGAGTTGTTGCCGCGCTTGTTATCCGGCAGCATGCGCTCGGGGTCGAGGCGCACAGCGACGATTTCCTTTTCGGACTTCACCGTGTGCACGACCCTGTTTGACTTAAACCAGATCTCGACCGGCAAACGCTGCGTTTCTTTGGAGCCATCCTCGAACTCAACCTCGAACGTGATCGGCATCACCATGCGTTCCTTGTTGATAAACGTGATGCGCGCACCACGACCGCTAATGCGCACGTCATCGATCGCTTGATCGAGTAACGCATCCTCTAAGAACCAACCGCGCCAAAACCACGCGAGGTCCTTACCAGCTGCATCTTCCATCGTGCGAAAGAAGTCCGCCGGTTGCGGCGACTTGAACTTCCAGCGGTGGATATACGTGCGGAATGCGTAGTCAAAGCGCTCTGGTCCGAGCACGTATTCGCGCAGCAATTGCAGACCCACTCCCGTCTTTTGGTATTGCAGTAAACCCAACTGCAAACCGTTGAGGCGGTCCGCTTGGGTAACCACGGGGACACCCGGCATACGCATCATCATCGCATACGACGACGGCTTCGACGGCTTGTTGTTCTTCTTGAACCAGTCCGCGGTCGAATACATGTTGATGAACGTGTTGAAGCCTTCATCCATCCACGCATGGCGACGCTCATCCGTGTTGACCATCATCGGGAACCAGTTGTGCCCAATCTCGTGCGTGGTCACGTCGTAGAGACCGCGATCATTCCGCTTGTTGCGCCCGCTGCAGAAAATGATCATGGGATATTCCATGCCACCTTCGATACCCGCGACATTCGTCGCAACCGGATAGGGGTACGGGTAAAGGCGCTCGTTGTAGCCCTTGATCGCAGCACACAGCATCGCGGTCGACTGCCCCCAAACAGGCAAAGAGTCTTCCGGATAAACGGACTGCACCAGAGTGTCGCCGACTGATGCAGCATCTAGAATGAAGGCATCGCTGGAAGCAAACGCCACCGTGCGCACGTTCTCACTATGGAATCGCCACGTCAGCGGCCCGTCACCCTTGGGGCGTGACTCGGGTGTACCGACCTCGTCTTTGCTGCAGATCATCACCGGCTCGGTGCTTTCCCGCGCTTGCGCCAATCGCTCTCGCTGTGTGGCCGTGTAAACCTGCGCCTCGTTTTGCAGCACACCGGTAGCAACCACGATGTGATCGCGCGGCGCGGTGATGTTGAGTTCGTAATCACCAAAGTTGGTGTAGAACTCGCCGGTGCCAAGGTATGGCAGCGTGTTCCAGCCGTGCACATCATCGTATACAGCGACAGCGGGGAACCACTGCGCCAACTCCCACACGACACCCTTCTTAACCTTCATCGTGCCATAACGACGAAACACTCGCTTAGGCACTTCGAACGACCAAGCAATGTCACACTCAAACGTCTTACCGGGAGCTAGCGTCGCCGGCATCGTGACCCGCATCAGCGTGTCGTAGATATGGTGTGCGAGATCTTTACCGGCAGAGCTGACCTCGGTGACGCTGACGCCTTCATTGTGATCAGTCGGGCCACCCAACGCAGAACCACCATCGGTCAATGAGCCAATGCTGTCCTTACGCAACACGTTCTGCTCGATATGAACCCAGATATAGTCGAGCGGGTCCGGAGAATTGTTGTGATAGAAGACATGCTCACGGCCACTGACCGTGCGCGTCTCCGGATCAAGCGTCACATCGATTCGGTAGTCAACGCGTTGCTGCCAGTAGTCCACACCTGGCGCACCAGATCCCGTGCGAATCCGGTTCGGCGCTGGCAGATCCAGTGAACTGAAAATCGTGTGATCAGCCCTGACGCCTGGCGCGCGCGCAAACTCATTGCGGCGCTGCGCAGGCAAGCTTGCGACGATCGACAGCAGGAGAAGAGAGGAGACTAAGAACCCGACGGGCCCTCGACGAGAGGTAGACAGAAACGACATGCGGTTGATGGGATGAACTCCGCTGCAAGTAGACGTCCGACGGCTGATTCTTTCCTGCGATTTATGCAGAGTCTGAACATTCGCAAAGTTGGCGGTCAAGCGGATACCTGCCAACGTTCGCATAGCCCCGATTCCAACGCCGCGAGTACGGCCGGCGGCATCGCTACTTACCAGCGGCGGCCGCTGGCAGCACGAGACGCCTCGCGCTCCGCTGCGGCAGCCCGGCGCTGGACCACTTCCTGCAACGCAGCCATCACCGCTTGAGCATCGACAACCACTGTAAACACGTTCGACTGACCACCGGGCACGAGTCGCACGTCCACTTCGCCGAGGGGGACACTGACCAACCGTCGCTTATCGCCGAGACGTGCCATGACACGATAGCGGCCATCACGAAGCGGACGCAGGAATGCACGGTCACGCGCATCCAATCGGCCGTGACTCGAACTCGCACGCCCCAACACCTGTGAAAGTCGCCGGCTACGCGAATCAAATGAAGCTACCGACTGCTTGTCGACAGGCTCCATCGAGATCCAAACAGACTCTTCACCAACCAATTGGCGAAGGCCCGGTGTGTTCAGCGTCACAGAAGGAACTCGAGCAAACCGCAACTCGTTGCTCCCGGCAAAGATCGTCGTCGGGGCCGATCGGAAACCAGGTTCTTCTGGCAGAACCTCGAGCGAAGGAAGCGCACTCAAGATCTCTGTGCGGCCACCCTTCCAATAAAATCCAACCATCGAATAACTGCCATCCGGTCGCATCACACGTGCCCGCAGCGGAGTCTTCGGATTCATGCGCTTGCCAACCTCATCGATGGCGGCAACTTCAAAGCGGTAGAGATCACGCCCTAGATCGAGGTCCTTTAGGCGCGGGTGAGTGTCGCGCTGGCCGGGCTTGATCTCGAATCCATCAACCCGCACAAACGCATCCGGGAAGCCTTCGAGGCGCAAGCTGAGGTTATAGATCCCTGGCTTAACCCAATCGAAGTAGACCAACTTCTTGCCACGGTAATCGCGGATGCGATCGTCACGCCCTCTGGTCGAATCACTCTGACTTTCAAGGCGCACCTTAACGCGATGACTCGCTAGCCATTTCGGCAGCAGCACCGAACCAACCACCCGCGAACGGCGGTCTAACTTGATAACGGCATCATCGCGGCTCGGCAGACGAGGTTCTTCGTAAGAAAAGTGCTCGGAGGCAGTCACTCGCAGGCGATAGCGAGCAGCTTCGAGGTCCCCAAACAAGGTGAACTGGCCGTCACCATCCGTCGTCGTTGTTGCGAATGCTTCATCTTGCCAGCTGAGTCGCGGACGCCTGCCACCCTCACGCTCTCGCTGCAACTGCACACGTGCACCGGTAATCGGTTCGCCAAGATCATTGACGACGCGACCAGACGAGATCCGAGTCAAGTCACCGATCTGCAGATCGCCGATGTCCATGACGCCTTCCTTCGGCAAGACATCGAGCGTCTTCGCAAGCCCCGGAACAGGCATGCGTCCTAGGCAGCGAACCTGGAGCCGCCACGGCGCCTGGTGCTGCCCGCGGACCTCATACGGCAAGTGGAAACGGCCCTCCTCATCAAGCTGCACCTCTTCTCCTTCGAGCCGACCACGAAGACTATTGATCAAGATGGTAGTGTCGATCCCTGCTAACGCAGACCCACTCTCATCAAGCATGCGGCCGTAGAGCATCGCAGCGCCCGGTGCGACAACCAAGTCCACCACCAAACGCTCACCAGGCTGCTGCGGCCCAGCAAAGGCCGGCGCCCGCCAACGAAAGTCATCGTCATCCAGTCGGCACGAAGCATCTAACTGCATGCCAAGCCCTACGAATGGGAACTCAATCACACGCTCGTTCTGCTCTTTGCGTATTGGTAATCGCGCCCACCTCGGGTTCTTACCATCGATAATTCGCAACTCCCCATGCACCGGATGCGTGAACGGTCGGCCATCACGATCGACTGTACGCAACGCAACGCTACCCGTAGGCGGCATTCGCAACTCGATGACATCCTCGGGCACTGGCTTGCCACGGAACCCTTCGCGAACAGACTCTGTCAGCGGCACCATCAGCACAGCCTCAAACCTACTCGCGTGCTCATCCGGCCACCAACTGGAGGCATTCCGACGGTAAAACTGAAAGTGCTTAAAGACTGCGTAGCCTTTTTCATCGGTGCGACGCCGCGCCCGGAGCTCCATCTTCGCTGTGACCAGCGAGACACTCTTGTTCGAGCTAGGATCCTTACCCTTGCTGACCAGCACCCGCTTACTGCTGAGCGCCGGATCCTTACTCTGGGGATTCTTGGCAGCCTCTTGCGCCCGTTTCATCGTCCGGACCTGACCCGACAACTCTTGGCTCTGACGCCGCATGCCCACTAGACGACGTTCACTACGAGCTCGCGACTCGGCATTCGTGATACGGCCGAGACGTCCCTCAGTGGCCTTGATGGAAGCCACCACTTCAGCCTGCTGTTTGAGCACGCGGTCGAGACTGACTCGATCCGGGATGCGCTGCTGCAGACCAACGGGAACACCAGACAAAGCACGGCCCTCTTGATCCGTCACACGAACCGTCACCGACTCTTCGACCTGTAAAGTCACCGACTCGATTTCGCGATGCCCCCGACGCAACCGCGTCATGCCACTGAAACCAGGGAGGGTCGCCGCGATGTATGTGGTCTTCTCTAAACGCGGCAATGCAACGCGCCCCTCGGATGTGGCGGTATAGCGCTTACCCTCAGCAATCGCGACTTCACACCAGTGCGGCGCAAACGCATCACGCCGCTCGGCGCTTTCGTAGCCCTCCAGCACATAGACCTTCGCTTCAGGCGCAATCTTGCCCTTCTTACGATCCCATACTTGGATCACGAGTCGGGGGGCGTCATCGACCTCGATTTCGACTTCGCTACGCTCGGATTCCCCGTCCTCAACAAAACCCTCAAAACTGACGACCTCGGGCAACGCTTCAACAACAGTCGAGGCGATCGCTGCATCATCCTGCTTCTCGAAGAACTCTTCGGAAAGAGGCGACGGCAACGCACTGTCGTCACCGCTAACGCAGAACACAATGGCACCCAAAGCGAGCACCAGGGCAAGGACAGAGAGTAGTGCAGACGATTTGTTCATTGCGAACGCGGCCACCGATCAACCGTGGCAACCATCACCGATAATAAGCCGCAGACTCAGTCACGTCGCGGCATCAGCATGTGTGCTGACATACTTGGGACGGGCGGCTATTCCGTCGGGTGCAACAGCAACGGTCTAAAGAGCCTGATTACTCCCTTGCTGCGGTGATTCCACCACCACTGCCTTGGCACAGAACACCGCGCACTCAATTCTACAAATCTCCCTTAGAAGAGCAGGTGAAAATACCGACCTGCGCAACCTTGGCGGTCGACCTCCTCCGAACAGCTACGTGCCGACAAAGCGACGCTGCCAAAGCCGCCACGACACTCCGCACGCGATCGCGACAAATCCCCACAGCACTCCCATCGCACGCAGCATGACCGGGTCCGTCCAAGGCTTCTGGTGCCAGAGCATTCCCTGGAAGCCTTCCATCGCCCAATACGTCAGCGTCGAGCGAGTCACTACTTCGCCATACCACGGCAAATCCGCCATCTGAATGGGGAACCAGCAACCACCGAGCGCAGCCATCACAAGGATCAACAACGTCGCCACACCTTCCGCCTGCTTCGCAGTCTTGGCCCAAACCGAAATCAGAATGCCGAAACTCGTCGCCGCGGCAACCCACGTGACCGACAACGCCAACAGTGTCAACGGGTCTCGGAACGCATCGATCGAGAAGACCAACTCCCCAAACACAAACAGAACGACTAACTGCACCATGCCGACAGTGGCACAAAACAAAAACTTGCCGAGCAACACCGAGGACCGAGGGGCCCGGCTAACCAGTAACCGCCTCAACGTGCCTTGGTCGCGCTCCACTAGCAACATGCCGCTGCAAGCCATCAAGCCAAACATCAGCATCATCACGGTCATGCCCGACACGCTCTGCGCTAGTTGATAGCCAAGATTCTTCGGTCGATCAGGCGGCGAGACATCTTCCTTGGTGACCGGCACCATCTGCCCAAACATCGACGACATGTCCAGACTCTTCAAAGCGGCATCTCCGTCATCCGCCTCGCGCAATTCCGGCTCACTACCGCTGGCGAACAGGCCAATGACATTTTGCATGACATCCATGCTTGCACGCACGCGAGCAACACCTTGGTCGCTCATGCCATAGCGCCGCATCATGCTGCTCATCATCCAGGACATACTGCGACCGCCGCCAGACGACATCATCGCCTGCATCAAACCGATGCCTACCAAGCGGGTTTCCATTTGCCGGCCGGGATCCCGAATCAATGTCAATGGCGGCTCCGCATCCTTCGCGAGCGCTTCCCCAAATCCATGCTCAACGATGAGTGCGTGGTGCGCTTCTCCGTCCCGAACCAACGTTCGCAAGCCCGAGGCGGTTCGCGCCTTGCTCTTCGCGCCCGGCCGCACGCTCAGCATCGACACCTCTCGCAACGCAGCTACGAACTTCTGGCTGGCTTCGCTCTTGTCTTCATCACAAACCCAAATGGCGACACGCGGCATGCCCCCGTCACCACCGAAGGCAAACTTCATCACCGAGCCGAAGACGGCCACCAAAATGATGGGCAACAACAAGCCGAGCAGTAAGCCGGTGCGGTCGCGCCGATATAGATTAAGGTCTTTGCGAGCGATCAGAAAAGCGGCGGACCACGTGTTCATGCTTCATCCCTCAACGAACGACCCGTCATGGCTAAGAAGGCTTGTTCGAGATTGCCTTCGGCAGTGCCGGCTTGCCGACACAGTTCTTCTGTGGTGCCCACACCGATCACAATGCCTTCGTTAACGATCACGACGCGATCACACAAACGCTGGATCTCTTCCATGTAGTGCGACGTGTAGATCATGGTTCGCCCAGTTGCGCGCAAACTCTGCAAGCACTCGAACAGGTGATTGCGCGATTGCGGATCAACACCAGTAGTCGGTTCATCAAGCAGCAATAAGTCGGGAGCATGCATATCGCCGACCGCCAGATTGAGCCGTCGTTTCATGCCGCCTGAGTAGCTCGACACGCGATCATCTTTACGATCTACAAGGCCTGCGAGATCAAGGCCCCGTTGCACTGCCGCATCAACATCTCCAGATGGCACACCTTGCATGCGGGCAAAGAAAACGAGGTTCTCCGTCGCCGTCATGTCCGAGTAAAGCGCCAACTCCTGCGGCACTAACCCAAGCCGCGACCGACTGCTCGCGTCATCAGACGGCAAAAACGGCTTACCATCGAATGTCAACTTGCCGCCGAAACCCGACAGCAACCCAGCGACGCACGACAACAACGTCGTCTTACCCGCCCCATTAGGACCGAGCAGACCCAGAATCTCGCCACGACGGCATGTCAAGCTAGCGGACTTCACGGCCACACGCTCGCCGTAGCTGTAGCGAAGCTCATCGACGACGAGCAGATCCGCAAGTTCAGTCATGCGAGCATCCTAGCAAGCCAACAGTCCATTCCCAATGGGGCCATGGGCAACACAAGATCAGCAGAAAGAAGATCTCAACGAGTCGGCGGTTATGCTGCGCCCATCACTTTCGAGAACCTAGACATGATGAAGCTAACGCCCCAACTGTCCCTGACCGCGCTGTTATTCTTGGCCGCATGCGGTTCCGAGACCACCAGTTCTCACGACGACGCCGACCGGGAGTATCAGCTCGACCGCGTCGACAGCACGGTCATCGTGCAGTTGTATGCCGATGGTTTCGAAGCGCTGAGCCACAACGACAAGATGTTGGCCTACCACTTGTCACAGGCTGCGATCGTTGGCCGCGACATCTACCTAGATCAACGCTTCGAATACGCACTAGGACTACGGTGGGTGCTCGAATCACTCTGGCTAGTCCGTGACGAGCTTCCCGCGGACGTCAACAAGGAGATCACGCGCTACTGCAAGCTCTTCTGGGTGCACTCAGGCATTCACGACAACCTAACGACCAAGAAAGTGCCGCTGCGCTTAACCATGCAGCAGTTCAACGACGCCTGCGCAACCGCCCAAAAGCAGGGCCACAAGATGTCTGCCGAAGAGCTGACGCCGATCCGCGATCTTGAGCACGCATGGCAGATCATGACCGACCCGGACACATATGTCTCGGTCACAAACAAGAGCACCGAAAACGGTAACGATCCGATCTCAGCGAGCTGCAACAACCTCTACTCTGGCGTTACGACGGCGGACCTCGAAGGGTTCGTCGAGAAGAACGGGCTCAACTCGCGCCTCGTCAAGCGCGACGGCAAGTTGTTCGAAGAGGTCTACCGCTGCGGTGATGGCAAGGACATCCCACCCGGCCGCTACGCCAAAGAGATTGCAGCAATCAACGTCGAGCTAAAGAAGGCGCTTCCATACGCACCAGAACCAACCCAAAAAGCGATCAACAAGCTGATCCGCTACAACGAGACCGGCAGCATGGACGATTGGCGCGAGTTCAATATCGCGTGGGTGCAGGACAACGATTCGACAATCGACTTCATCCTCGGCTTTATCGAGGTCTACGTCGACGCACGCGGGATGAAGGGTTCATGGGAATCGGTCGTCAGCTTCCGAGACGAGATCAAGACCCGCAACATCGCCAAGCTCGCCATCGAAGCGCCATGGTTTGAAGCACGGATGCCGTGGGAAGAGAAGTTCAAGAAGAAGGACGTCAAAGGCATCTCTGCACGCGCCATCTCGGTCGTCACAGAGACTGGCGACAGTGGCCCAATCACACCGATCGGCATCAACCTGCCTAACGAAGCAGACGTGCGCGAGGAATACGGCAGCAAGTCGGTCAACCTCGCCAACATTGTCGAAACCTACAACTCGGTGAAGGCATCCGGCAGCCTCGGTGAGTTCTCATTCACTCCAGAGGAGGAAGCGCGCGCTCGTCGCTACGCCTCGGTGATGGACGACATGCACACCAACCTGCACGAAGTTGTTGGTCACGCTTCGGGTCAATTGATGCCTGAGATCAAAAACCCGGCCCAGCGCCTTGGACTGTTCTACAGCACGCTCGAAGAAGGTCGCGCGGACCTCGTCGGCCTCTATTGGATTGCCGACCAAAAGATGAAAGACCTCGGCTTCGTGCCAAATGACGAAGCTGTAATGGCCAAATATGAGTCCTACGCGCGCAACGCCCTAGTGCAATTGCGTCGCGTGCCGCTCGGCGAACACGTCGAAGAAGACCACATGCGCAACCGCCAAATGATTGTCCTCTGGCTGCTAGAGAACAAAGCAGGAGTGCATGTTGAGTCGAAGGACGGACGCACATTCTACGTTGTCGATTCGGCCGAGAAGTTTCGCGAAGGTTGCGGCAAACTGCTCGCCGAGTTGATGCGTATCAAGGCTGAAGGCGACTTCAAAGCTGGCAAGGCACTGGTCGAAAAATACGCCGTCAAAATCGATCCAGCGCTGCACAAGGAAGTCATCACCCGCATCGAAAAACTCGGATTGCCATCTGTCACCGGCTTCGTGCAACCAGAGCTGCAACTAGTCCAAGACGCCGACGGCAAGATCACCGACGTCAAGACGATGCACTGCCGCGACCTAGCTGACCAAATGCTGCGCTGGAGCGGGCGGAAATAGAAGCGATGCGCTACGAAGGCAAGATCTACCGGCCGCCGAGCGAAGCAGACGCGTACATCCTGCAAGCCACGCTCGGCTGCAGCTGGAACAAGTGCACGTATTGCGACATGTACCGGGACAAGAAGTTCGCGGTGCGTTCGCTCGAAGAAGTGCTTGCCGACATCCAGCTAGCGGCTCGCACCTATGGTCCGGATGTACAAAAAGTCTTCGTCGCCGATGGCGATGCGCTCATCATGGACATGGCTTCGTGGCGCACGATCCTCGCCGCGTGCAAAGACGCCTTCCCATCGCTACGACGCGTATCTTGCTACGCGATGGCGAGCAACATCCTCGAAAAGAGTGATGCCGAGATGGCTGAGCTGTTTGCCTTGGGGTTGACGCAGCTCTACATCGGGCCAGAGAGCGGAGACGACCAAACCTTGAAGCGCATCGCCAAAGGCAGCACTGCACAAGACCACGTCGAAGCAGCGCAACGTGCGCACGCAGCTGGCATGAAAACGTCCGTGATCTTCTTGCTCGGGGCCGGCGGCACCGAACGCAGTCAAGAACATGCACTGGCGTCGGCCGAACTCGCGACAGCAATGAACCCACGGTTCTTGTCGGCATTGACGTTGACCGTCGTGCCCGGCACACCCATCGCCCGCGCGGAGGAGAAGGGCCTGTTCATGATGCCCGACATCCCCACGACGCTTCGCGAGCTACGCACATTCGTGGCACACGCCAACCCGAACGATTCGATCTTCCGCACGAACCACGCTTCAAACCGCCTACCGATTGCGGGCCGATTACCGCGCGACCGTGACAACATCGTCGCAGCGATCGATGGCGCACTGCAAGGCGAGGTACCACTGCGGCCCGACTGGCAACGCGGGCTGTAGTCGATCCAGAGCGGAAATCCCGCGCCAACCAGTCGATTCTAACCCCGGCACGGGCAGTCGCTAGGTCGCAACACTTCGGCCACAATTCCAAGGTCAAACGCCACGTGCAGTGGGCTTCCACCAGTCGCGCCAGCTGTCGCAATACGTACCACGGAAAAAAGTCGCACGAACGGCCCCGTACCATTCAAAGGATTCGAGCAATCAGCGCGTCAAGGTCGCTAGACTCGTCCAACCAATTCGACCACATAGTCAACGAAAGGATCCAACATGATGAAGTCACTTATCGCACTCACCTGCGCCGCACTAATGACGTGTGGCCTCCAAGCTCAAGTCGGCGGCAGCCTCAACCGCAACGCGGCCAAAGTCACCAACGCCATTGAAATGGGCAAGAACAGCTTGTCCCTCAGCTACACCGCCATCCGCTTCGGCGACGGCAAGTGGCAAAAGGCCAAAGACAACAAGGAAGGCTACGAGAGCTTCAACAAGTTCGCCGCCCGCAAGCCGATCGGCAAGGTCACTACGTCCTGTGACCTGACGGCCGCTGGCCGCACCATCCCAGCCGGCACTTACTCGATGTTCTTCACCCTGCACGAGCGCGCTGGCTGGTTGCTCAACCTGAAGCCAGCCGACGGCGAGACGATCATGTGGGGCATGCGCCTCAAGGACACCGCCAGCAAGAACGCGTGCATGAAGATCAGCCTTGAGCCGTCCGACAAGGACGACGCCTGCGCGATTGCGATCACGTTTGGCGACAAGTCGGTATCCGTACCAGTCACGGTCAAGTCCAAAGAATAGCACCGGGACGCAGGGTCGCTCAGTCGCTGTGTCGACCGAGGACCCGCCCTCCACTCACGATCTGCGCCGCAGATCAAGCCTGCCGCGCCAGGTATCTGGCGACTGGCGGCACCACCAGTTTCTCGTTAGTACTGGTGTGTACTGATCATGGCGAGCCTGCTCGATTTCGACTATCCAGACTCCGAATGGAACCGCGCCGTCGACATCATGGCGCACGGCGATCCGTTCTGTTGTCGCACCGAATGGCAGCTGTCGTTTCACGAAGCGTTCGCACCCAATCGCGACCTCTGCATTGTTGCTCACGACGGCAGCTTGGTTTCCTTCGCGCTGCATCCAAAGACGTCTACTCGACAGTGGCTTAGACCAATCGAGTCCAATTGGCAATTTGGCTGCCCGCTGCTTGGCCCTGACTCGATGCAAATGCTGGCTACGCTGCTCGAATCGCACCCAACGGCATCCGTAGAAATCAGCGGCATGGACGTCGAAAGCCCAATCGTGCCCGTGCTCATCAAGGCCTTTGACGCCCGCTACGATCTGCTGCACTCATCCAGAAGCATGGCCTGCCGCGCATCACTAAACGGCGGGCTCGACGGCTACCTATCGCGCCGATCCGCCAAGACGCGCCGCGGTGTGCGGAGCGCAGCCAGAAGAGTCCGCGACCGTGGCGTCACCTTCGAACGCCATCAACCGACGACTCAGGCCGAAGCGAGCTCCGTCTATGCACGTATCGTCGCGGTTGAAGATCGCAGCTGGAAAGGCCTCGGCAACTGCGGCATGACCGAACCACCTTCTCTGCAGTTCTATTCGGCGATGCTACGCCGCATGGCCGTCAGTGGCTGCGGCAGGGTGATCTTCGCACGTCATGAAGGCAACGACATCGGCTTCATCTTCGGTGGATTATGCGGACCTGAGCCACAAGGCAACATCTACCGCGGTCAGCAGTTCAGCTTCACCGAAGAGTGGCGAGCGGCTTCACTTGGTAACGTGTTGCAGCTCGAACAACTAAAATGGCTCTGTGACGAGGGCGTCGGTCGCTACGACATGGGTCCAGCAATGGACTACAAGCACCACTGGACTGAGTCGCAGGCACGCATCGACTCCATCGTGCTCCGGCCAAAGTCATCCAAGAAATAACGCCTACGCGCGCGCCGTTCACAAACCCCTCACATGACATTTCAAGACCGTTGAAGCGCCTCGCTAATCGCATGTTCTTGGTGACACCGCTGCGCGACACCTTGCGACGCCTGCCCCAGGTGCTCATTGGCTTGTGGCTATTCGGCATGGGCGTTGCGTTCATGGTCGCCGGCGACCTTGGTACCGCACCTTGGGATGTATTTCACCAAGGCGTCGCTCGCGTTAGCGGCATCAGTCTCGGCACCATCATCATCCTCACCGGGATCATTGTCGTAATGGGGTTTCTACCGCTCCGAGAGAAGATCGGCTACGGCACCATCCTGAACGCGATACTTATTGGTGTATCGGTCGACTGGACTCTCAGCTGGCTCGATCGACCCGACGCCCTGTGGGCGCGTATCGCACTGACCACATCAGGTCCTGTAATGATCGCGCTCGCATCTGGCCTCTACATCGGGGGCGGACTAGGCCCAGGGCCACGCGACGGCATCATGACTGGCTTTGCAAAACGCGGCTTCACCATCTGGAAGGTACGCACCATTCTTGAACTCAGCGTCATGGCGCTCGGCATCTTCTTCGGCGGACGCATCGGGTTCGGCACCGCATGGTTCGCAATCAGCATCGGCCCAATGGTGCAGTGGTTTATGCCGAAGTTTGTGATCCGCTAGCCAACCGCACTCCCCGGTGCACAGTCGTTGCCAGCACAATCAAGCCACGACGTAGGCCTAACGGCCCTTGACGCTATCGGGATTTGCCGCCGCAGCGCGGGCATGCATTTCTTGCGTTGCCGTAACGATGCGCTGGATGTTCGCAGTGCGATCGCTCGCAACGTGCTTTGCCCACAATGACTCAAAGTTTGCCGGCAAATTGGCCACGCCATCAACAGCCGACAACAAATCCGACTCCAGCACGCCACCGACGAGGTTGTCGGCCGTCAGCTTGTAAGAACGCTCGGAAACGGTCTCCAAAAAGCTGGTGTTCGCAAGCAGCAACCGCATACCGCGCGATGTCATCAAGCAGACGAGCACCGGCTTGTCGTCGTAGTCACAGATCTTGTGGAATGCAGCGAGAGCGTTCATCTCATTGCCGGACTCCTGCATCTGACTGATACGCAGCACACACTGCGATCCAACCAGCAGTGCCTTGTCGAGCTTTAGGTCAGACTTCGCGATAACCGCGTCTGCAAGACGTCTCTTGCTGCCGTTAGGAGTGGCATCCCGCCATTGGAGAATGCATTCGACAAGTTCGGCAAGGTTCATTGGCTACACTTAGAACGGGATACGCTGCGGGAATCAACGCCCCCTTTCTGTCCGCAACATCGTATACGGCCCTTCTGGGATCACCGCGATGCGCGCATCAGGCGTCCGCTCCAACAACTCGTCGATCACTTGCTGCGCACGCGCAGCCACATCGCCCCGCCCCGATGCCGGTGTCACAGCCAACTTACGCTGCACATCGATGGGCAAGCCATCATTCGCCAACACCAGCCGTTCGACCCCAATACGCTCCAACACCCGCGTCTGCATCTGATACTGCCACTGGTCTTTCGCGGTGACTTCCGTCGCCCGAATATGATCCAAGAAACCGCGGTAATCCGAGCCACGCTGCATCATCAGGTCCGTGTATTCCGGTGACCCGACCTCAGTGCACGCCGAGCACATCAGCAAAATAGAGTCATCTCGCAGCGCTGGTAGAGCTGTCACCATGCCCTTGACCGTCTGGTAAAAGCTCTCGTCAAGCGGATAGCCACCAGCCGACTGCACCACCAGATCGTAGGGCCGGTCGACATTCGCCGACGTCCACGCCCCCACCTGCTCACAGCCCACCTGGTGCGCCGCGACCATCTGACCAGCAAAGACCCCGGCCAATTTGCGCTCGTGCGTGATCGCGGCGTTGACCAAGAAGTCACAACCCATCAACCCAGCGACGCGCATCGCAATCTCATGGCACGGATTGCCGATCAACTTGCCTTCAACGGCTAACGGATCCCCCATCGTCTTGTAACCATGGAATCGCTGCACCGTACGCAAGTCGACCAAACCAGGGCAGATACCTTTGCGGCCGCCGGAGTAGCCCGCCATGAAATGCGGTTCGATCAAGCCTGTGACAATCTTGAGTTCGGCATCCGCATAGATGCGGTTGATGCTGACTGGCGGATCCTCACTAATGCTGACTAAGGACTCTTGTTTACCAGCCTCGTGATCCACGACCCGGCAGCGACGCAACAGATCCTTGCCAAGCATGATCTCGCGCTCTTTCTGCGTCGATGGCCGATGCATACCCGTCGCGATCAGAATCGTGCATGCTTCGTCAGCAACCCCAGCCGCATTTAATTCGGACAAGATTGCTGTGATGAGCAATTCGTTCGGCACCGGGCGGGTGATGTCACTCATCGTGATCACGACCGACGCGGGGCGCCGCATCTCCGCCAGCGCGCGCAGCGGTTCCGAACCGATCGGCTGACGCAACGCAGCCAACACGGCATCCTGAGGGTCCTCGAGCGACGGGATATCTGGGCCTGTCAGGATATCTGCGTGCATCGGCACGCGCAGCGTCAGCCGAGCCGCGCCAAACAGAATGCTGACTTCACGCATGGACATACGCGCCAGTGGATCCCATCCGCCAACGATGTCAACTCATAGCAGTGGACGTCCCATGAATGCGGTATCAAACATCGCGCCTCCACCGATCGATCTACGCGCTAGAATCACGGGCATGAGCTACTTCCGCCCAGAGCACACCCACCATGGCGACGACAACCCGTGCATCCTCGAAGATCTCGAGCAGAACACCGAGATACGGGACGGCGTGTATGTCGAACGACGTAGCGTGCTGTGGCTTTCCGCGGCTGCAGTCACTTCGTTCCTAACCGGCAGCAGCGCACTGCGTAGCCAAGATCCGCCTAAGCAAGACCCCAAACTCCCAGCGCCGGCGACTCCCAACGACGGCAAGCTGAGCTTCGCAGACTTCCTCAACCAACTACTGCCGCAAGCGCGGCGTCTTGTGGACTCTAAGAGTGAAGATGACCAAGCCTATCTCCTGACCGTCGCCGCCGCCATGAGCCGGATTCGTGACCCAAATGGTCCGATCCGTGATGCCATGCGTCAATTCTCCAAAGAGCAACGCAAAGAAGGCGAACGCTTCCCAGTTGGCGCCATGACGATGAACATCAAGTCTGGCCGCGGCCTGGCTCACCATGACCACCTCAACTACAACGGCATCATCATGGGGATCGAAGGCGAGGTGCGGATTCGTAACTACGACTTCCAAGGCAAACCGCCAGCTAACGATTCAACTAAGACGTTCCAGATCCGCGAAACCCGTGACGACCTGATTACGCCTGGTCGATTCTCTTCGCTGGGACGAACACGCGATAACATCCACGACCTTGTCGCTGGCAAAGACGGCGCTCGCGTCCTCGACGTATTCACGTTCTTTGCGCGCAACGCCACCTCGCGCTATCTAGAACTGGATGACAAACCGCGTGACAAAGAAGCGCGCATCTACGACGCAACCTGGAAACAACGACGCCGTCGCAAGCGATGAAGATCCTCTGTTTCCAAGCACGACACTTCGGCTGGAAGAGTTTCAGCAAGACACTCGACGAAACCAGTGGCGCCCAAGTCGATGACGTCACTGTCTGTGACGAGCTCAAAGACTGTGTCGTTGTTTTCGCGCAAGCAGAGATCGAAGACGAGTCCGACGACGAACGCACTCGCGTGTTTCGGCACACGCTCAAACACATCAAGTGGTTAGCGAACAAACGCGACTACAAGAATGTCGTACTACATTCGTTCGCGCATCTCGGCGGCATCAACGCAACACCAGCATTTGCCCAGACCCTGCTAAGAGACTTAGCCGAACGGTTGACCAGTACTGGCTACACGGTCAAGAGCACACCATTCGGATACTTCTGCGAATGGCAGATCGACGTACACGGCGAAAGTCTGGCAAAGGTCTACAAACAGATCTAACGAGCAGCTTGCAGGCACGAAACCGCGTGCCAGAGCATATGCTAGAATCTCGCCGCCGAGCATTCCTAGGCTTCACCGCAATCCAGATGATGCAACTACACAGAACGCGCCCCATCCGCTCCGCCCTGACGTCCATGCTTGCAGTTGCGAGCGCGACCTTGCTGCACATCGGCCCAGTAGCCGCGCAAGGCAAATCCAAGGCACCATGGGGCAACGCAGCCATTGATGCATATCTGCGCACAGCCCGCGCTCAAACGCTTGCTGCGTGCGAAAGCAAAAGCATCTCGCTACCCGATGACTTCATCGCATGGATTGACAGCGATGCAACCTTGCGTGCATCCGTCTACGGCTGCCGCAAAGACCCACTGCCCGTCTTGCTACAACTGCGCTCGCTAGAGATCGACCTCGGCCAAGACATCGTCCGCCGCGACTACACGCAGCTAGCACTCGCATTCGCCATCCAGCGTTCTTACATGGTGACGCGCAAGAAAGCATCTGGGTGGAATGATGGCGCCGCAGAAGGCGTGACAGCGCTAGCCGACGTGTCGCAGCGACCGCTGCTTAAACTAACAATTCCTGCCGACCCCCGCCAACGGGTCAACACCAAGGATAAAGGTCGCACGCTCGATCGCGATGACCACATCATCAACTTCCTTGAGGACCACGCGCCGATCGAGACTCAAGTCACGAGCAAGCAGTTGCCACCGCTCGAATACGACAAGAACGGCGTCGCCAAAAAGCGGGGCAAAGCCATCAAGGTGACGCGCAAGATGCAGCGAGCGCTCGTTGGAGCAGACGTCATCGCCTCTGTAGGCCTACAGCAAGAGTTCGAAGCCTACATGAGGTCACACGGCCATGAGCTTGTGCTTAATTGCGGTGACAACGTTGTGCACTGGAAGAGCAAGGCTGCAGTCAAGGACAAGCAACTACGCGCACGCATTCGCACCGCACACGAACTGTTCCACACTGCATACCGCAACAAAGGACGCATGCCGGCCGAGCGCGATCGTGCACCCACGCCCGCCGAATCGATGGCGTGGTTGATCCGCAACGACCGCCACGAGTTCACCCCCGCACAGAAAGCCGCACGCAAGTGGCCACGCTTCCCGCTCAACGCTCCCTGGCCGGTGCTCATGATGCTCGCCGCCGACGACCAACCATTGCGCGAACGCGAAGAGATCTGGACCAAGTTCCGCGATCGCGGCGAGTTCCGCACCTACGGCGAATACATCGGCGGCATTGCCCAGCAATTTGACATGCAGTCGGCACGACGCGTTAGCCCGATCGCGTTCAACTACGGCTCGATCCAGATGATGTGGAAAGACGGTGGCGTCTGCGGAACGATGGGCAACATCGGCGCACGGACCTACCGAATCTGCGGCATGCCATCTTCGACAGCGGGGCAACCCGGGCACTGCGCACTGGTACGCATGGACTTCAACCCCAAGACGAAGTTGTTCCGCTGCGTCGGCGGTCAATACGCTACCGGCGGCGACGAAGTCACCTCCGTGCACGCGCACTGGAACTACGACGATGTTGGCGGTCGACGCCCAATGGTGTTCCACCAGTCCATTGCCTGGGGGGTTAATCAAGGCCCGTCGTCGTTCGTCGACACGCTCATCATGCGACGCATGTGGGAACAGGCCGACGAAACCACCCGGCAAAAGCATGGTCGACGCTTCGTGCGCGAGGCCATGACCAAGAATCCGTTCGCGTTAGCGGCCATTATCGGCGCGCTCAACACAGCACCCGACTGCAAGTCCGCGGCCTCGTTGCTAGACATATTCAATCAGCGATTCGAAACCTTCGCGAAACCAGGCGAATACAGCCTGTATCGCCAGCACGTGCGCGAATTAGTTCATGCTCGCGTTCTCGCGCTGCCCGCACCGAAGAGTAGGGGAAGTGCCACGCAACTACTGTCACAACTGCAACGGCAAGGCTGCAAGAACGGTCGCCTGCTAGCACGTACGTGGCGCACGATGGGCGGCGAAACGGAGTTCGACAGACGCACTATCGCAGCAGCGAGACTCTACGTGGCTGGAACACGTACGAATGCAACCTCGAAACAATTCGGCAACCTGATCAAGTCTTGGGAGCGTTCGATCAAAGGAAAGGGCAAGCGGAAGCAATGGGCCGAAAGGATCCTCACTGCATTCGCAGGCAAAGAATCCTTGCGTAAGAAACGCCGAACCGCGCTGGACCCAGTCGTGGCGCAGCTGTGCAAGATGGCAGGCCGCGAACCCCCAAAAGTCGGCAAGTAGCCGCACGCGGTTCGCATTCTCATAGCCAACACAGGCTAAGTCCTGCATCAACTTCGCAAGGAGGTCGATGCTACTGGATTGCATGGCCCGTTCGGATGACGGTTAGCAGTACTCCAACGGGACCTACTTGCCATGAACACCCTATCCCTTACCCGGGCCGCACTCGCACTGCTGCTCGCCCTGTCTGCCTTCGCACAGTCGCCAATCAAGCCGATTGCGACGCCGGCAACGTCACCGATTCCGAAAGCAACAGACCTCAGTGGCAACTTCACGTTCCGCATTTGCGTGCGAATGTCGAGCGCACCCGAGACCCTGCCAACCATCGCTACGAACAAAGCGTGGGAAGAAGGTGAGGTTCGCGACTACACGACCAACAACTCATTCGGCATCGGCCGTGCATCTGGCAAACGCAAAGGTTTCGCCATCAGCGTCTTGCCGGATGGTGCTTGGACATGGAATGCAGGGGACGGCCAACGCCGCATCGACCACCGACCGGAAGCCCAAGACCAAGGCATCGCCGATGGGCGCTGGCACGAAGTCGGGTTTGCCATCGATCGCACAGCCGGCGTAGCGCACCTCTATCACGATGGTCGCCGGGTAGCACTGCACGACCTGCAAGGCGTCGGCAGCTTGCTTACCGACAGCTCTTCACTGCAACTCGGATCAAAGACACACAACATCGAAGTCGGCAACCCACGCTTCAACCAAGGTGCCATGTCGCCTGCCGCGATCCGATCGGGCTTCATCGCCCGCTTCGGTAACCAACGAGC
>Ga0315331_10000634_pt1 | contig 24818 bp, 28 predicted proteins | sample M160m34915metaG_FD_203456 | JGI IMG/M metagenome (GOLD analysis project Ga0315331, IMG submission 203456) | Ammonia-oxidizing marine archaeal communities from Monterey Bay, California, United States - M1 60m 34915 | ecosystem: Environmental > Aquatic > Marine > Intertidal zone | place: USA...
TGTCGTGAACAGATAGGAGTAGGTCGCGCCCACCGAGATGTTCGAGGTCAACCAGTAGTCGAGGCCCGCGCCGATCCGGGCGGCGAAGCCCGTCCCCGAGTCCGACGGCCCGACCCCTTCGGACTTCCCGTGGACGATACCGAGGCCTGCGAGCCCAAAGGGCTGGAGGCGACCGGTCGAAAAGTATCCCTTGATGTTGCCCGTGACCGCGAGCGTGCTCGTGTCACGCGACCCTGCGTCGAAGCGCCCGAGATACTCGACCTGCGCTTCGAGCGCGACGGTCGACAGCATCCGGTACCCCGCCCACAGGTCGAGACCGACCCCGGTCGAAAAGTCCTCGTGCCCGGCGCCACCGCCGGTGAAGTTGTCAAATCCGAGGGCCAGGCCGCCACCCACGTAGCCGCCCGTCCGACCGAAGTCGACGGCCTCTTCGGCTCCGGCTAGCGACGGCGCTGTGGCCAGTGCGGCCAAGCTAATCAGGGCAATGAGCGCGACTTTCCTCGACATGGTTCTCCCTCTCCTTATGCGATCCGTTGTGTGTGCGACCCGTTGGGGTCGCAACCCGAGTGCCTCGATTGACACCGGACACGGCGGCTGTGACGAAGCCGCGGTGATCCTATCCCGAACGCGGGGTTCACGCCGACATTCGAGGGAGAACGTCTTAGGCCGCCTGTGGATTGAGCATGGCGCACGCCTCGTGGACCAGCTCCACCGTCGAGCGCTCATCCTGCACGATCGAGCGGAGCAGCCACTGCGTCTCGGGGTCGTGATCCAGCCGGTCGGCGACGTCGCAGATCGGCTGCAGCAGCGCGTCCGCATCGGGAAAGCGCGTGGCGAAGCCGAGCAGCTTCTCCGCGTCGCTCCGCTCCGTCGAGCCCAACTCGGCCATCGCCTGAGCGACATCGGCCGCCGGGATCTCGTGCCGGGGCTCTGCGCCAAGCTCTCGCAGCCGCTGCTCGAGCAGCTCCGCGTGCATCGACTCGCGCCGCTGGATCGTCCTCAGCGCGCCCCGGACACAATCCGTCGTGCACACGTCCACCCAGGCCCCGATCGACTTTCCACCGAGTTCCTCGCCCGCGCGGAACCCGTCGAGCAGCGTGATCACCTCGTCCCGGCTGGCCCCCGGGCCGCCGCTGTCCGATCGCGCGACTGCTGCTTCCAGCGCGCCGATCCGCTCACAGAGCTCGTCCTGCTGCGTGGCGAGGCGGTCAATTCCCTTTGCAATTCGCTTCAGTATGGCGTCTGACATGAAGTGCTCCCTAGCTTGTGTGAGCGAGCCTATCCGAACGCCCCAGTCGAGGGCAAGCCGCCCGTCTCCTCAGACTCAGCCGGCCTCAACCTCGCGGTAGGAGAAGGTTCGCTCGATCGGGCCCTCATAGCGTGCCCCGCCGACCTCGACATAGGGGTAGACGAAGTAGTTGAGCGGCGCGTCCCGATGCTCAGCGCCCAGCCGCAGGTCGCGTCCCGTGCTCATGTGCACCCGGTCGTTGCGCGGGACCCCGAAGAAGGCCTCTCGCTGCTCCGGATGCTTCGAGGCCTCCGAGGCGTCCAACGGGACCCAGCCTTCGCCCTCGAGGTAGACCTCGACCCAGCAATGGTACCCCGCGACCTTGCCGGCCGGAGCGTCCGTAGGGACGGGGAACCCCATCTCGAAACGCGCGGGGATGCCCTCCGTCCGCGCCAGCGAGATCAGCAGCGAGTGAAAGTCCGTACAGTTTCCATAACGCTCGTTGCAAGCCCAGAAGGTGTCGCCGTTGCCCCAGCCCGTGCCGACCTTCTTGTACTCCACGTTGTCGACGACCCAGTCATAGATCGCTCGGGCGAGCGTCGCCTTGTCCGTGCTCCCGGCCTGCCCTCGGATCTCTTCGAGGATGGGCTCGAGCATCTCGTGCCCAACGACCACGCGCTCGTTTGCAGACAAGAAACGCGCGAGGCTCTCCGCGTCGTCCCGCGGAGCCGGCTCATCCGCCCCGGGAGACCTGCGCTCGATCATCGCGTCGACCACGACCGCGATCGGCTCACCCTCGGAACGCTCGACGCGCCCCCGAAAGAAGCGGTTGCCGTAGACCGGGTCACGCTCGACCTGGCCAGACAGGCTCGCCTGCACCGCAAACTCGATCACACGCTGCTGCGCGCTCTCGACCGGGAGCGGTACGAACACGTCCACCGGCCCCTCCCCTGCTCCGATCGCGGGGACCTCGACCTCGTAGCGGAACGCGAACCGTCGTTTCGCCTCCGGATCAACGGCTTCGGCCGTCCGACCGGAGCTCCGTTCGGCGCTCCGGTCGTCACAAGCCACCACGGAGAACAAGAGGCCAAGGCTCACGCCGGCCACGACAAACGATCGGGAAACAAGCACAGCCACATCTCCTGGCGTTCTGTCACTCGCCTTCCTCGCTTGTACCGCGGCATCGGCCGCTGTGGGCCAGCTGGCCGCGCGCGGCTCACTCCAAGGAGGCCGACCGATGCTAACGCCTCCCGGAAGCAAACGTCAGTCGAGCCCTTCGACGCCACACAAGAGGGTGCGCGACGTGATATACCCGGGCGCGGCCGCCCCCTGCGGCTCCAGGAGATCGACGTGTCTGAGCCGAACCGACCTGCCGCCCCCGCCACTCCGAGCGACCCCGCCCGCCGGCCTGTCCTGGTCGGCGCCGCGACGATCCTGCAGCGCGAGCCCGACCCCGGTCAGGCGCAGGAGCCGCTCGCGCTCATGGGCGACGCGCTCGAGGCCGCGGCACGGGACGCGGGGACCCGCGCCCTGCTCGAGCAGGCGGACGCGATCATGGCTCCCCGCGGCTTCTGGGAGTACGGCGACCCCTGCCGGCTGCTCGGGCAGCGCCTTGGCTGCCCACAGGCGGACACCACCATCGCCGAGATCGGCGTGCTGCAGACGACGCTGATCGGCGACGCCGCCGCGCGCATCGCGAGCGGCGAGGTCGACATCGTCCTCGTGACGGGGGGCGAGGCCCGCTACCGGGCGCTGCGCGCGCAGATCGCCGGAGACGAGGCCCCGATGACGGCGGACGACGGCGAGGCCGACCGCGTCCTGCGTCCCCACCAGGAGATCATGCACCCGCTCGAGATCGAGCTCGACCTGATGATGGCCGTCAAGCAGTACAGCGTGATGGAGAACGCTCTGCGCTACCGGCAAGGGCTCGACCTCGACGCGCACCGCCGCGAAGTCGCGGACATGTGGGCCGGTTTCAGCGAGGTCGCCGCCGGCAACCCTCACGCCTGGCGGCCGGACCCCGTCTCATCGGACGCGATCCGCGAGCCCGCGGGCAAGAACACGATGCTCGCGTTCCCGTACACAAAGTTCCACAACTCCCAGTGGAACGTCGATCAGGCCGCGGGGCTGATCCTTTGCTCCGAGGCCACCGCGGAGCGGCTCGGGGTCGCCCGCGAGAAGTGGGTCTACCCGCTGGCGGTCGTCGAGTCGAATCACATGGTCACGCTGACCGAGCGCAAGGACCTCGAGCGGTGCCCGGGCGCGAGGCTAGCGGGCGAGCGCGCCCTCGAGGTCGCAGGCCTCGAGGCCCACCAGCTCGACCACATCGAGCTCTACAGCTGCTTCCCGGTCGCCGTCCGCATTCAAGCGCGCGAGCTCGGTATCCCGCTCGATCCGACTCCCAGCGTCACCGGCGGGATGGCGTTTGGCGGCGGACCGCTCAACAACTTCGTGTTGCAGGCCATCGCACGCATGGTGCACGTCGTACGCGACGACCCGGGGAGCCGCGGTCTCGTCACCGCCGTGAGCGGAATCCTCACCAAACAAGGGTTCACGCTGTGGTCGACCGAGGCCGGCGAGGCCCCTTTCGCCTACGAAGAGGTGACCGAACAAGTGGCGGAAGCGCTCGAGACCGTCGAGGTCGCAGAGCAGTACACGGGCGACGCGGTCGTCGCGGCCTACACCGTGCTGTACGAAGGGGTCGAGCCGACGCGCGCCGCGGCCTGGTGCGACACCGCCGATGGCCGGCGCACGATCGCCGTCAACACGGATCCCGCCCTCCTCCAGTACGCGATGACACAGGAGCTCTGCGGGCGCGCCGTCACGATCCGCGACGGGGCGTTCGAGCGCGTCGAGGGCTAAAAGGCGGGCGACAGGAAGAGCGTGATCGAGCAGGCCGTCCCGACGAGGAACGCCAACGAGCGCACCGGGGCCATGTCCGCGAGGTACGCGCCCGCGTGCACGAGCCGCGCCGCCACCCAGATCATCGAGACCGTCGCCGCCGTCCCCGCCCCGCCACCGCCGAGATGGTTGACCGTGACTGCGGCGGTGAATACCGCGAGGGCCTCCCAGGCGTTGCTCTGCGCGGCCACCACGCGCGCGCCGGCGCCGGTCAGCTGAGCGGATTGTTGCCGCGGGTTGTTGTTGTCCACCGAGTCGAACTGCTGGGACTTGAAATACCCCCCAGTAAACGCGAGCAAGGTCGGCAGCAACGCCCCGATGAACAGGCACCAAAACGGAACGGTCATTGGAATCCTCCCACAGCCGGCCTAACGAGCCGGGCGATTGGCTGGCGCGGCCAGCGGCGACCACTCTAGCCGTCCCCACTCAGGCTGCGGGATGATTTTCAGGCCGCGCCAGACTGGGGCAGCATCCCCCCGGCCCTGCCTCACAGGACGTTCGAGCGGTCGCTGCCCCGGCCAGGGCCTCGACTGCTAGGCCGCGCCGAGCTTATAACGGATCGGGAGGTGCTTGACCCCACCCACCAGCTGACTGCGGAGCCGCTCGACAGGACCCGCCAGCTCCACCTCTTCGAGGCGCGGAATCAGGTACTCGAACGCGAGCTTGAGCTCGAGCCGGGCCACGTGCGCCCCCGCGCAGAAGTGCTCTCCGATGCCAAAGGCGAGGTGCCGGTTCGGCTTGCGGGCGATGTCGAAGCGGAACGGATCCTCGAAGACGGAGGCGTCTCGGTTCGCCGACGGGTAGAACAGCCCGAGCTGGTCCCCCTTTCGAATCTGTCGCCCGCGGATCTCGACGTCCTCGTTCGCGGTCCGCGCGAAGTGAATGATCGGGGAGGTCCAGCGCAGGATCTCCTCGATCGCGTCGTCGATCCGCTCGGGCTCGGCCTGGAGCTTGCGGAGTTGGTCCTGATGCTGGATCAGGGCCAGCATGCCCCCACTGGTCGCGTTTCGCGTGGTCTCGTTCCCAGCCACCATAATGATGAAGTAGTAGGCGAGCACCTCCATCGGCTCGAGGTTCTGGCCCTCGATCTCTGCGTGGACGAGCACGCTCGCGAGGTCGTCGGCGGGGTTCTTCCGCTTCTCTTCCATCAGACTCGCCATGTACTGGAAGGTCTCGGCCATGGCGTTCGTCGCCGTGCCCCCGCCTGCGTCCTCTCTCTGGTACTCAGGGTCACCCGCACCGATGATCTCGTTCGTCCACTTGAACAGCAGCTCCCAGTCCGAACGCGGGACGCCCAGCAACCAGGCGATCACCGCGATCGGTAGCGGCGCGGACACCTCGCGGACGAAGTCGCACTCCCCCTCGCGGCCACGCTGGAACAGATCGTCAACGATCTCGAAGGCGATGTCGTGGATGTCCTGTTCGATCTTCTTGAGCGCACGCGGCGTAAAGCGACGACTGATCAGCTGACGAAACGCGTTGTGCTTGGGCGGGTCCATCTGGATCAGCGTCTGCGGCGCCTGAAACTCGGCCCCCTCCGGCCGAGGCTCGAACTCCAGCACGAGCATCGGCTCGTTCAAAAAACGCGCAGGGTCTTTGCCGATCGTCATGATGTCGTCGTGTCGGGTAATGGCCCAATAGGACGATCCCTTCTCGCGCTCGATGAAGCGAACCGGGTCGTTCTCGCGCAACCAGGTCCACGCTTCGTGGGGATACCCGTGCTCGACGTAGACATCGGGGTCGATCAAATCAACCATCGTCGGATCCTGTGCCACCGGAGCCGCCATGCTCTCTCTCCTCATCCTTTTCGCTCGACGGCTGCCCGCCAGAGCGTGTGTTCCGCCTGAGCCTGTCGCTTCGACCCGGCGCGCGGTCAGCCTTAGCCCTCTCGCCCCACTGGGGGGTGCTCGGGCAGCCCCTCGGTCGAGGGGCGATCGAACTCCCAGAAGGCCCGAAGCGACAAGAGCTTCCCCTCGGCGTCGACCTTGTACACGAAGACCCCTTCAGCCCGAAAGGTCTGACCGCCGGGAAACTCATTGGTTACGGCGCCGATGAAAGCGCACTCATCGCCCGCGGCGTAGGACCGCGGGTAGTGAAAGCTCACCTCGCCCTTGGAGATCACGTTGTCGTAGAACGCGGCGATTCCATCCCGGCCGATCTGGCCCTCCCCGGTCGGGTCCAGGGGAGAAACGCCGACGGGGTCCTGCACGACGCAGCCTTCCTCGGCGAACAGGTCGAGCCACGCGTCGCGCTGCTTGCTCGCGATGTACTGCTGCGACAACAGACCGGCGACGCGCGCCGGGTGGTCGGGATCGGCCATGCTGACTCCTTCGTTCCCACAGAGCGCGGGCTCGTACCTGAAACTACTTTACACCCGGCGGCGCGCTGGCCTCCACCGGCTCGACGTCTGCCTTCGGGAAGCCCAACGCGTCGAGCCGCGCGACGATGTCCTGCCCCGCGGTGCCCACCTTGACGTTCTTGTCGATGTACCGGATGACACCTTCTCGATCGATATAGAAGGTCCAACGCTGCGCGTAGGCACCTCCCATCGCGGAGACGCCGAAGGCGCTCGCAACCTCTCCGCTCTCGTCGGACAAGAGGGTCTGTGTCGTCCCCAAGGACTCGGCGAACGCGCGATTCGCAGACGGCTCGTCGAGGCTAACCATGAAGACCGCGGCGTCGTACTGGGCGAGGGCCATGGCGCTGTCCCGCAGCGCCTCGAGTTCTTTCGTTCAGCCAGGCGTGAAGGCGCGGGGGAACCAGGCGAGCACAACCCCCCGCTTCCCAACGAACTGAGACAGCGCGACGGTCTCTCCATCCGCGCTCGTCAGACTGAAATCGGGCGCGCGATCCCCCACGGACGGCGCCGCCACGGCAATGCCCGCGACCAAGCATCCCAGCACGCTCAGCCCGACGAGGACGGAGCGCCTCGCGCTTCGCGTCCAGCGCGTTCTTCTCATGAAGTGATTCTCCTTGTCCGCCGATTCGTTTTCGGCGGCGTCGCCAGCGAAGTCGAGCTCGTGCGAGCCCCCCGGGCGCGGGACAGAGGATGCCTGTCTCCACCGCCGCGACGCAACCCTGCCTGACCGGGGCCACCTCCCGCCCAGCCCCTTCCCGTATACTCCTGGGTCCCATGACTACCGAACTCGACACGGCGAAAGCACAGCTCGTCTCGTCCGCCCAGGCGCTCCTCCGCAACGGGCTCGTCGAGGGAACGAGCGGGAACCTCTCCGTCCGGCTCAGCGATGACCGCGTGGTCCTGACGCCCTCATCGCTGGCCTACGAGACGATGACCCCGAACGACCTGGTCGTGACGGACCTCGACGGGGAGGTCCTCGGGGGAGACCGCGCCCCGACCACCGAGAAGGCGCTCCACCTCGCGTGCATGCGCGCCCACGACGACATCGGGGCGGTCATCCACTCACACGCGAAGTACTCCTCGATGTTCGCGGTCACCCACCAACCCATTCCGTGCGTCATCGAGGAGTTCGACATCTACGTCGGCGGCGAAGTGCCAGTGGCAGACTATCGGCTGACCGGCAGCGACGAGCTCGCCACGGAGGTCGCGCGGCACGTGGGGGATCGCGGTGCCGTGCTGATGGCCAACCATGGCCTGTTGGCCGTCGGGCGGGACCTCGCGGACGCGATCAAGGTGACCTCGCTCGTCGAGCGGACCGCAGAGATCGTCTGGGGCGCGCAGGCACTGGGCCCGGTCATACCGCTCCCGGAGAGCACGCTGGAGCGCTTTCAACCGATCTACAAGGCGCTGCGCGGCGCCAAGCGCTGAGGGCGGCAGTTTCGGGCGAGCCCGGACCGCTCAGTCCGTATCGGCGACGGGCAACACGAAGCTCGCGTGGGCCCCGAGTTGCGCGTCCGGCCGTAGCTGCAGCGAACCGCCGTGCTCCGTCACGATGCACGCGGCCGTGCGCAGCTCGTCTCCCCCTGGCGCCGACTCGGTGCCATCGCCGAGGAAGGGGTCGAAGACCTCCTCCACAGAAGCCGGGTCCAACCCGTCGCCGCGGCCACACACCGTCACCTCGACGCCGCCCGCACTCGCGGCCACACGGGCCTCGACCTGCCCCGCCTCTCCGGCGGCCTCGCACGCGTGCTCGAGAAGCAACAGGAGCGCCCGCTCGATCCGCGTGGCCGAGCAGCGCACCTGAGGAAGGCCTGAGGCGACCTCCAACTCGATCTCGGGACTCCCGCCTCGGCTCCTCCGCGCGCGCTGAACAACGCACTGGAGCAAGCTCCCAAGGTCTTCGGCGCCATCGCTGAACCCTTCGCCGCCTGACTCTTCAACCAGGGCGTCGATCCGGTCTCGGAGGCCCGAGAAGTGCCCTGCGAGCGCCTCCAGGTCATCGCTCACGTCTGTCTCGATGCGCTCTCCCGCCTCGACGCATGCGGTCTCCAGGCGCCGGCCAAACGCGGCGGCCTCCTGCTGAAGGTTCCCGAGGTCGAGTGGTTGGCGGCGCGGCGCCGCGACGTGGCCGGGCGGCCCACCGACCATGCGACGGAGCTCGAGTCGGGAGTCCAGCTTCGCCAGGTCGTCCATTCGCTCCGCGATCCGCTGCTCGAGTGTCGCCACGAGGTCGTCGCGGTAGTCGCCGGTCTTCGATGGGCGCTGGCGGACAAGCCAAGCCGCGCTGCCGAGCCCGACCAGGCCGCAGCCCAGCGCGCTCACCCAAAGGCCCCAGGACGCGAGCGCCCAAACGCCCAGCCCGAGTCCCGTCCCCATCAGCGCACCCAGCCCAAGGACCGACACGCGAGACCGCCCGTTCTCCTCCTCGCTCCAGCGCACGCGAAAGCAGCAGGCGTCCGCCCCCTTCGAGACGCATTCCACCTCATCGACCAACGCGAGAGGCGCACCAAAGCACCGCGGCAAGCCCGCCAGCAGACCGCCGCGCACAGCGCAGGAGAGCGGGTCCACCGGCGTCGGCACGCGATACACGATCGTCGCCTCCCCCTCGCCCAACGCGCGAACCGTAAAGAGGCCATCGGGGTGCTCCCGTGGGAGCAAGCGATCGGCCTGGCGCAGGGCCCGCTCCATCGAGCCCACTCCGGCTAGGCGTGCTGCGAGCGCGACCCCCCCGGATGATGCGGCACGGACCCCCACGGTCGCGGCGTCCTCAGTGCTCAGGTCGGCAGCCCGCAAAGCGTCTCGGAACCGATCCGGCCCGATGACACGCTCGAGCGACCCCAGGCGCTCCACAACAGCCCCCCGCGAGGGGCTCCCCTGTACGGAGGCCAACAAGGCCTCCCCCAGGATTCGAACATCCGGCGCGGATGCAGAATGGCTCATCACGCTCCCCAAAAGACCGCACAATGCGTCCTTGAGTCTTATCGGCACACGGCCGTCGTGACCTCAGCCTTTCTGAGGAGATCGGGGCCTCAAGCACCCAAAAACTGCGCTTTGCTGAAGTTCGTTCTCTCAGGGGCGGTCGCGTTTGGACCACTTCACCCGCTTGACGTTGATGAGCAGCGCGTCCCGTGTCCGACCGGGGGGGCACGCAAGGCGCCGCACGCCATGCCATGAGTTCTCGGAGCGAACGAAGCCAACGAGCCGATTGGGCACGAAGGCGACCTCCGCACCCGCGCTCAGACGCTCCCAACCCACTCGCTCGGTCGGGGCCGGGCGCCCCAGGCCACGGCCCGGGCGCAAGAACGACGTGCCGCCCCCCCAACCCGGCTGCCAGTCTCGCGGCGCGAAGTACAGCATGAGGCTCACGAGCTTACGCGGCGCGTCCGTATGCGGGACGACCTCCTTGCCCGCCGAAAGCCGCGAGAACTGAAAGGTGGTGCGCACCGGCTCTCCCAGCGTGTAGTGGAGCGGGTTGTTGGAGGCGACGCGCCCGGAATCGTTGCGCCAGCGCTTGTGCCCCGCCAACCCGCGCGCCCGCACCAGGGGTGCCCGGAGCAGCGCGCCCAGATCGAGCACGAAGGCATCCGAGGCCAGAAAGTCGATCAGCGCACGCCAATCGGGGTACGCCCGGCAAAAGGCGTCGAAGCCCGCCGGTGCAGAGGACGAACGCAGGCCCAGCTTCCCGTCCGGGTCGGCGGTGTACCCGACCTCTGCTCGTGGGAAGCTCGCCTGCAGGGACGCGTAGAGCGACGCAGGCAAGAAATCATCGACGTGGAAGAAGCCACAAGGCTCCTCCGAGACCGCGAGCTGGCGGCTCGAGAGACGGAGCGCTTCCGGATCGAACGCGGCCATGCACCGGACGCTATCACCGCGGTTCCCGCTCGCCACGGGTCCGTGTCGGACTGACGCGAGCTAGCCTCCCGGTGTGGAAGAGACCAACCGCCGCGACGAACGGCTGCTCACCGTCGGCTATGACTATGACGCCCGAGAACGACGCCCCGTCGGCCCCTGCAACCTGTGCGGCGCGCACGCCCGAAGCTGCGTGACCGAGCGCGACCGCTACGGCCTCCCGGTGCGAGCGGTCCGCTGCGACCGGTGTAGCCTCGTGTTCCTGGACCCGATGCTCACTCCTGCCGAGTACGCCGACTTCTACGAGCGGTGGTACCGCCCCCTCGTCAGCGCTTTTCATGGCCGTCGGATCGACGCGACCACGCTCCCCGACGACCAGCGGCGCTACGCCGCCTCGCTCGTCGATTGGCTCGCCCCTCTGCTCGGCGCCGCCCCGCCCAAGCGGCTGCTCGACGTCGGCGGGTCGACCGGGATCGTGGCCGTTGCGCTGCGCGACCACTTCGGTCTCCAGGCCACGGTCCTCGACCCCTCACCGGACGAGCTGACGGTTGCCGCAGGAGCCGGCCTGCGGACCGCCGCCGGCTTCGTCGAAGACTTCACCCCCGCGCCCGGCGAGCGCTACGACCTCATCACGGTGTGCCAGACCGCAGACCACCTCCTCGACCTCCTGGGGACGCTCACCCACCTCCGCGGGCTCCTCTCACCCGAGGGCCGGCTGTTCATCGACATCGTCGATTTCCTGGCGGTCGCGCGGCGCCACGGCCAGCTCCAGACGGCGATCAAGCTGGACCACCCCTACTCCTTGAGCGACGCGACACTACGCTGCTTCCTCGCGCGCGCGGGGCTGTCCGTCGAAGCGACCCGGCCGGCGGCAGAGGACCACATCGCCTACCTCTGTCGCCCCGGCGCGACCGACCCCGACGCGCTGCCGGCACCCGAGGTCATCGCCTCCGTCGCGCAAGCGTGGCCGACCACGCCGGTGGAGGGCTAACGAACCAGCGGTCCCGCTACTCCCAGCCCGTGTCCGTCGAGAGTTCGAGGGTCGCGAGCGAAGCCTCCACCCAAGTCAGCCACACACGCTGGTGCGCCGCAGGGAGCTGTGCGAGAGCGACCAACAGGCTCCCATCACCCAAGGGGATGAAGCGAAAGTCCCGGGCGGTCTCCCCTGCCTCATCCTCCACGAGCACCCGAAGCCCCTCCTGCCCCGCCAGCGTGGTCGCCCCGCGCTGGCGAAACCAGCTGCCTGCGAACAGCGAGTCCCCATACCGCGCGAGGAATGACGCGACGTCGGGATAGGGCCAAACCGCGAGCTCGAGCGATACATCGAAGTCCCAGACCGGGCCGTTCGAGGCAAACACGCCGCGGCGCCCTTCCGCCACCAACCACGCCTCCGGGAACCGCAGGGCGAAGCCACGCCTCGCGTCGACGACCGGCGCGCGCGACAAGAGCGGCAGCTCCCCCGGCGGCGGATCCGGGCGGACCCGCCCAGGCAACTCCTCGCTCTCCGCGGGGACCTCTGCATAGCGGGTCCCATTGGGCAGCCGATAGAGCGACACGAACGAGTTCACGTCCGCCTGCGAGAGCGCCTCGACGTCGCTCCGTTCGCGATACGCGGCGTACATCATGTCCGACGGGACAGGGCTATGCCCGAGCATCCCGAGGGCGTGCCCCAGCTCATGCAGGACGACGCGCTCGACCTGGCCCGGATTGAGCAGACCAAACTCATCCGCCAGGTAGACCACGAACTCCGGGAGCGTGAAGCGAACGGACGCGGCCTGTCCCGGCCGCCCCATCGCCTCGACCCGGCAGGCCGAGAGCAAGGCTTCCGTCGAACCGAGCACCACGCGATCGCGCCGCGCGATCGGAGCACGCTCCGCGAGCAAACGGATCCGCAGGTCAGCCAACTCCCCGGGTTCCACCATGCGGAACGTCACAAGCCCCTCGAGCTCTCGCTCCCAGACGCGCAAGGCGCTGCGAGCGGCGGCCACGAACTCCTCGGTTCCCCGGGGATGGACGTCGTGCTGGAGCGCTGCGGGGATGTCCGGCACGACGACCTCGACGGCGAGGGGCATCTGATCAGCGTCCCAGCGACACAGGATGACGGCGGGCGGCGAGGCCTCCCCGCCTGCCACGCCGTGCAACATGAACGGCAGGTAGTTCGGCTCGAGCAGCGCCGCACGCCCCTCGCGAAACGCGAGATAGTCCGAACGGTTCGGCGTGTAGGACGGCTCTGGCGGGGCCTCCGGAGCGAGCGCGCACCCGGCTAGCAGCAGCCCCAACACCGCGGCCCGCACTAGCGGTCCCGGCCTCGCCGCATCGCCCGCGCCGCGTCGCGATCATCCATCCGCCGCTTGATCGACTCGCGCTTATCGTGCGACTGCTTACCGCGCACCAGGGCGAGCTCGACCTTCGCCCGCCCTTCCTTCCAGTAAAGCGAGAGCGGCACCAGCGTGAAGCCCTTCTCCCGGATCTTGCCCTCGAGCCGGCGAATCTCCTGCCGGTGCAGGAGCAGCTTGCGATCGCGCAGAGGCTCTCCGTTCGCGCGCGTTGCGGGTTCGTAGGGGCTGATGTGGAGCTTGTGCAGGAAACACTCGCCGCGCCGAACCGTCGCATAGGCGTCGCCAAGGCTGGCGTGACCCTCGCGCAAAGATTTCACCTCGGGACCGATCAAGACCATCCCGGCCTCAAACTTGTCCACCACGGTGTACTCGAACCGCGCCCGGCGGTTGCTGGCGATGACGGGCGAATCTTCGCCGCGCTTCTTCGACCCCTTCGACATGACTACAAGCCTAGCGGGGACCACCGCCCAACGGGGAGGCCATCCCGCGCAGCGGCCAGGCGTGCGCCCAGGGGCCCGGCAGGACGCCTACTCGCGGACCCGGTTGGCGTCGTCCACGAAGACGCGACGCGCATCGAAGCCCTTCGAATCTTCGGCCTCGAGCTGCGTCCAACTCGCGATGATCACCAGGTCCATGGGCTTCATCAGGTGCGCCGCAGCTCCGTTGATGCAGATGTCGCCCGAACCGCGCTCGCCCTCGATCACGTAGGTCGTCAGCCGGTTCCCGTTCGTGCAGTTCCAGATGTCCACCTGCTCATACTGCTGCAGATCTGCGGCGTCCATCAGGTCGCGATCGATCGTGACGGAGCCTTCGTACTCGACGTTGGCCTCCGTGACCGTGGCGCGGTGGATTTTGCTCTTGAGCATGGTGCGCGTCACTGGGAAGATCTCCTCATTCCTTGAAGCTCGGGGTCCCACCTGAGGACCCGGTTGTCGATGAGTCGGACCCGCCCGGCTTCCCTGGAGGCATCCTCCGGGGCCGTTGTGATCCGAAAGAAAACAGCCAACGCGAGCAAGCTGTCCGCGTGAAGTTGCTCGGGCGCGAGCGCGAGCGTCACAGGATCCCGGAGCTCTGCATACTCGACCTCACCGAGCGCGGCCTGGTCGAGCTCCCGGATCACACGGTCGAGGATCTCCTCGCGGGAGGTCTCTCCCGCGCTGAACATCGCCTCCGCAGCGTCGAGCGCGGCCACGAGAGCCAACGCCTGACGGCGGCCCTCCGGGCACAGGTGCACGTTCCGGGAGCTGAGCGCGAGACCGTCGGACTCTCGAACGGTCGGCACCCCGACGATCTCGACGCCGCACCGCAGGTCTTCCGCCATCCGTCGAATCACGGCCAGCTGCTGGTAGTCCTTCTCACCAAACAGCGCGCAGTGAGGCCTCGCTGCCAGCAGGAGCTTGCAAACCACCGTCGTCACGCCCCGGAAGTGTCCCGGCCGGGAGGCGCCACAGAGCGGCTTCGCGAGCTCACTCACCTCGACCCAGGTCTGTCCGCCTTCGGGATACATCTCCACCGGCGTCGGGTTGAACACGACGTCGACCCCGGCGTCGGCGCACTTCCGGCTGTCCGCTTCGAAAGTCGCCGGGTATGCGTCGTAGTCCGACGGGTCGTTGAACTGCGTCGGATTCACGAAGATCGAGACCACCACGCGATCGGCGCGCTTTCGCGCCTCGTCTACGATCGCGAGGTGCCCTGCGTGGAGCGCTCCCATCGTGGGCACCAGCGCGATCCTTCGGCCTTCGGCCCGGTCGCGGTCGGCGATCGCCTGGAGTTCGCGTACGGTTCGTACGACCTGCATCACGCCCTACCGAACCGCCCTAGCGGTACGAGTGCTCCTCGTCGGGGAACTTTCGGTTGCGCACCTCGTCGACGTACGAACGAGCAGCTTGCGCGGCCGCTTGGCCAAGATTTGCATACTGCTTCACGAAGCTCGGGGTCCACTCCGAGAGCCCGAGCAGGTCGTGCATGACGAGCACCTGACCGTCGCAGTCCACCCCGGCGCCGATCCCGATCGTCGGGATCGAGAGCATGCCCGTGAGCTCGCGAGCCAGCTCCGAAGGAATACCTTCCAGGACCACGGCGAAGGCGCCCGCCTCCTGCACTGCCATCGCGTCTTCGATCACGCGTGAACGGCCCTGGTCACCTCGGCCCTGTACGCGTAGCCCGCCCATGCTATGGACCGACTGTGGCGTCAAGCCGACGTGCCCCATCACCGGGATCCCCGCCGCGACGAGCCGCTCGATCGTGTGACGCATGGCGTTCCCGCCCTCGAGCTTCACCGCCTGAGCGCCGCCTTCTTTGAGGAACCGGATCGCGTTTCGGAGCGCGTCCTCGGGGCTCACCTGGTATGTCCCAAACGGCATGTCGGCGACGACCATCGCGCGACTTGCGCCGCGGACGACAAGCCGCGTGTGATAGATCGACTCCTCGAGCGTCACGGGGAGCGTCGTCTCTTCGCCTTGCACGACGTTGCCGAGCGAGTCGCCGACGAGCAGCAGGTCCACCCCCGCCGCATCGAAGATGCGGGCGAATGTGAAGTCATACGCGGTCAGCATGCTGAGGGGTTCGTCACGGCGCTTTGCCTGACGAAGCGAACGAACGGTGACGCGATGTTCTCGCGTCGAGGAAGCGGTCACGGTCGACATGGGTTCCGTGCCTCCGAAGCTGTAATGCGGCCGACGCCCTTTTTCGAAGCATTGGAAGAGAACAAAAACGCGCCGCCCGGTGTACCGGAGGCGCGGTCGGTCGGCCGCCAAAGGCGACCCCCGTCTTCCGCCCCCGTGTCGGTCCTCCAACGGGATCCGACCGTGTTTGGGCTGGAACGGCGTTATCCTGTTCTTCCGAGCTTCGAGCCTCGGCTCGTGAACTTTCCGATGGACATCGCGCCCTGCGATTGCCCTCGAACACCACGAGGGTACCGAGCCCACTGACCCGTGGTCAAGCTTCCTGTGAACGATCTCTTCCCGCCTCCACGCGCTCACCACCGCGGCAGGAGATGCCTGAAACTATTCAGGTTCTTCTTGAAGAAGTGCACGCAACACAGGTGCAACAAAACGGCCTTCCAGCCACTCGGACCGAAATCGCCGCAGCGCATCCGCGAGAACCGCCACCTGGCGCTCGGGCGGATCGGAGGCCGACAGGACCACCCAGACCGAGTCTCGGACGCGGCAGACAGCGCTCGTCGGCGGGCTTTCACCCGCCGGCTGTGCAAAGCGGCCGACGCTCCGGATCTCCAGGCCCGATTCGCCGGCAAGTTCCAGCAGCGCGACGAGCTTCTCCTCGATTTCCACCGCGCCTCCGCCCAACCCCATGCGTGTGTAGCGCTCACGCGCCCCGAGCCTAACGCCCCGACAGCTGTGCGGTCAGGCGTCGGAAGGCGACGGGTTCCAAGGTCTCCGCTCTCGCCCGAGGGTCGATCCCGAGCGCCTCGACCGCCCCGAGTACCTCGTCGCCAAAACCGCCTCCGCGCAGCGCGTTGACCAGCGTCTTGCGGCGCTTTCCAAACGCCGCACGCGCGACCCGCTCGACCGCGAGAAGCTCTTCATTCGAGAGCGCGTCACCGACGCGCGGGACGACCCGCGCGAACGAGGACACGACCTTCGGCACCGGAAAGAACGCGCCGGGCGCCAGCTCCGCGACGACCTCCACCTCGGCGGTCAGAGCGTGAAGCACCGCAAAGGAGCCGTAATCCCGCTCTCCTGGCCGGGCATCGAGACGCGCCGCGACCTCGCGCTGCAGCATCACGGACCAGTCGCAAAAGTGATCTCGCTGGTCGAGCAAGGCGCGCAGAAGCGGCGTCGCTGTCGAATAAGGGAGGTTCGCGACCACCCTCGCCCGCTCCCTCGGGACACTCGCCACGCACTCGGCGAGGTCCACGCGGAGGGCGTCCGCATGGTGGAGTTCCACGTTCGGGGGCAGGAGTGACTCCTCCCGGAGCGCGGCGACGAGGCCCGCGTCGATCTCGAAGGTCACCACCCGTGCGGCGACCGCTGCGAGCGCGCGCGTCAGAGCGCCGAGCCCGGTCCCGATCTCGACGACCGTGTCGCCGGGGCACACGCCCGCGAGCACCGCCAACGCGCTGGCGCGCTCCGGGTCCACCAAGAAGTTCTGCCCTCGCTCGCGCTGCAGCCGCAGCCCCCGCCGCTCGAGCAGCGCGCGGGTCTCGGCGAGCTTCACGAGATCGCCGTTCGCCAGGGCGCGTCGGCGATCGGCACGCGGGAGAACGCGTTCAGGTCGAGACCGTCGCGCACCCCCCGCTCTACCAGGAGCGAACCCGCGGCGGCGATCATCGCGGCATTGTCAGTACACAGCGCGAGCGGGGGGAAGACGGCACGAAAGCCATCGGCCTCGCCGGCGCGATCCATCTCGTCGCGGAGGTGGGCGTTCGCGGCGACCCCGCCAACGACCGCGATCGTCCGCAGCCCCTCGGCGGCCGATGCGCGCCGCGCCTGCCGCACCAGCGGCTCGACCGCGGCCTCCTCAAAAGAGGCCGCGACGTCCGCGACGTCCTCCGGAGAAAGCGTCCCTCGACGCTCCACCTCGATCGCCACAGCCGTCTTCAAGCCGCTATAGGAGAACTCGTACCCCGGGGTCCCCTTCATCGCGCGGGGAAACGCGATGGCGTCGCGCCGCCCCGACCGCGCCGCGCGAGAGACGGCGGGGCCGCCGGGATACGGGAGCCCCAGCAGCTTCGCGACCTTGTCAAAGGCCTCCCCAGCCGCGTCGTCGCGTGTTTGCCCGAGCAAAACGGGCTCCGCGTCGCGCTCGATGCGGTAGAGGGCGGTATGGCCCCCCGACACCACGAGCCCCAGATACGGCGGCGCGAGGCTCTCCTCCGCGAGCTCCGCCGAGAGCAAGTGTCCCACCAGGTGATGGACCCCAACGACCGGGATGCCCAGGCGATACGCGAGCGCCTTGCCAAACGACAAGCCGACCAGGAGCGAACCAATCAGACCGGGGCCCGCGGTCACGGCGATGGCGTCGAGGTCATCGGGCGCGAGGTCGGCTTCACGCAGTGCCTGCTCGACCACGCCCTCAACGGCCAGCACATGGTCGCGGGAGGCCAACTCGGGGACAACGCCCCCGTACGGCGCGTGGACCTCGTGCTGCGAGTGGATGACGCTGGCCAACACCTGGCGCGGCGCGCCCTCGCCCACCGACAGGACCGCCGCCGCCATCTCATCACACGAGCTCTCGATTCCCAGGATCCGGCGCATCCCGTCGCGCCTCAGCCGTTCCGGCGCTCGAGCTTCTCCTGCTCGGACTTGCAGTCGATGCACAGCTCGGCGACGGGCCGAGCTATCAGGCGCTTCACGCCGATCTGCTCGCCACAGCTCTCACATTCGCCGTAATCACCATCTTCAATCCGCTCGAGGGCTTCGTTCACCTTCTTCAGCAAACCACGCTCTCGCTCGCGCACGCGGCCCGTGAAGGCAAGGTTGATCTCAGACGAGGCGGTGTCGATTTCGTCCGGAAAGTCATCCGGATCCAGGTGGATGTCGCCTGACAACGTGCGCTTGGCGTTACCAAGCAGGTCCTCTCGCTGTGCGGTGAGGAGCTTCCTGAACTTCTCGAGATCTCGTTTCTTCAACGCTCATTCCTTTTCCATAGCGGGCTTCGACGCGGAGGCCTCGGGCACCAAAAACGCCCTTGATCAACCCGCGCGCGCAACCTGCAGACGCCGCCGCGCCTGATCGACGAGGTCAGAGTCGGGGTACTCCGCGAGCAAGCGCTCGAACGCCTTGATCGCGGCGCCGTGATACGACGGCCCCAGCTCGAGCAACGCCTCGCCCTGACGAAACAGGGCGTCTGGCGCCTTGTTCCCGTCCGGATACTTGTTCACAACGTCATCGAAGCGGAGCACCGCGTACTTGTAATCACCGCTCTTGAACAGGCAATCGGCCATCCAGAACATGGCATCGTCCGCTTCGGTCGATTCCGGAAACGACTGCAGGAAGCTTCCAAACGCTTCGACGCACTGCGGGTAATCCCCACTCCGCCAGCTGGCATACGCGTCCCGATACGCGCGCAACTCCTCGGAGAGCGGCGCCTGGACCTCGATCGGGATCTCCACGACCTCCGTGTCTCGATCCACTTGCTCCTGACGCGCCTTGCGGGCCTCCAGCCGAGCGTCCGTCGCCACTCGCTCGGTGACATCCAGTCGACCTCGCAAGACCTCGAGCTCCGCGCGGAGCATGTCGATCTCCGCAGCCGTGTTCGCGACCGCTTCGGCCGAAGCGCCGGCGCTGCTGCCACGCTCGGCCCTCACGACGCGCTTCTCGAGCTTGCGGAACTCGGCCACTGTCACACAGCCACTCGTCACGGCGATGACCGCGACTGCGGCGAGGATCTTCCAGCCTCGCCGCCCTCCTCCATCGAGTCGGTGCATGGTCCCTGTCTCCCTCCACCCTATCCCGATCGGCCCGGAACCTTAGCAGGACACGCGCACGGGATCCGGCATCCTGGAACAAATGATCGTGGGCCTCCCGCTCAGCGCGGATAGGGTCCCCAGGCCGGGTACCGATTGTGCCCCGCACCCCGCGTCAGCCGGCGCAGGCCCTCGCCGCTCCGATCGACAGAATAGAGGTCCGCCGGGCCCCGGCGAGTCGAGCTGAAGACGATCCGCCGCCCGTCTGGCGACCAGCTCGGCGACTCGTCGCTGCGCGGGTGCTCGACAATCGGAAAGTTCACCTCCCCCGTGGGGTCGATCAGCCAGATGTCGAACTGCGCCTCGAGGCGGGTCTGGTAGACGATCCAGCGGCCGTCTGGGGACCACGCGGGGCTGGAGTTGTAGTTCCCCTGGAAGGTCAGCCGCCGCTTGCCTGTCCCGTCTGCGTTCATGACGAAGACCTGAGGCGACCCAGAGCGATCCGAGACAAAGGCGATCTTGCGACCATCCGGCGACCAGGTCGGAGACACCTCGATCGATGGGCTGAACGTGAGCCGCCGCAACTTCCGACCTGTCCGGGCGACCCGGTACAGCTCCGCGGAGCCGTCCACGCTCGAGACCAGCGCGAGGCTGTCACCGGACGGGCTAAAAACGCCACGGTATTTCGGCCGATCCGGCAACACCCCGGAGAGCAGCCCCCCCGCCTTCACCGCGGGGGATCGAGAGGTCACGAAGAGGCTCGGCTGTTTGCCCGTGACGAAGGCCGTGTAGAGGATCCCACCGCCTTCGGGCAACCAGTCTGGAAACACCTTGATCGAGTTCCCGCTCGTCGCCGGGCGAACGTTGCTCCCATCCGCGTTCATCAGGGCAACTTGACTCTCGCGACCCCGGACCGTGATGAACGCGATCTCCGTGGCGAAAGCACCGGGGTTCCCGGTGATCGCGCCCACGATGTCGTCCGCGATCCGGCGGGCCGACCAATCAAACTCCGCCGCGGTCCGCGAATAACGTTCCGTCGCGAGCCGAAGACAGCGCGCCACGTCCCAAACATGGACCTCGATCTGGACCACCCCGTCTCGCGACGCGACGGCCCCCGCGACGAGCACGTCCGCCCCGCTCGCCCGCCACTCCGCGCAGTCGGGCGCCGTACTGCCCTGTCCGAGCAAGCTCACCACCGGCCCCAGGAAGGCCGCATCAGGCAGCGTGACAATCGAAGAAGTGAACTCGAGGCCGCGACGCATGATGTCGCGCAGGCCCGCGGTTCGCGCCGCATCAACCTCGGGGCCCACCGCGGCAAACTGCTGCAGCGCAACGCGGTAAGCCGTCAACCCACCAGGCTTGACCTCGATGACCGGGTTGGCCTCCTGGGCGACAGCTGACGCGGCTACGACCCAGAAGAGGGTGAGCCACAGCAGGAGAGAGAAACGACGAAGCCGCATGAATCGCGAACTCCCCTATTCGTTCGGGTTGAAGAGAAACGGCCAGTCGCCCGACGACGGCGGTGGCGGGAGCGGGCTCGCCCCGAGCACGGCGCGGATGGCGTTGTCATCGAACTGCGGGTCTCCCGATGAGCGGCGAACCGCCGGCTCCCCGAGGACCCGGCCGTCCGCCATCACCGTCACCAGCAGCAGCGTCCTCAGCGACGAACGCCGATAATTAGTGGGCGTCACCCAACTGCGCGCGATGGCCCGGTTGACGGCGAGCTGCCACGCAGCGAGCACCGGATCGACCGTACCCCCTGCCGGCGCGGCGTCCGGCGCGACGTCGAGCACCGCCTCCGTCTCCGGCACGGGCTCCCCCAACTCGTCACGCAAAGACGACAAGGCGCTGTCGTAGTCCATCGCGGGCGGCTTCGGCGACGGCCTCCGTGCTCGCTGCGGGCGCGGCTTCGCCCGCGGTTCCGGCGCCTTGCGCGGCAGCACCTTCTTCGGAGACTCCCTCTCCTTCGGCGGTGGGAGCGCCACCGGTTTCGCCGCCGGCGGCCGCGGCGCGGGCGGTTTGGCCGCGGCAGGCAGCGAAGCAGCCGGCGCCGCAGCCCGGGGCGCCGCGGCCACGAGATTCACGGAGACGACCTCGGGGAGCGGTGGCGGCGCGCTGCTCGGAAGCCCGAGCAAGACCAAAAGGAACAACGCATGGCCAAACAACGAGGACACCCACAGGCGCCGGAGCGCCTGCCGGTCCCGCAGCTGTCGGTCCTGCTCCCAACGGTCGATGGCGAGACTGCCAATGCTCACGCGCCCCTACGCTCTCCTGGACCGAGCCGTGAGCGATTGCCACCAGGCCCATCCGTTTCAACGAGATCGACGCCACCCGGCGCCGCGCCGTTCCATCCCGCACGCGCACCGCGCCTCACTCCTGCGCTCCCCCTGTCACTCCGGCTCCGTCACCACACCCAGTTGCTGGGTCCCGGCCTCCCGCGCTGCGGCCATCGCCTTCACCACGGTGCCGTACGGTGCCTCACGGTCCGCGCGCAGGTAGAGGCCCTTGTCCCCTCGGGCCTCGAACAGCGCTTCGAGCTTCGCCTGCAAATCCGGCAGCGGCACCGCGCTCTTCCCTACCAGAAAGGTGCCGTCCTTCTTCACGGTCAGGATCAGCGGGTCGTCTTTGACACGCAGCGGCTGCGTCGTGGTCTGCGGCAGGTCCACATCGAGGCCCTGCTGCATCATCGGCGCGGTCACCATGAAGATCACAAGCAGCACCAGCATCACGTCGACGAAGGGCGTGACGTTGATTTCGCTCTGCGTGCGGCGCCCGCCGCGGCGCGACCCGGTGGCTCCCACCGCTTAGCTCACGCCGTCCGCGCCCGCCTCTGCGGCGAGACGGTCGAGGTCGTCTTCGAATTCGCCGCGGAACAGGTCGATCTGCTCGGCCAACGCGTCAAGCCTCGCAACGAAGGTGTTGTAGAAGATCGTCGCGGGGATCGCCGCGAACAACCCAATCGCGGTCGCGATCAGCGCCTCCGCGATCCCAGGCGCGACGACCGCGAGGCTCGCGCTCCCCGCGCGACCGATCCCCTGAAAGGAACCGATGATCCCGATGACCGTCCCAAAGAGCCCGATGAATGGAGCGGAGCTGCCCGTCGTCGCGAGGAAGGAGAGCCCCCGCTCGAAGTGCCTGGCTTCCGCGGCCGCGACCCAGCTGAGGACCTTGCGCACGCGTCGCACCTGTTCGACCTCGAGGCGCTGCAGGCCCCCTCCGCTCCGCTTGCGGAGCGCCTGCAGTTCGGAGCTACCGGCCAAGAACACCGCCGCCAGCGGGCTGCCTTCGAGCTCCGAGGAGACCTCAAACACTTCCCCAAACGACTGTTCACGATAGACCTCGAGGAAGACCTCGCTATCCTGTTCCGCGCGCCTTAATTCTCGAAGCTTGTGGACGATGATCGCCCACGACCCGACGGACATGACGCCGAGCATCGCGATCACCAGCTTGACGAGCAGGCTGGCCTGAACGATGAGTTCGATAACATCGAGATCCACGAGACGCGCCCCCCCAGACAGCCTCGAAGAAGTGGAACGGCCGAAGCCGGACGAACGCTCAGTCTACGGAACCCCCCGGAAGCCATCAAGCAAGGCGGCCGGCGGTACGACAGAAAAGAGAAGGAAAAGGAGGCCTGTGGGGATGCAGATTTCAGTTCGAGCCCAAGCGGGACCGACCACGCGCGTCGACCTCGTCGCCGTGACGGTGACACAGATCACAAAGAAGACCCTGCCACCGGTACTCGCGGCGCTCGACCAGCGCTGCGGCGGAGCGATCGCGGCGCAGGTCAAGGCAGACGGTTTCACCGGACGCGCGAAGCAGACCGCGCTGATCTACCCCGCGGCCAAGGGAGCGCCCAGCCGCGTCCTGCTCGTCGGGCTCGGCGAGCCGACTGAAGTTGACGCGGACGGACTACGTGACGCCGCGGGTACCACCGCGAAACGCGCACAAGGCTCCGGCGCGAAGAAGATCGCGCTCGTGGTCCCCAAGCTACGCCGAATCAAGCCAGGAGCCGCCGCACAGGCGCTCAGCGAGGGGCTGATCCTGGGCAGCTATCGCTTCGATCGGTACCGCAAGTCCGACGTCGACACGCAGGAGACGCTGCGCTCGGTCGCCCTGCTGTTCGACGCAGGCGGGATCGGTGAGGCCCGTGAAGGCGTCCGCGCGGGACAAGCGCTGGCCGAAGCGCAGAACCTGGCCCGCGACCTGTCCAACGAACCGGCCAACATCCTGACCCCCGTCAAGCTCGCCAGCGTCGCGCGCGCGACCGCCCGCAAGGCGGGGCTGCGTTGCCGCGTCCTGGACGTGAAGCAGATGCAGAAGCTGGGGATGGGCGCGATCCTGGCCGTGGGTCAGGGGAGCGCGAACCCGCCGCGCATGATCGTCATGGAATACATCCCCCCGCGACGCACGAGCAAGACCCCGACGATCTGCATCGTCGGCAAGGGGATCACGTTCGATACCGGCGGCATCTCCATCAAGCCGGCGGGCAACATGCACGAGATGAAACACGACATGTCGGGCGCCGCCACCGTGGTGGGGACGATGCAGGCCATCGCGCAGCTCAAGGTCCCGCAGCACGTCGTCGGCATCATCGGCGCCGCGGAGAATATGCCCGGCGGCAAGGCGTACCGCCCCGGTGACGTCATCCGGGCAATGTCTGGAAAAACGATCGAAATCATGAATACCGATGCCGAGGGCCGCGTCGTACTGGCAGACGCGCTCCACTATGCGCGCAAGGAGTACAACCCCGAGGCGATGGTCGACCTCGCGACGCTCACAGGGGCCTGCGTGGTCGCCCTGGGGTCCTCGGCGACCGCGATCTTCAGCCGCGAGGACACCCTCGCGGCCGAGCTGATCGAGGCCGGACAGACCGCGGGAGAGTGCCTGTGGCGAATGCCCTTGTTCGACGAGCACGAAAAGGCGATGAAGAGCCGGGTTGCCGACCTCAAGAACTCGGGCTCCCGCGAAGCGGGCGCCTCGACGGCCGCTGGCTTTCTGGCGGCCTTCGCAGGCGCAGGCCCGTGGGCACACCTCGACATCGCCGGCACCGGCTGGGGGAACAAGTCCGAGGGAGCTCACGTACCCGGGGCGACAGGGGTCGGTGTCCGGACTCTGGTCGCCTGGCTACAGGCCCGGGGTTGAAGACAGCCCGTCGGGTCCGTACCTTGCGCGCCGACTCGCCCACCGGGGCGCTGAGAGCGCGCCACGGGGAGCCTGGAGGGGTTCCCCGCGTCTCGAACCAGCGAGCGCCCAACGCAACTCGCGCCCAAGTGCGCCGAGCCAGAATCGAGGAGAAACGAACCATGCTTCGCACATTGATGATGACAGCAGCCGCCCTGGCCTTCGCGGTCCCGACCACAGCCGTGGCCGGTGACGCAGAGGCCGGCCAGGCTTCCTACATGGCAAACTGCGCTTCCTGCCACGGTCCCGAGGGCCGCGGCGATGGTCCGGTCGCGATGGCCCTAGACCCCAAGCCGCGTGACTTCGCCGTCGCGGAATTCAAGTACGACACCGATGGCGATGGCGAGACCGGTACGGACGCCGACATCACCGCGATCATTCAGCAGGGTGCCGCCGCCTTCGGTGGCAACGTGATGATGGCACCGCTCCCGCACCTCTCCGATGAGGAAGTCGGGAACATCATCGTCTACATCCGCACGCTGTCGAACTAGCTCAGCGAGCACCGCGCCCTCCGAGGGCGCGGCACAGCATTCGCGAGGCGGGGTCGGCGATGCCGATCCCGCCTCATTGCGTTGCGCTAGGGTCCGAGAAAGC
>Ga0315331_10000635_pt1 | contig 24799 bp, 20 predicted proteins | sample M160m34915metaG_FD_203456 | JGI IMG/M metagenome (GOLD analysis project Ga0315331, IMG submission 203456) | Ammonia-oxidizing marine archaeal communities from Monterey Bay, California, United States - M1 60m 34915 | ecosystem: Environmental > Aquatic > Marine > Intertidal zone | place: USA...
TGGAAACTGTTCTGACCAAAATTCCATCACAAAAAGTAACGCTGGCCGCAGATTCCGATTGGTACGATCAGGAAATCACGTTGGCAGCGGCAGCTGATTTTCGAATTGGGGATGGAGTAACTCTCGTCGGAAAAAATCCGCACCACGGTGGTGCCCAAGTCATCAAGCGAACACTTGTTGCGCGAGCAGGTAACCGGTTCAAATTGAACGAGGGATTACGTAAGAATTTATGGACGAGTGAAAAGCCAACTTGCGAGTCACTGTTTCCGCTTTTGACCAGCGAAAATTGTGCTGATGTTCTCATCGAGAACCTGTGCCTCGATGGGAATCGTGCTAACAACGCCAACTTGAACGGCAATTATGGAGGGAACATATTTCTGCAGGATTGCAAACGATTTCATATTCGTAATGTCGAATCACGCAATTACAACGGCGATGGTATCAGTTTCCAGATTTGCCATGATGTTCATGTTGAAAAGTGTCATGTTCATGGCAATCAAGGTAATGGTTTGCATCCTGGTTCCGGGTCACAGCGACCAATCATGCGGGGGAACCTGCTGGAAGACAACAACATCGGGCTGTTTTGGTGCTGGGGCGTCAAGCATGGACTTGCGGAACAGAATCAGATGCATGGGAATCGGTCGCAGGGAATGTCGATCGGCCACAACGACACTGACAACGTGATGCGAGACAACGATATCACGCGAAGCGGAAAGGTGGGTGTGCTGTTTCGCGATGATTCCCGTGGTCAGGACTTTTGGGCCAATCGTAATGTGTTGGAGAATAACCGGATCATCGACAGCGGCGAAGAGAGTGGCATCGCGATCGATATCCTTGGTAACACCAAGGATACTCTGGTTGCTAGAAATACCATTCGTGAGACACGGGGCTCTGCGATGCGGCGTGGAATTCGTATCGCGGCTTCGGTGGAGCGTTTGAATTTGCTTGAGAATGTCATTGAGGGTTTTGAGGTGCCGATATTGGATGACCGGAATTCTTGATTTCGATTACCAGGGTCAGACTCAATTCTGGCATTTGCAGACGGTGCTGTGTCGGCTTGCTGATCAACGTGTTTCACGTCAGTTCACGGTGGAAATAGAACCACCTCTAACGAGCAAGATGAAGTGAATTTTCATCACGCTGGTGTTTTTATGCAGGCTGCATTCACAGAGAGTGTTGTGAATTGCCGTTTTTTCCGACTTGAATCGCGCTGAGTGAACTCAGAAAACTGGTCTTGGTCGAAATCGTGAATTTAGGGACTATACCGTGTCTATCTTCTAAAATTCGCCTGTGGAGACGCTTTGTCATGACGACGAAGAACATACTGTGCATCAAATGGGGTTCGAAGTACGGCGGAGCCTACGTGAACCGTTTGTACGAAGGAGTTCGTGAACACCTGTCGGGGACTGTGCGATTCATCTGCCTGACCGATGATCCCTCCGGGCTTCGTGATGAGGTGGAGGCTCTGCCGCTGCCGGTAACACCATTCGACGAAGCTGAGTTTGATCGACGCCCCGGTGGTTCGACTTGGCGTAAGGTTGGCTTGTTCCAACCCGGGTTGGCAAACCTTCAAGGTGACACTCTGTTTCTCGATCTCGATATTGTGATCACGGGGGCGATGGATGATTTCTTTACCTTTGCACCAAGTAAATTCTGCGTGATTCAGGATTGGCTGGAAAAGCGTAGGGCAAAGTACCTGCCGGGCAGAGATGGGCGAGTCGGCAATACATCCATCTTTCGCTTCAATCCTGAAAAGCATCAATACGTTTATTCACACTTTGCTGAGAACGAAGCATGGGCACTTGAGAATTTCAGGATTGAGCAGCAGTATGTCAGTCACACACTGCGCGACGACTTGGAATTCTGGCCAGAAAAATGGGTGCGCAGTTTCAAACGTAGTTGCCGGCCAACTTTTCCATTGAATCTGATTCGGGAACCTCAGGAGCCTGTCGACATGCGAATTCTTGTCTTCCACGGGTATCCCCTGCCTGATCAAGCCATCGAGGGTTACAAGGGTGGATTGCTGAAATCGACCTTGCCTGCCCCTTGGATCAAGAACTACTGGCGAGCAATCGACGAAGCCGCCTGATTCGATGCAGTTCTTACGCGTCTGCTTCGTTTCAAAACGTTGGCTACCGAAATCTGCGCCACTGTGGTTGCTGTTGAGCACTCATGCATGATGATGTTGAATGTTGGGAACGCTCGGCTTGCTGGCGTTGTGTCGCGATGGAAATGGCAAACTGCAAGATTGCAGCGAAGGTGACATCATCTCACTCGCTGCCGCTTGGTTGTCTTGTAGTTGTCCTCGTAGTGATGGACGTGTCCGGCAATGAGGATTGTTCGTCTTCACTAAGAAGAACCACGGGATCGTTGTGATTGCTGCAGTGCGATTTCGGGATCGTCAATAAAATAGAAGGCTCGGAGCTTTAGGCTCGGAGCTTTTCTGGATGCAAGTCGTTGGGCAGACATGAACAAATCACTACCAAATCAGAGCAATCTTGCTGCTCGTTGACCCACCGGTCCGAATATTTACAATATCGGAGTGTTGAGTGCCGTGAGATCACGGGATGCAGGCCCTGTCTTGCAGTCTTCTCAACACGGCGTCAGCGAAGTCGGAGGGGCATTTCCATTCTTGATGGACGGGTGCTGGTCCTTCTTGTGCTCCATACAACCGATCTCCGTTCCTAGCCTCGAGAGTCAGCAAGCGTGGATTCAACAGACAACGTTCCGGAAACAAGCGAAACTGAATCGCTTGAGGAACCACGGCCTTTGAACTATTCATTCTGGGTGGGAGCTTTGACGATTCGGGGATCGGCACTTCCTCGCGTTCTCTTCGATATTGTCAAGTTCGGTGCGCTAGCGTTTCTGATCGTGCTCTTTGCCACCGTCGTGAGGGCAAATTTTGATGTGGTCTTGGCAATTCCTTCCAGTGTGCTGTCGGCAGCAGGTGCTGTGCTTGGTCTCTTGTTGGTACTTCGCACCAATGCTGGCTACGATCGCTGGTGGGAGGCGCGGAAGTTGTGGGGGGGGATTGTCAACCAATCACGCAACCTGGGCGTCATCGCATCTTCGTACGGACCACCCAGCGGCGAATGGCGAAATCAGTTCATTCGTTGGACGGCCGTCATGCCGCATGTGATTCGGTGCAGTTTGCGAGAGGACCCCACTCTAACCGAAATATCGAGATTGGTAGGGCGGGCGAATGCGAAACGCGTTTCTGAGGCTGCTCACATGCCAACCTTCGTTGCGACGATCATTGCCCAGATGCTGAGTGAGGGACGGCGGGACGGAATGAGCCGATATGCGTTCTTGCAAGCCGAGCAGCAACGGAGCATGATCATTGATTACTTGGGAGGATGTGAGCGGATTCGCAATACACCTCTAGCGCGTGCATCTGCAATTCAGGTTCGTCAATTCATCTTCATGTTTTTGGTCGCGTTACCCTTTGCCTTGCTAGGCGAGTTCGCGGACGAAGTAGCCTTTTCTGTTGGTGGTCTGGATTTTAACCATGGGATCTATCTGATCCCGCTCTTCATCATGTTGTTGGCTCTACCCATGTTGTCTCTCGATCGGATTGGAATGGAATTGCAAAACCCATTCGATACCCGACGGATTGACCACCTGCCACTGGATGCGATCTGCAACACCATCGAACGTAATCTGATGGAGGTGCTGAAGAGCGATTCCCTTGCTACCGAAGAAGGCTTCGTGCTGGAAACGATGCAGTTGGATCCTGAAATGGCTGCGCTGATTGCAAAAGGAAATGCTCGCGATACGCTGATTTCCTGATTGTGCAACGTCACCGTGAAACTGGACTTGGTAACGAAATACAGGCATTTGAAAAAATGTGCCTGTAGCCGATTCAGTTTAGCGAATAACAACCCACCAAGGAGCCTTGCCGGCGAACAGTGTGTGCAGGCGTTTCAGGTCGCCACTTTTTTGGTTGATTTGGAATACCGCAAGGTTACCAGAGTCTTGTCCAGCGGCAATCAAAAATCGTCCGCTGGGATCAATGTTAAAAGACCTTGTTGTCTGTTCGGTTGGTGTGTTCCCAAGTCGTTCTAGTAGTCCGTCGCGAGGGGTCACTGCATACCTGGCGATGCTGTCGTGACCTCGATTTGCTACGTAGACAAAATGACCTGACGGATGAACCTCGATGTCCGACGTGCTGTTCTTATTGGCACGAGTTGCTGTTTCCGGAAGTGTTGACAGCGTTTGGCGGAGGCTAAGCGTTCCACTCGCGTTATCCAATGCATAAGTTGAAACGCTGCTACCTTGTTCGTCGCTGCTGTAGGCGAAGTCAAGTTTTGGGTGGAACCAAAGATGTCGTGGACCTGTATTGGGATTGCGTAACAGCTTGGGTTGCTTGTTCTCAACCAATGGCTTTGCCTCGGCATTTTGCACGAATTGGAAAATTGCATTGGGACGGGTGTGGGGCACAAACCAATAGTGTCCTGAGCGACTTGGCACGATCGCATGTGCGCGTTCATCAGTGGAGATGGATTGCAGTTCCTTGCCGATGGCTCCGTTGTCCTGGATGGCGTGCACAAGGATTTTTCCCTCGCGGTAATACGCGCTCATGAGTAATTTGCCAGACTTGTCAACGTGTAGATAAGCGGGGTCAGCACCCGCATGGATCTCGTTGATACTCGTCAGTTTTCCCGTCGAGGCATCGACGCGGAAACTGGCAAGATTTCCGGCAGTGCGGATCGAGGCGAATAAGACGGGCAGAGTAGGGTGATAAGCGAGTGCACCCGGGCCTCCGTTGACAGTCACACTGTCAACCACGGTGAGAGTGCCGTCTGGCTCGCTGAGACGATAAGTGACGATGCGATTTTCTTTGGCAAGAGAGACATGAACTAGTGGTTCAGTTCCATGAATCGGGGCCGTCACCAAGCAAGAGATCAAGGCAGGAAACCAGTAAGATTGCATCTTGAAAGTCGCTCCATTCGGGATGATCGGGAGCGAGATTATAAACGAAGCAATGCATCAGGGGATCTCGATGTTCACTCGTGCCCCAAAATGCACTCGACGATCGACGTCTCGAAGGTAGCCAGAAAGTTGAGCGGCACGCTAGCGATTCGGCTGCTTGGGGTAAGCAGTCATGCTGAACAGAAAATCATTCAACCCGAATCAGGATTTCGTTTCGTCTCAGGAAGCCAGGCGTCCATGGTGGGTCATAGCCTGCATACTCTACGGGCCCGGCAGCAATCAGTTCTTGCTTCTCCATCCATTGACGTAGTTCGCTCTCTTTTTGACGAAGCGATTTGTCACCCATTCGGCCAGTAAATCTGATGGCTGCAAACCTTCCGCCCTGGCGCTGACGCAATTCGACGTTTGTGTTGCCCGGTTGAGGCGCACCTCCTGAGGCCACTTGTTCGGGAACCACAAACGCCATCTGCCCCGATTGGAACCCCGTTGGACGGCCATCAAGGTTGGCTTGACCGGGCATGCTTTCCTCCGCGGACGCCTCATATCCGCGTTCCATGAACACAGGAGTCGTCATCGCCACTTTTTGTTGCTGGCCATTGTCGCCACTGATGTAGCGAAACAACCGCGAAAAGCTGCCATCGCTTCCCTGTGCGTCGAATCGCATCGCTGTTGAGACCAAAACGAGGTCCGCGTAGTTGCGAACCTCGAAATCGCCATCTGAAGATACGACGCTGTAACGGGCCGATTCGTAGGCGTTGCGAGCTGTAAACTTCCAGCCGTAGTAACCCACGATTCCGAGACAGACAGCAGTGATACCGTAGCTCAACATTTTTGACCGATTCATGGGGCGACCGAATGGCTCACGATAACTGGTGGGGTTAATGACGGCGGTGGTCGACTTGTAAAATCCACTCGAACTACGCGAGACTGTAGTTCAAAGGCAGCCCCCCTCGTTAAATCGACCTCAATTCACGTGTTTCCGGCCAAATTGCGGATTAATTGCTCATAGAAACGGATCATCTGGATGAACTCAGTGGTGGCAATCCTTTCATTGACCCCATGGATCAAAGACACTCCTGCCCGGTCCAAATTCCATGGTGTGAAGCGGTAAACATCTTTGGTGAGGGCGGGATCATCGTAATGAGCGGAGTCGGTGCTGGCGACGACGAAGAAGGGTGCCACGGCCACGCCCGGATAAATCTGTTTGATCGTGCGATGCAAGGCCTTGAAAGAATCATTTGCGTCAGAAGAGATCCTTGATGGCTCTCGGTGTGCCAGTTGGTCTCGTGTTCTACCGTCCAGCGTCTGGTCGATGTGCAGTGTGATGCGATCATCCTGAATCGTGGAACGCAAGAAACGCAATGCCGATTCAACGCTTTCGCCCGGCTGAATTCGGACATGTAGATTTGCGGCAGCTGTTGACGGCAGAGCATTTTCGGCAAACCCCGCTTCAATCATGGTGGGCGCCAACGTGGTTCTCAAAGCAGCGTTACCCGCTGGCGTACTGCTGAACTGGTTTTCGATGATCGAACTAAATAGTTGCCGATTGCCAATCGCAATTCGGTTCAGAAATGACATTTCAGGACCGAGGTAATCGAGCATTCTGTCGACCCCACCATCAAGCTTTGCAGGAAAGGGTTTCTGTTGTAGCTTGGTAATTGCAGACGACAAAATTCCAATCGCAGTTTCTCCGGGAGGAATGGACGCATGCCCTGCGTCGGTTTGATTCGACTGCGCTCTCATCGTGACATTCACGTAACCCTTTTCTGCAATACCAATCAAGGCAGCCGGCTGCTTGAGGCTAGGGATACCTCGATAAATGCCACCTCCTTCATCAAGGGCCATGCTCAGCCGTATACCTTTGCTCCGCATCCATGTTGCTATCTGTTGATTGCCGTATTGACCACCAATTTCTTCATCATGCCCAAACGAAAGATAAATGTCACGTTGGGGTTCAAAACCAGATTTGACCAGACGTTCGCATGCCTCCATCAACGCGATCACAGCACCTTTGTCATCCAAGGTGCCGCGTCCCCACAAATACCCATTTTCGATCACTCCGGAAAACGGTGGATGTTGCCAATCCTCAAGCGATGTTTGCTCGATGGCAACCACGTCGTAATGTGCCATCAATAAAATAGCGGGTGTCTCTACGTTCGTGTCGGCTGACCATTGATAAAGCAGGCTGGCGTTTTCTGCGTCGTCAAAGTCCTCGCCCGTGTATCGTTTCAAGCGTGCAGTCACAGCCGGATAAGAAGACTCAAGCAGTTTTTGAAACTCAAGGAACGCGGGACCGTCGTTCTTGGCACGATTGGTGTAAGACACGGTCGGAATCTGAATGGCATTTGATAAATGTGACAATGCGACCGTCTGATCAATGTCGCTTTGCTCGATTGCCCGGACATCCATTTGTCGTGTCGTCAGCTGCACTGCATTGAACAGGAGGACGGCGCATGCTGTCGTGATTGCTATTAAGATGCAGACGAAAAACTTTTTTGTCTTTTTCCCAAAGCAGCAAGTGGCAATTTTCATGGGCGGGTTAGTCGTTGCAGGAAGACGCGAGTACGTGGCCTCAACGCTCATGAATCAGGCTGTTGTCGGTCCACTCAACACAGGAATTTGCGTTTCCGTTTGCATCGGGACATGAACTTGGAGAGGTCGGTAAGTACAACGGCAAACTCATTCGAAGCGACGATCTGCAAGCGTGAAGCAATTCGGAAGATGGTTCATAATGAAGGTAGGGCCACTTGCTTGGGCTTACCCACGAAAGGGAAGTTCATGCTCTTAGTATACCGTTTAAGTGTTTAGCAGACCGTTGAAGGCCTGCAAACCGTTGAAGGCCTGGCAACACAGGCGGGGTGTTCGTGCGTCACAAGTGTCAAGATCGACCTCCGCAAGACTGAGACATGGTAAACCATTTCAAAGGTGACTCATACGCAAAAATGCCCTGCGATGAAGTACATCGCAGGGCAAGAGACGGGGATGTCGGTTCAAGCAGGATGATTCGTCAGGAATCACTCAACGGGTGGTCGCCGTGGGCGTTCACCTTGTGGGCTGGCACCGCCAGCACCATCTGGTCCGCGACCGCCAGCACCACCAGGGCGTCGTCCACCTGACCCGCCCATTGACTCGAGTTCATCCTTGGAAAGAAAACCGTCCTTGTCGCGATCAATTCGGACCATCAGTGGTTGCATTCGCTCGGGTAGTTCGTCCTTGCTGATCTTGCCATCTTTGTTTTCATCAAATCCCATCAGGCGGCTGGCAGCACTCATCGCTCCCCCGCCGGGGGCGCCGCGCTGAAAACCACGTTCAGGACCACTGCTTGGAGCGACACGACCTTCAGAGCCACGCTCTTCACCGCCTCGGCTGCCTCCACTGCGACTTCCTGTACCCCGTGATCCGCCGCCACGTCCACCCAACGCTGGCTGCAGTTCATCAGCAGTTAGTTTTCCATCTTTGTTCTTATCAAGTGTTTTTAAAGCTTTAGCGGCGTTGTCGATTTCAGTTGCCGAGATTTCGCCGTCGCGATTGGCATCCAAGGCCACAAGAACCGGCAGAAAACTCATCATGCCACCACGACCACCTGCTGCACCTCCACGATTGCCCTGACCTCGCCCGCCAAAACCGGGCCCACCTTGTCCAGGTCCACCTTGTCCGGGTCCACCTTGTCCGGGTCCACCGATGCCAGGGCGTCCACCTTGTCCGGGGCCACCTTGTCCGGGGCCACCTTGTCCGGGGCCACCAATGCCAGGGCCGCCGCGTCCCCCACGTCCAGGGCCACCGGGGCCATTATCCTCTTGCTGCACACCGCGCGGCTTTGTTTCACGCTGATCTTGAGCATCAGCTTGAAAACCAATCGCCAGTGTTAAAGCGACGCCTAAGCATGTGAGACATTTCATGGGATTTCCTGTTGAATTGTATAAGGGAAAATTTCGACGAATGATCAAGGCAGACTCGGAGACAGTAAGTGAACACCACAGGATGTCTCGAGTTCTGGATCGCTTTGGTTTTGCCTGAAATTCGCCAAGGGAGGCTGGCATCCGTGTCTGACGCTACTATAAACGGAGGCACCCACCCCGCATCCACAAGGCTTCTGCAATGAAAACCGCCAAAACAATAACCACAAATGGTAGCTGGATTCCCATGGCAATGTTGGTTTGCTGGCTGCAAGCCATCGCTGCGGGGGGGCTTTGCTCTGGACAAGCCGTGGTTTCTGATTCCAAAGAGCACGTAGAGCCATGGAAAGCTCAACCAGCGTTGGTCAAAAAGAATTCCGAAAGGCGGAAAGAATTTAATTACCAGGAGTCCAAAGTTCCGGCTTTTCAACTTCCTGATCCTCTGGTCAGTCAAACGGGGAGACCGATTGTCACAGCGGATGATTGGAGTCAATTGAGACGTGAAGAGCTGATGTCTTTGTTTCGTAATGAGGTTTACGGCCAGCGTCCCCAGATCAATTACTCGCTGACTTTTGAGCAGGTTGAAGAGCAAAAAGATGTTTGGGACGGGTTGGCGACGGGCCACAGTAGGGTCGCAGTGGTGAGTGTCGGAAACCAGCAGTACAAGTTTCCCTTTGTGTTGTTCATTCCAAATGGAGTCCAGGGGCAAGTGCCAGCTGTGATTCACATCAACAATCGTTACTTCATTCCGTTGGAAAAAGCGATTCGAGAAAATGATCCATTTTGGCCCGCGAAGACAATTGTTCAGCGTGGTTATGCGACGGCTTGTTTTTACACTTCTGATGTAGATCCAGACAAGAAAGATGGATACCCCAAAGGTATCCGAGCCTTTTTTGCGGGTGGTGCTCCCCCGACTTCGAGAGCATGGCGCAGCTTGTCAGCTTGGGGTTGGGGCGCCAGTCGAGTGTTGGACCACTTGGAAAAAGTGTCTATGATCGATGCAAGCAAAGTAGCTGTCGTCGGGCATTCACGAGGTGGCAAAACATCGTTGTGGGCAGCTTGCGAGGATCCGCGTTTTGCCGTCGCGTATAGCAATAATTCAGGGTGTGGTGGCGCTGCACTGTCGCGACGCGCCTATGGAGAAACGGTCGGTCGAATCACTTCCAGTTTTCCACACTGGTTCTGTGAACCATTTTCGAATTACGCTCAACGCGAGTCCGAACTGCCTGTTGACCAGCATGAAGTGATGGCGTTGATTGCCCCTCGATCGGTCTATGTCGCCAGTTCTGATGAGGACTTGTGGGCAGACCCCAAAGGTGAGTACGCATCGCTGGTCGCCGCTGCACCTGTCTTTGAATTGCTAGGTAAACAGTCCATCACGGAAACAACCATGCCAGCGTTGAATACGCCCAGGGTCGTGGGGAACACGGGATACCATATTCGTAGTGGCGGACACGGTCTGGGGGAAGTCGATTGGAACTGGTTTCTGGACTTTACGGATACGGTGCTGAAGTAGTCTCGCAAACCCGTGCCTGCACACAGCAAACCCGTGCCTGCACACAGCAACGTCGGTCGAAGAAAGGAAGGCGAGCCTTTTTGTAACTGGAAGCACGACTTTGCTGTGCGTTCCCGTTTATCTTTGACTTCTACATTTTGATGTTGAGTTTGAAACTACCGCACTCGCTATCGCAAAGGGTTGAATGCGTCACGTATGACACTCCAGAAAGACAAAAGGTGGTGAAGCCACAAATGGCTTCCAGTGATCGTATCCATCCGCTTGGATCGCCGCGGGCGAGACTTTGGGAGGATGCCAGTTGACTTCACGAAATCCCGATGCCAGTAGCGTGTTGGTCACGGTTGTCTTGGACAGGTGATAGTTCGTGATTTCGATCTGTTTGCCTTTTGGTAAAACCAGTTTCCATACCACCGGCGTGCCTTCAGGGATAGCAGCACCCTCTTGGTCTGAAACGCAGGTGTGCTTGGTGAATCCGTGTGGTCTTCCCATTTGGAAATGGGATCATCCGGGTTGGTATTGATCGTGACAAATCTTCCACCCGGTTTCAGCAATCCGGCGATGGCTTGCCCCATTCGTAACAGTTGCTGAGTGTCGGTAGCGCAATTTAGCAACCAAGCAGCAAAAGCAAGGTCGTAGTCAACGTTGACCTTCAGGTCGCGCACATCCTGGACGCGATATTCGATATCCAAAGGCCGCTTTCTTTCTTCGGCTAACGCCAATTCGATCATTCCCTTGGATACATCGACACCGAAGATTGATGCGACGCCCTTTTGCTTAAGCAATCGGGTGAAATATCCTTTACCACATGCCAAATCGATCACTCGTTGGCCTGTGATTGAGCCTGCAAGTTGCATCAACGTGTGTTATTCAACGTGATCACGCCATGGTAGGAGTTTGGATTCTTTGTAGTCCTGGGAGATGGTATCGTAATGTGTCTTCTTTACCGCCCGTTCCCCGGGGCCGCTCGTAACCATTCGTGTACTCGTTGCTTTTCAATTACAGGTTGTTACGCGGTTGTGTTGCGACGGTTCATTGTGATGGCAACAAGGTAAACAAGAAATGACAGGCCAAAGCTGATGAACCACGCATAGTGGTAAAGACTGGTCCAAATGCAAGCGACATTGACCACTCCGATCGCACTCAGGAAACCCGGTATGCACGGGATGATACCGGCAAGCAATGCGACGATACCCGCAGTGTGAAAACCTCGCTTGTACCAGTAGGGGCCCTCACAAGAATACAACGCATCAAGCTGTAAACGCATTCTGCGATTCAGGAAGTTGTCACAGATCATCACGCCCCCAACAGCTCCCAGAAGAGCAGAATAAGCAACAAGCCAAGTGAAAATGTATCCACTCGGGTCTTCGACCAGTCGCCATGGCTGGATCACGATTCCAATGGCACCCGTGATCATGGCTCCCATTCGAAAATTGATGCGACGCGGCCAAAGATTCGCAAAATCGTTAGCGGGACCAATCACGTTGGCTGCCAGGTTCGTTGCCAGGGTGGCTATCACTAGGCCAATCAAACCGATGACTTGCCATAGCGGATTGGAGAACTTGGCAAGCAGGTCAACAGGATCCCAAATCGGGGCACCGTAAATCACGACCGTTGCAGAGGTCACGGCAACACCGATGAAAGAATACAGTCCCATCGTCAAAGGAAGCCCAATCGCCTGACCGAGAACCTGATCACGTTGTGTTCGCACATATCGCGTGAAATCGGGAATGTTCAATGACAGCGTGGCCCAAAATCCAACATTCGCTGTTAAGGCTGGCAAGATGAAATCCCGAAACTGTCCCGCTTTGTCTTCCCCTGAACTAAACGATGATGGCTGCGAAAGCATTGATCCAAAACCATTGGCTGACCGATACGCCCAGTACAATAACGCGAGTCCCAAGCCAATCAGTAGAGGCGCCTTGATGTTCAGTAGTAAGCGGATTGATTCAATGCCTCGCCAAATGATGGCTTGATTCACCAACCAGAAAATCAGGAAACAGATCAGTTGAGGGGTATTGATGCCCAGTCCTGCCAGCTTGGGTAGAGTGTCCCAATGTGGCTGGTAAATCTCAATCACTTTGTAGATCGCCCAGCCGCCGATCCAGCATTGAATTCCAAATCAGCCACAAGCCACCAAGGCCCGCAGCATGGCCGGCACGTTCGCACCACGAATGCCAAAAGAAGCTCGGCAGAGTACAGGAAATGGTATTCCGTATTTGGTTCCTGCATGTGCGTTGAGAACCATAGGGACGAGAACGATCAGATTGCCCAAGAAAATAGTTGCCACTGCTTGTAACCAATTCATGCCCTCTTCGATTAGGGAAGATGCCAGCATGTATGTCGGAATGCAGGCCGAGAGGGCAACCCACAGAGCGATGACATCCTTCAGGCCCCATTTCCATTGAGAAGGAGGGATAGGTAGGAGCCAAGTCAGCACTCCAGTAACCACCGTTTGCACTGACTGAATTGACACGCTCTACGTCCGCGTCGGTAACGGCATGGTCATGATCGTTTGTGGGATCAAGGTTCGTTGTTTGCTTCCACACTGTGAACAGCGGTGTGGGGTGAACAGCGGCGTGGGGGACCCTGCGTCACGGGGGGAGTGAGTGACACGCGGTCTTTACAGCAGGATGTCGGTGAGGACACGTCCTTTTTGCGTTGGGCCGATCAGACGCTGATTCAATCCCTGGTACGGAAAGTTGAATCGATAGGGGTCGAGTCCTATCTGGTGCAGGATTGTAGCCTGCAGATCGCGGACACTCACGGGGTCTTCGACAGGATAGTAGCCGATGTCGTCGGTTTGTCCGTACATGCCGGGTTTGATTCCTCCCCCGGCCATCCACATCGTGAATGCATGAGGATGGTGGTCGCGACCGATGAATCCCTTCACAAGTTTTTTGTTGACGTTGTTTTGCATCATCGGCGTGCGGCCGAATTCACCACCCCAGACAACGAGTGTTTCATCGAACATGCCGCGTTGCTTCAGGTCTGCCAATAATGCGGCGATTGCTTGATCGATCTGACGACATTTGATCGGCAGTGTTTCATCAATGGACTCGCCTGGGCTCGAACCGTGGTGGTCCCAACCCCAGTCGTACAGCTGAACAAAACGCACACCATTTTCAACCAGCCGTCGGGCCAGCAGGCAGTTGTTTGCAAACGTGGCATCATCGCCTTTGTATAAAGCGCGAGGATCAGCAGCTGATTCTGCTTTGGATACAAATCCGGGCTTGGCACCATAAAGATCCATGGTTGCCTGTGACTCACGACTGATGTCCATGACCTCCGGGACAGACGTCTGCATCCGGTAGGCAAGTTCGTACTGCGCGATGCGGGTCATGGTCTCGGGGTCACCAACATGTTGATGCTGGTAACGGTTCAGATCATTCAAAGCATCAAGTGTTTTTCGTCTCGCCGATCGGCTGATGCCTTTGGGGTCCGACAGGTAAAGTATCGGATCACCACCATCAGTCCGGCATTGAACACCTTGATAAACGGTTGGCAGGAATCCGCTGCCCCACAATGACTTGCCCGCGCTAGGCGTTTTTCCGCCGGAGGAAAGTACGACAAATCCTGGCAGATTCTCGTTTTCGCTGCCCAGACCGTACGTTACCCATGAGCCCATGGCTGGGTAACCCAGTAGCGGATTGCCGGTTTGCATCAGCAGTTGTGCGGGTGAATGGTTGAACTGCTCCGTGCTGATGGAACGGATGATACAAAGGTCATCAATCTGTCGGCACAAATTGGGTAGCAACTCGCTGACCCATTGACCGGTATCACCATGTTGCTTGTAACTGAATTGCGGGCCGAGCATCTTGGGGGTGCCTTTGATAAAGGCAAAACGTTTTCCTTCCAGATACTCCTGCGGGCACTCCGTGTCGTGCAGTTTCGCCAGTGCGGGTTTGTTCTCGAAAAGATCGAGTTGTGAGGGTGATCCAGCCATGTGCAGGTAGATCACGGACTTGACTTTGGAAGGAATTTGAAACGATGCGTCTTCCGCATATCCATCGCGAGCAAGGATGGAGTTCAGCGCAAGGGCGCCGAATCCAAGTCCTGTTTGCCCGAAAAAGTGTCGTCGAGTGACGCCACGAAGTTTTTGAAGGGGCAGGGAAAGTTCCATGGTTGTCTTTCAGTTCCGGTTCTTTGCATCACTTGTTCAGCAGAGCTGTCTCAGTTTCTCGGACAGCTTTTCGTGCCTGACGCGATGCTTCGGTGGTAGGTTTGCGATTGTTGTTGTTAGTACTTGGCGCGTTCATTGACTACGGTTTCATCAGCGTCTCATCGAGGTTCAGCAGGACGCTGGCGATCACTACAAGTCTTGGATCACCTTCGGTGAGTTTGGCTGAATCCAATAACTCGTTTCCATCAGAGAGTTCATCTTTGAGTGAGTCGTACAGCTTGTGCAACCGGGAAATTTCGGAAGCATCTGCTTCTCTGACCAACACCATTTGAAAGCCGGCGGCGAGTTTGGTATCCAGATCTTCAGCCGCAGTCTCCATTCTCTTTGCAAGTTGCCCAGCCGCCTCCAGATAGACGACATCATTGAGCGTGATCAGCGCTTGCAGTGGGGTATTGGTCCTGATGCGGCGTATCTGGCACACCTCGCCGCTGCCCGCATCAAACGTGGTCATGGCAGGGTAGGGGCTGGTTCGCTTGAGGTAGGTATAGAGCCCACGGCGGTATCGGTCTTCTCCTTCGGCGTTCTTCCATTTTTCACCGCTGTAAGTTGATTTCCAGATCCCCGGCGGTTGTGGTGGCATGACTGATGGCCCACCAATTTTATTGGCAAGCAGGCCAGAAACTGCCAACGCCTGATCCCGTACCATTTCGGCGCTGAGGCGGAATCGTGGCCCACGTGAGAGCAAGCGATTTCTTGGGTCTAACGCCAAAGCCTTGTCATTGACAATGGAACTCTGTCGATAGGTTCGGGACATGACGATGGTCTTGATCAGTTGTTTGAGTGACCAGCCCTGTTCACGGAATTCAACGGCCAACCAGTCAAGCAATTCAGGATGCGAGGGTAGCATTCCTTGAGTGCCAAAATCTTCTTCCGTTTCGACAAGCCCAATGCCGAAAATTCGTGCCCAAATGCGATTGACGGTAACACGGGCGGTCAATGGATTGTCTGATTTCATCAACCACTGGGCAACGCCGAGTCGGTTTGCAGGAGCATTTGCAGGCAACGGGGAAAACGCGGTCAGCACCGAAGCAGTGACTTCCTCACCCTGGTCAAGGAAATTACCGCGGTTGTGGATGCGCGTTGCTCGCTGACGCTTGGCGTCCAAGTCGAACATCACCGGTGTACTTGGAAGCTGCTTTCTGAACTTTTGCAATTGGTCTTGGGCTGCCTGCGTTGCCTTGAGGCGACGCATCGTCTCTGGAAATACCGTCTCGGTGAAGACTTTCTCAGGGTCAGGTTGCAGTTCAGCACGTAGCCATTGCACGGGATTTTGACTGATTGAAAAACGCGACCTGGCCAGCAGAAGCCCCTCGCCATATTGCTGCTCCAATGTGACTTTCAACGTACCGCCGGTGATGGGGGCGTCGAAATCAAAAATCGCAGCTTGCGCCTCCCCGAATCGGGGCGATAAACCCCAGCCTGCGTCGGGTTTGCCATCCAACGCCGAGGCAACATTCCAGCCACGCTGCGAAAAGGTTGCTCGCGGATTTTTCAGCTTGATTGATTTGAATTCACCGTCAGCCTGTTGAAGTTCCACTGTCAATTCACGGATAGCCACGTTCTTGTCTGCCCAGTCACCTCCGCCGATTGATTTTGGAAAATGGTCAATGCGAAACGAGGTGTAGGTTTTACCATCGGGTAGAGCTGGAACGTCAAAGGTGATTTGCCAAGTGTCCTTCTGTGGCCGATCACCGCTCACAATGAGTCGATCCTGTTCATCCTGATTCATTTGCACACCAGCCTCGGATTTGAATTCTTTGAGACTCAGTGGTTGCCACAGTGGACGCTTCTGCAACGCTTTTTTCCATTTTTCAAAGCGTTCCGTGAAGTCGGCAGGGCGTTGGGCCGACAGTTTGGTAGCCTGCTGCAGTTTCAGTGTCAGTTCTGCAAGTTCAGCTGCCTGTACCGCAGTGGGGGTGGTGTGGAATGGAGCCTCGTTGTCGGCATCCTGAGTTTGATTGAAGTAAGACAGAAATGAATAGTAGTCCTGAATGCTGATCGGATCGTACTTGTGTGAATGGCACTTCGCGCATCCCATCGTCAAGCCCATCCAGACCTGCAGTGTTGTGTCAACGCGGTCCTTGACTGCGGCAATGCGAAATTCTTCGTTGTCAGTTCCACCTTCGTCATTGGTCATCGTATTGCGATGGAATGCTGTTGCCAGAATCTGATCATCTGTGCGCTCTGGTAGCAGGTCACCACCAAGTTGTTCGATGGTGAACTGATCAAAAGGAAGGTCGCGATTGAATGCATCGATGACCCAATCACGGTATCGCCAGATGTTACGGTGTCGATCTTTTTCATAGCCTTTGGTGTCGGCATAACGTGCCAAGTCAAGCCACATTCGCGCCCAGTGTTCACCGTAACGATCGCTTTCGAGTAAACGATCCACAAGCTTTTCGTATGCGTCCGGAGATTCGTCGTTTAGAAAACTCTGGACGAGCTCGGGTGCTGGTGGTAATCCGGTAAGGTCAAGAGCCGTTCGACGTAGAATCGTCCCACGCTCGGCCAATCGTGAAGGTGTCAAACCCGCCTGTTCCACTCGAGCGAGGATGAAGGAGTCGATAGGATTCACTGCTGTCAGATTCGAGCTGTTTGCAGGAGGCGTACTTTTTTTGGGCACCACGAATGACCAATGCTTTTGATATTCAGCCCCCGACGTAATCCATGACTTGAGGGTTGAAATCTGCGGGGCTGAAAGCTTGTGGCCTGTTTCAGGTGGTGGCATGACGATTTCAGCTTCCGCCGCCGTGATGCGCACCAGCAACTCGCTTTGGTCTGGCTTGTGGGGTACGATCGCTCCCGATTCAATCGCCAGCGCACGCTCGTCAAGACGTAAGTCCGCTTCGCGTGCTTTGGTATCCAGACCGTGACAGGAAAAACAGTGCTCGGCCAGAATTGGACGAACGTCGCGGTTGTATTGCACCGCAGTTGCTGCCACTGGGTTTGAGGGTGCTGCGTCCTGCGCATGCAAGCAACCGCCCGGATCTGACAGCACCAGGAAAATTCCTGATAACAAGATGCCGAGACCAGAACCGGAAAATGGATGCATTTGAGGTGGGAATGTTTTGTTGGATAAACAGAGCATGGGAACTCATGAGAAACAGGCGAGCCACAAGGGAGGCACCAAATTGCACTTCATGGCTCAGGAATCAGTGCGGTGCAATATCTTAGCTGCTGTGTTTCCTGACTGCTGTGTTTCTTGACTGCTGTGCTTTGGGAACATTGGGGGTGGTGATTGGAAAGCTGGATTTATGAACTCATGAGATCGACCAGGTTTCAGCTCATGTGGGTTGGTAGCCCGGTAATATTTTGGTCACAAAGACAGATTGCCCATGTTGCTGGTAAGACCACCGCACCATCTCTGTCAAACAGCTCATGACTTGGTCATAGTCACCCATCAGGACGGTCGATGTGGGACCCGGCTGGACCTCTATCTCACCGTATTCTTCCAGCTTACCGATAAAATCCTTGATCAGGTCACGAAAGTTTTTTACGAAGGGATACATGCTGATTTCGACGGTGGTGACCACGCTGGCTCATCTCCGGGCTTTGAGGCGACGAAAGGGGCGGGATCAGGCAACAAGGGGCGCTATTGGCCTCACGCTGTCTTCCCACTTCGAGACTGCGAGGATTTCCAGGCTCACATCCACATTATTCTCGCACAATACTTTGGCCGCGCATTGTAGGAATATCGCATGGATTTGTACATTTCGCGCGGTCACGCCGGCCGGCGGGTTCTCTGCGAGTGATTGTCGTAGAATGTAGGGGTTGACCGATGGAACGAGAGTTCCGTGCTGAAAATTGCGAATTGGCCTTGATGCTAGAATCCCATGATTCATCCGCAGCCTCTGACCCAACACTGTTCATGGCGAAAGCAACTGAGATTTTTGAGAACGTTCCCTCGGATGGGCATGTCGAGCATGCGGCGAACAGCGATCCGCAGGCATTCGAAGCCGTGGTCAGATCGAGAAGGAGTACACGGGTTTACACGCAGGAAGCCGTTCCAGAAGAAGTGATGCGACGATGCTTGGAATTGACGTTGCTGGCTCCCAATTCGTCGAACCTTCAGCCGTGGGAATTTCATTGGGTCCGTGATGCCAACAAGAAAGCGGAATTGGCCCGACTATGTTTGCAACAGTCCGCAGCCACGACGGCACAGGAATTGGTTGTCTGTGTGGCGCGACTGGACACGTGGAACAGGAATCGCAAACTGATGATCGAGGCAATGGAACGTTCAGACGGCGAAGTTTCTGAGTCAGCATTAAATTATTATCGCAAACTGATGCCTTTGGCTTACAGTCAGGGCCCATTTGCTGTTTTTGGCCCCATCAAAAAATTGATCTTCTGGTTGCTGGCACTCCGCAAACCAATGCCACGGGGCCCCGCTGGCAAAGCGGATATGCGGGTTTGGGCTCACAAGTCGACGGCATTGGGGTGCCAGAATCTGATGTTGTCGCTGAGAGCTTTTGGATATGACAGTTGTCCCATGGAAGGAATGGATCCAGTTCGCGTTCGGAAACTATTGGGCCTGCCGCGAAGCGCAGAAATCTGCATGGTGATTTCCGCAGGAAAGCGTGCAGAGCACGGGATCTATGGCGATCAGGTACGCTTTGATTCTTCCTTGTTCCTGTTCGAAGTCTGAGTGGGATTGGATTTTGCCGGCAGGTCGTTCTCGGAGCGAGTGATCGGCAGGTCGTTGTCAGGGTGAGTGATCAGTTGTCTTTTTCCCCGCCCGCTCTCGCTTTACGTTGGGCCCTCTTTTTTGCTCTCTGTGCTGCTCGTGTCTCTGACTTTGTTTTCGGGTTGCCTGGCTTTGCCTTCGGGTTGCTTGGGGCGTCGTTTATTTTCTGTTTCCAGAAGCGGCTTCCGCCAGTAATGGGATCTTGCATTTGCTCGATCCACTGCCTGCAATCCTCCGTCATTTGTTGCACACGCATGGGGTGCTTTCCACTGAGGTTCCTTGTTTCTGAAAGTCTCTTGTTTCTGAAGGATCGTTGACCAAATTGATCAGTTCTGGCTTTCCCTTTACAACGTGAATTTTCTAGTCTCCCTGTCGGATTGCCCAGTCTCCCTCGCCACCTTTGCTCCAGTAGATGTTCTCGTGATGCTAGGGTGTTTTGTCGGTTAGCAACGGAAGAAGGCTCTTGCCATCAACCTTGTGGTTGGCGGGCAAGTTACCTGCTGCCTCGATTGCCGTGGGCAAGATGTCGAGTGAAACGATGGGCACGTTTTGGGTTCGCCCGCCTTTGAACCTCGCTGGCCAACTAACGATCAACGGAGTGCGAATCCCGCCTTCATCAAAGCTGCCTTTGAAGCCACGGAAGGGGGTGGGTGTCGGCGCTCATCGCTTTAGAGCCGCCATTGTCTGTCAGGAAGAACAGCGGTGTGTTGTCGAACAGCTTCTCCCGTTTGAGTTTCCCCACGACTTCTCCCAGACCATCATCCAAATGTTTTAACATGGCCATCAGAGTGGCCCGTTGAGGCGTAATGCCTGAATTTGAATCCTCGGCAGACTGAATGTCAGCAGCAGGAGCTTCTGCTGACGCATGAACTGCGTTGTAGGCCAGGTAGAAAAAAAAGGGTCGCGTCTTATTTCTTTCAATGAAATCGACAGCTTCCTCGGTCAAGCGGTTCTTCAAATACCCTTCATCGTTGATATGCTGTTTGTTGCGATAGATCGGATGTGCGAACTTGCCATCGGAATTACTTCGTAAATCAAAATAGCTATGCCCTCCACGTCCCATGAACTTGTAGTACTCATCGAAGCCACGATTCATGGCGTACTACTTAAGTTCGGGGTAGTCATCATCAAGACCCAGATGCCAGTTTCCAATGGCCGTGCTTACGTAGTGATCAGGCAGGAAGGAAAGATTGCCTGTTCAGGACTGAAGCCTCGTCCGCCATCTCCTGCGGAATAAACCCTGACTCGCTGCTGGTATTGCCCCAACATCAATCCGGCGCGAGTGGGGGAGCAGACGTGACCACTGTTGTAGGCCTGACGGAAGAAGACACCCTCCTGCGCCAACGCATCCATGTTAGGAGTTGAGACTTCTTCGGGGTGCTGAGGATTGAAACTGATGTCTGCATAACCCTGATCGTCAGTCAAAATGACAACGATGTTGGGCATCTCATCGATGAGCCCAGCAGGCAAGGCACTGGCAGGATCCCACGGGCAGCAAAAACTGGCCAGCAATGTGACGAGTGATGAGAATCTGTTAGTGCTACGAAGGAGTTCAATCTTCATGTTCGGGTGTATCAATTCCAATGAGTTCCTGCCAATGCTTCAGCTCAAAATCAGGCACTGCGTGATGTGGCAAACGTGCCAATTCAATTCTGCCAGTTGGTGGGACAGTTGTGGCCAAGATCAGTTCTTTTTCCACTGGATACCGCTAGACCACCCACGAGCGTTCCGTTGGCGACTTGTGTGTTTATCAGTTCATAATGTCGAACGAGCAAAGGTTACACGCGATCTTTTCAATAACTCGCATGCCCTCAATCTTCTTTCAGTTTCAGTTGCTTCTGGAAATGTGTTCGCTAAATGGGGGGGGAGTTGGATGGAATGATGGTTGCAAGCCGAATTAATGGAATTTCTGCTCACGAAGCTGGGATATTTCGACGCAAACATCCATTGCCAGTGACGCAGTCAGCAGGGATGATTTGCGGAACGCAGTCGACGTGTTTTCGTTTCTTTGCAGCAGGGTTCTATTGTGGTCAACACTACCTCCGCCTCTGTTCCCCATGTCGTGATCATTGGTGGCGGCTTCGGTGGCCTGGAAACAGCAAGGAATTTGCGAAAGTCCAATGTTCAGGTAACCCTTGTCGACCGACACAATTATCACCTGTTTCAGCCGTTGTTGTATCAAGTCGCGACTGGGGGGTTATCACCGGCCAATATTGCAACGCCTCTTCGTTCCATCTTCCGGCGTCAGGCCAATTGCGAAGTGTTGATGGCCGAGGTTCGTGACTTCGACTTGGATCGCAAGCGTTTGATCTTGGCTGATGGCGATTTGGAGTACGACCAGTTGGTCGTTGCCGCTGGTGCGACGCACAGTTATTTCGGACATGAGGAATGGGCTTCTGTTGCACCGGGCTTGAAAACTTTGCAGGATGCCACAGCGATCCGCCGCAAAGTTTTTCTGGCCTTCGAAGCTGCTGAGCGTGAGCGGGATCCAAAGATTCGCGAGCAGATGATGACGTTCGTGGTTGTGGGGGGAGGCCCCACTGGTATCGAACTGGCGGGTTCGTTGTCAGAAATTGCACGACACACCATTCGAAATGACTTTCGGCATATTCACCCGGAGGATGCTCGAATTGTAGTCGTGGAGGCGGCGGAACACGTTTTGGCTCACTATCCGCCCGAGCTTTGTAAGCGTGCGGCTGACAAGATTCGTGAATTGGGAATTGAAATTCACACGCAGACACGGGTTACCCATGTCACGGAACAGGACGTGCACTTGTCCTCGGCAGATGGCGAGCAAGTCATAGGAACTCAGACGGTTCTGTGGGCTGCAGGTGTCCACGGAAGTCCGTTGGGAAGCAAGTTGGCAAAGGCCTGTGGCATTGAAACTGATCGTGCGGGTCGAGTGGGTGTCACCAACAAGATGAATGTTGAGGGGCAGGACGAAATCTTTGTCATCGGTGATCTCGCAGATTGCACAGATGGTGAAGGGGTGCGGATGCCCGGCTTGGCTCCCGTGGCGATTCAGCAGGCGCAGTATGTAGCAAAACGGATTCTCGCAAATATTGCAGGAACAAAAACGGAACAACCATTCGTCTACCACGATCGCGGAACCATGGCCACCATTGGCAGGGCAAAAGCGGTCGTGAAGGTGGGCAAACGTGAAAGTGTCGGTTTCATTGCCTGGCTGATGTGGTTGGTCGTCCATCTGTTGCAAATCGTGCAGTTTCAGAGTCGATTTCTGATTCTGTTTCAATGGAGCTGGAATTACCTCACCTTCAGTCGAAGCGCGCGAATCATCACGGGCGACGATCCGGTGATCCTGATTCGCGACGAGGCTGTGAATGATGCGCCGGTCATCAAGGGATCTGTTCCAGAGCACGAAAAGTCAGATGGCCAAAACGCTCGCGAATCACCGGAGTAAGACGCCATACTGAGATCAGGCTGCTGAGATCTCGATATTGAGATCTCGATATTGAGATCGTGCTTCGCGGGAATGATTGCTGATGGATGGGCATGCTTTGCTGATGCAAATTTTGCCAACAAATGTTTCCAACGGGGAACCTTTGATGTTGCAGGAGCCGTTGGCGGCGATGGTGAACCTGCGGGTACGAACGGTGATTCGCTGCGAGAACCAAAACAGTCTGGGGCAACTTGAAGATGAATGAACAGGACACGGTGACAACTGGCGAGCAGGAAGTGAACGCTGATCAAGAGGGCGTGACGACTGATTCGGGCACGATTCCGCTGTTGAAGCGATTCGAGGAAGTTTGGGCTGCCTACGCACCACTTCTGCGACCGGGGCTCATGCTGGTCGTGTTCTTCGCCGCCTTGTGGTTACTGCATCACGAATTCAAAACGATGAAGTATGCAGAGGTCGTTGCCAGCTTTCACGCTTTGTCCAACGGTGAGATGTTAGCGGCGATCGGTTTCACGGCTGCTAACTTCATGGTCCTGATTGGATATGACTGGTTCGGGGTCAAACTTGTCAAGCATGAAGTGACGGGGCGTCAAGTTGCGACGGCGGCGTTGTTGTCGTATGCATTCAGCAACTCATTGGGTGTGTTTCTGGGAGGGGCGCCGGTGCGTGCCCGTTTGTACTCGTCGTGGGGGATGCCCTCGAGTGAAATTGTGCGACTGGTACTGGTGATTGGTGTTGCGTTCTGGCTGGGGCTTTTTTCTCTTGCGGGAACATTGTTTGTCTTCACGCCGTTTGAGATTCCTGACAAATTGCACCTGCCCGTGTCGACAAGTCGCCCGTTTGGAATTGGCTTGCTCTTGATGACCGTGGTGTTTCTGGTCATTTGCGGGATCAGAAAATCCCCCTTGCGGATCGGTAGTGTGAATTTGCAGCCACCACCGCTGAAAATCGCAGTGGCGCAAATGTTTGTCGCAATGGCGGACTTTATCCTTGCTGCGGCAACGTTGTACGTTTTGTTGCCCAGTGATGTTGTGATCGATTTCCTGCCGTTTGTCGCAATCTTTGTGCTGGCTGTTTTTGTGGCTCTGGTCAGTCATGTCCCTGGTGGACTCGGGGTTCTGGAATTGGTGCTGATCACGATGTTGCCCGGAGGGGCCGATGATTTGGTGGGAGCCTTGATTGCGTTCCGGATCATTTACTATTTGCTGCCACTGATCCTCGGCGTGGGGGCCATCTCATTTGCGTCAATCAAACAGCATCAGGACAAGATCGGAGGAGTGGTGTCAGGTGGGCTGCGGTGGGCCAACATCATCAGTCCACCGATCATCACGGGCGCAGTCTTTGTGGTTGGGCTTGTGATGCTGGTTGCCGGCACCTTACCACCATCTGCCGGTAAGTTGGAGTTGATTCGTAATTGGTTGCCGTTGCCACTGGTTGAAGTTTCCCATTTCCTTGGAAGTGTGATAGGAGCGGTGTTGATTGTTCTGTCCCGCGCGTTGCAGCGGCGGATTGATGCCGCATGGTGGCTGACGATTGCGATGTTGTCGGCTGGCGTGCTGGTTTCTCTGTTGAAGGGTTTTGCATGGGAGCAGGCGATTCTTGTCGCAATCATGTTGGTGGCGTTGTTGCCTTGCCGACAATATTTCTTTCGCCATGGTCGGATCTTTGCCGCGTCGTGGAGTGTTCGGTGGCTGATAGCGATTGCGATGACTGCCGGTTTGATCGTCTGGTTGATTCTGTTCTCGTATCGTCATGTTGAATACAACAACGAATTGTGGTGGAGCTTTACGTACGGCAAGACCGGAGAGGCCCCGAGAGCCTTGCGTGCGGCAGTGGGCGGAGCCTCGGTGCTGGTAATTGTCGGCTTGATGCAACTGTTCAGAACCACAGGAAAGGTGCCTGATCCAGCGACGGATGAGGAAATGGATCGAGTTGCGACAATCATTTCCAATGATGAAGACACGGTTGCCAATCTTGCTCTGCTGGGTGACAAACGCTTCATTTTCGGTGGCGATGATCAAGCTTTTGTAATGTTTGGTTGCGAGGGAAGCAGCTGGATTTCAATGGGAGATCCCGTCGGTCCAAAAGAGGCCGCAGATGATGCTGCCTGGCGATTTCGTGAAGCGTGTGATGCGCAAGGGAAGTGGCCGGTTTTCTATCAGGTGGATGAATC
>Ga0315331_10000637_pt1 | contig 24764 bp, 29 predicted proteins | sample M160m34915metaG_FD_203456 | JGI IMG/M metagenome (GOLD analysis project Ga0315331, IMG submission 203456) | Ammonia-oxidizing marine archaeal communities from Monterey Bay, California, United States - M1 60m 34915 | ecosystem: Environmental > Aquatic > Marine > Intertidal zone | place: USA...
TCATGCCCCACGACCTGATCAATTCCAAGCCCGTTTCAGCGGTGATCAAGGAATTCTTCGGTTCGAGCCAGCTCTCGCAGTTCATGGACCAGACGAATCCGCTCTCGTCGGTGACCCATAAGCGTCGCTTGTCGGCGCTTGGCCCGGGTGGTCTGACCCGCGAGCGAGCGGGCTTCGAGGTTCGCGACGTTCACCCGACGCATTATGGGCGCATCTGCCCGATCGAAACTCCGGAAGGGCCTAATATTGGTCTGATTGCGTCGCTTTCGACCTTTGCCCGAGTCAATGACATGGGCTTCATCGAGACGCCCTATCGGCAGGTCGATGACAAGACGGTGACGAAAGACGTGAAGTTCCTCTCCGCCCTCGAAGAGGAGCGCATGGCGATCGCGCAGGCGAACGCCGTCCTCGATGAGGATGGGACCTTCGTCAAGGATCGAATCTCTGCCCGGAAGCAGGGTGAGTTCGAGATGATTCCTCCGGACGAAGTCGACATGATGGACGTGTCGCCCAATCAGTTGGTGTCGGTCGCGGCTTCGTTGATCCCGTTTCTGGAGAACGATGACGCGAACCGAGCGCTCATGGGCTCGAATATGATGCGTCAGGCGGTGCCGTTGCTGAGGACGCGCGCTCCGCTGGTCGGGACTGGGATGGAGGCGGTTGTCGCCCGAGACTCCGGTGTGACGGTCGTCGCGAAACGAGACGGAATGGTGGAGTCAGTGGACGCCGGCCGGATCGTCCTGAAGCCCGACGAGGACGACGGGACGGGCAGCAACGTCGACATCATCAACCTGATCAAGTACCAGCGCTCGAACCAGAATACGTGCATCAACCAGCGTCCGATCGTGAAGGCGGGCGATCGCGTCAAGTCGGGGCAAGTGATCGCGGATGGGCCTGCGACGGATCGAGGCGAGATGGCCCTGGGCCAGAACGTCACGGTCGCGTTCATGCCCTGGGGCGGATACAACTTCGAGGACTCGATCCTCATCTCCGAGCGAGTGGTCAAGGACGACTACTTCACGTCCATCCACATCGAAGAATTCGAATGTGTGGCTCGGGACACGAAGCTGGGTAAGGAGGACATCACCCGAGATATCCCGAACGTCGGAGAGGACGCCCTGCGTGACCTCGACGAGGCGGGCATCGTTCGGATCGGTGCGGAGGTCCACCAGGACGACATTCTGGTCGGCAAGATCACTCCGAAGGGAGAGACACAGCTCTCTCCGGAAGAGCGTCTCTTGCGCGCGATCTTCGGGGAGAAGGCAGGTGACGTCCGAGATACGTCGCTGCGTGTCCCGCCCGGTGTGACCGGGACGATCATCGGGGCCCAGGTCTTTTCGCGCCGTGGCGTAGAGAAGGACGAGCGCGCGAAGGCCCTCGAAGAGGCTGAGATCGAGCGGCTCCGAAAGGATCAGGAGGACGAGATCCGGATCATCCGGAAGAGCGCCTTCAACCGCGTACGCGAGCTGATCGTGGGGAAGCAAGCGGCGAACCGCGTTGCCGACGAGCGGAAGGAGATCGAGTGGCTGCAGTCCGGTGACGCGATCACGGAAGAGCTGATCAGGGGAATCCCCGATCGTCGTTGGCGCGAGATCCAGGTGACGGACGCCCCGACTCAGGAGCAGGTCGATCGAGTCTTTCACCACGTAGAAGAGCAAGCCATGGTGATCAAGGCAGTCTTCGACGAGAAGATCGCTCGGCTCAAGAAGGGCGATGAGCTCCCGCCGGGCGTCTTCAAGATGGTCAAGGTCTACGTGGCGATCAAGCGAAAGCTCTCGGTCGGCGACAAGATGGCCGGTCGCCATGGCAATAAGGGCGTCATCTCCCGGATCCTTCCGGAAGAGGACATGCCCTATATGCCCGACGGCAGCCCTGTCGACATCGTGTTGAATCCACTGGGTGTGCCCTCGCGGATGAATATCGGTCAGATCCTGGAGACCCATTTGGGTTGGGCGGCACATGGGCTCGGGCGCCAGATCGAGCGCATGATGGATCAGCAAAAGACATCGAATGAGATCCGCGAGAAGCTCAAGCAGATCTACAACGATGACGAGATCACCAGCGAGATCGACGGAGCGTCGGAAGACGCGATCATCTCGATCGCCCAGAACGTGAAGCGCGGAATCCACATGGGGACCGCCGTATTCGATGGCGCGAGCGAACAGGAAGTCAAGGAGGAACTCGTTCGGGCCGGTCTTCCGACCTCCGGACAGATGGTTCTCTTCGACGGACGAACGGGAGAGCCCTTCGATCGCGATGTCACGGTTGGCACCATCTACATGCTGAAACTCCACCACCTGGCGGACGACAAGATGCATGCCCGGTCGATCGGGCCCTACAGCCTCGTCACGCAGCAGCCTTTGGGCGGCAAGGCTCAATTCGGTGGGCAGCGTCTGGGCGAAATGGAGGTTTGGGCTCTGGAGGCCTACGGCTCCGCCTTCGCCCTGCAGGAGTTCCTGACCGTCAAGTCCGACGATGTTCAGGGTCGGACGAGGATTTACGAGTCCATCGTCAAGGGAGAGAACACGCTGGAGCCGGGGCTGCCTGAGAGCTTCAACGTTCTGGTCAAGGAGCTGCAGGCCTTGGGACTCGATATCGAGATGCGAGAAGAGACCTGAGCCCAGGCCTGAATCGGTAGATCGAGGTCCGAGGCGAGATGCCTTGCATCGGACAGACTTTAGAAAACGACATCTACGACCCGTGAGGGGGGATGCACATGCGCGACCTTTACAACCTCTTCGAAAAGCCCAAAGACCCGTTGGCCTTCGATTCACTACGGATCTCGCTGGCCTCGCCAGACAAGGTTCGTGAGTGGTCCTTCGGCGAAGTGAAAAAGCCGGAGACGATCAACTACCGGACGTTCAAGCCGGAGAGGGATGGCCTCTTCTGCGCGAAGATCTTCGGCCCGGTGAAGGACTACGAGTGCAACTGCGGCAAATACAAGCGCATGAAGCATCGTGGCGTCGTCTGTGAGAAGTGCGGCGTCGAGGTCATCCAGTCGAAGGTGCGCCGGGAACGGATGGGCCACATCACGCTGGCCTCCCCGGTGGCGCATATCTGGTTTCTGAAGTCGCTTCCTTCGCGAATCGGGAACATCCTCGAGATCACCTTGCGCGACCTCGAAAAGGTTCTCTACTTCGAAGCTCACGTCGTTCTCGACCCCAAGGACACGGAGCTGGAGAAAGGCGAACTGGTCACGGACGAGCGGCTCGTCGAGCTTCGCGAGCAATACGGTCGTGATGCTTTCGAAGTCGGTATTGGTGCCGAGTCGGTCCGACGATTGCTCGAGGAACTCGAGGTCGAATCGGAGTGCACTCGTCTGCGGGAGGAGATGCGGGAGGCGACTTCCGAGGCGAAGCGGAAAAAGATCGCGAAGCGCCTCAAGGTGCTCGACGCGTTCCGTGAGTCGGAGATCAACAGTCCCGAGTTCATGATTCTCGAGATCGTGCCGGTGATCCCGCCCGATCTGCGGCCCCTGGTTCCACTCGATGGTGGCCGCTTCGCGACGAGTGACCTGAACGATCTCTACCGTCGAGTAATCAACCGCAACAATCGTTTGAAGCGGTTGCAGGAACTGAATGCGCCTGAGGTGATCATCCGGAATGAGAAACGGATGCTCCAGGAGGCGGTCGACGCGCTCTTCGACAACGGTCGTCGTGGCCGGGTGATCACCGGTCCGAGTAAACGGCCGCTCAAGAGTCTCTCCGACATGCTCAAGGGCAAGTCGGGTCGATTCCGCCAGAATCTCCTCGGTAAGCGCGTGGACTATTCGGGACGTTCTGTGATTGTGGTGGGTCCGGAGCTCAGGCTTCATCAATGTGGCCTTCCGAACCGGATGGCGCTCGAACTCTTCAAACCCTTCATTTATTCGAAACTCGAGCAACAGGGATTCGTCACGACCATCAAGGCCGCGCGGAAGATGGTTGAGCACGAGCGGCCGGAGGTGTGGGACATCCTGGCGGAGGTGATCAAGGAGCATCCGATCCTCCTGAACCGGGCCCCCACTCTCCATCGTCTGGGGATGCAGGCCTTCGAGCCGATGCTGATCGAGGGCAAGGCGATCCAGCTCCATCCGCTCGTCTGCGCGGCATTCAACGCCGACTTCGATGGCGATCAGATGGCGGTACACGTGCCGCTCTCGGTGGAGGCGCAGATCGAAGCGCGAGTACTGATGATGTCCACGAACAACATCCTCAGTCCCGCGACCGGTCGACCCATCATCGGGCCGAGCCAGGACATCGTGCTGGGCGCTTACTACATGACGCGCGAGCGCCCAGGGGTGCAGGGCGAGGCGATGCAGTTCGCGACCGACGAGGAGGTGGTCGTCGCATACGACGCAGGCGTCCTCGATATTCATGCGGCGATTTCGGTTCGCATCAATGGTGAGATGACCGAGACCACGACCGGGCGCATCCTGATGCGAGAGGTGGTGCCGAAGGAAATCCCGTTCGAGTTCGTGAACCAGGTGATGGACAAGAAGGCGCTCGGCGAGCTGATCGATCAGTGCTATCGCCGGATGGGCAACAAGGCGACGGTCTTGTTGGCTGATGCCCTCCGGACGCTCGGCTATCGAAACGCGACCCGGGCAGGAATGTCGATCTGCATCGACGATATGCGGATTCCGCCGGACAAGGAGCGATTCCTGGCGGAGGCGACCGATGAGGTCACGCAGATCCAGGATCAGTACCAGGAAGGCCTGATCACTGATGGCGAGCGCTACAACAAGGTGGTCGATATCTGGGCGCAAGCCACGGAGCAGATCACGCAACAGCTGCTCGACGGTATCGCGACGGACACGTTCGTCGACGGGGAGGGCAACGAAAGGCAGGTCCCGAGTTTCAACAACATCTTCATGATGGCGGATTCGGGCGCGCGGGGTTCGGCTCAGCAGATGAGACAGCTGGCGGGCATGCGTGGATTGATGGCCAAGCCCTCTGGGGCGATCATCGAGACGCCGATCACCTCCAACTTCCGTGAGGGCCTTTCGGTCCTCCAGTACTTCATCTCCACACACGGCGCTCGCAAGGGCCTCGCTGACACCGCGCTCAAGACGGCGAACTCCGGGTATCTGACCCGGCGCCTCGTGGACGTCTCTCAGGACGTGATCGTGAGAGAGCCGGACTGCGGGACCGAGGATGGGCTCGAGACGAGCGCGCTCATCGAGGCGGGGGAGATCGTGGAGCCCCTGGGAGAGCGCATCCTGGGTCGGGTTTCCCTCGAAGACGTGAATGATCCGATCAGTGGCGAATTGCTGGTGCCGGCGGGGGATGAGATCGACGAAGACCGGGTGCGGACCGTTGAGAATGCGGGCATCGAGAGCGTCAAGATTCGTTCGGTCCTGACCTGTGCGAGTCGATATGGCGTGTGCGTGAAGTGCTACGGGAGAGACCTCTCGCGTGGGTCGATGGTGAACCTGGGAGAGGCCGTTGGCGTGATCGCGGCGCAGTCGATCGGGGAACCCGGGACTCAGCTCACGATGCGGACCTTCCACATCGGTGGGGCCGCGACGCGTCGCGCCGAGCAGTCTCATGCTGAGGCCGCGAGCGAGGGCGTCATCAAGCTTCACAGCATTCGAACCGTGATCGACAACGAAGGTCGAGAGACGGTCATGACGCGGAACGGCGAGGTCGGCATCGTCGACGCGAGCGGCCGCGAGAAGGAGCGACACCCGGTCGTCTACGGTGCGACTCTGCGGGTCAAAGAGGGGCAGAACGTTCGGGCAGGAGAGGTCTTGCTCGACTGGGATCCCTTTGCCAGCCCGATCCTGTCCGAGATGCGCGGGACCGTCCAGTTCAACGACATCATCGAGGGCGCGACGATGCAGGAGCAGGTCGACGATTTCACCGGGGTTTCCTCCAAGGTGATCATCGAGAGCAAGGATGCTTCGCTCCGGCCGCAGATTACGATCGTGGAGTTGGAGGGAGATTCCGAGGCGAAGTCCCTGCTGCCGGTCGGCGCTTACCTCTCGGTGAACGAGGGTGAGGAGGTGACGGCGGGACAGGTCGTGGCGAAGATTCCTCGAGAAGCATCGAAGACGAAGGACATCACGGGTGGTCTGCCTCGCGTCGCAGAGCTCTTTGAGGCGCGCAAGCCCAAGGAATGCGCGGTCGTGTCCGAGATCGAGGGGATCGTGGCCTTTGGCCCGGATTCGCGCGGCAAGCGCCGTGTGATCGTGACGCCCGATGAGGGCGAGCCGGACGAATATCTGATTCCGAAGGGCAAGCACGTCAGTGTGCACGAGGGCGATCGGGTGCGAGCGGGAGAGGCCCTGATGGACGGCTCCTCCAATCCCCACGACATTCTCAAGATCAAGGGAGAGAAGGAACTCGCGAAGTATCTCGTGGACGAGGTGCAGGAGGTCTACCGCCTGCAGGGCGTGAAGATCAACGACAAACACATCGAGACGATCGTCCGCCAGATGGTCCGTAAGGTCCGGATCATCGATCCCGGCGATTCGGATTGGCTGATCGGCGAGCAAGTGGAGAAGGCCAGCTTTCGGGAGCTGGTGGCGACCTGCCTCGAAGAGGGGCGCGCGGCACCGACTGCGGAGACGCAGTTGCTCGGGATCACGAAGGCCTCTCTCTCGACGGAATCGTTCATCTCGGCGGCGTCTTTCCAGGAGACCACGAAGGTGCTCACGGAAGCGGCGATCTGGGGCAAGAACGACTTCCTGCGCGGCCTCAAGGAAAACGTGATCATGGGGCGGCTGATTCCGGCAGGGACTGGGCTCGCCAGCTACCAAGACCTGGGGATCCAGGTCGAGGTGCCTGAGGGCTTCGAGTTCGAGACGGCGGAGCCGAGTGCGCCGGAAGCGCTGCCCTTAGGGTCGGATTCGCTCGGCGAACCGAGCGGTTCGGTGGAGCCGGAGGCGCCCGTGGCGGGGCTCTTTGCGAAGCCGGCGCAAAGTCCGGAAGGTGGTGCGTTCGAGAGCTGACCGGACGACCAAAGGGCAATTGCCCCGAGGGAATCCTGACTGAATACCCCGTCCGCCTCGGCGCGGACGGGGCGCGCGCTCCCGGCGCCAGGTCGGTCCCCGGTTGGGACCGTCTTGGACACGGAACGGGCGTTGACACCGCCCCGCAGGCGGCATAGATTTCCGCCGCTTCGGAACCCCGGACGTCTTTGAACCCCGCGGTTCGTTTCCAGTTTTTGGAGAGGTTGCCTGAGCTTGGCTCCGGTCTCTTCGCACCTGAGAAACGGGACCACGGGGCCTTGCTGTCTCCGAGTTCCGGGGTGGTTCATCCAGGTAGGTTTTGAATGCTGGCTTCGGTCAGCGTGCCGCGCTCGAGCCCTCACCGTAGGGGAGAGCGGGGATCTTAATGAAATGAAGAAACAAGCATCAGGAGCGCTCGGGACTCATGCCGACCATCCAACAGCTGATTCGTAAGGGTCGCAAGCCGAAGGCTTCGCGATCGAAGTCTCCCGACCTAACGAGCTGCCCGCAGCGACGCGGCGTATGCCTACGCGTGTTCACCGCGACGCCGAAGAAACCGAACTCGGCGCTCCGGAAAGTCGCTCGCGTTCGTTTGACGAATGGGAACGAGGTCAACGCCTATATCGGCGGCGAGGGCCACACGCTTCAAGAGCACTCTGTCGTGCTCGTGCGCGGGGGCCGAGTGAAGGATCTCCCGGGCGTGCGGTACCACATCGTGCGCGGTTCGCTCGACGCCACCGGCGTCGACGGACGAAACCAGAGTCGCTCCAAATATGGATCGAAGCGGCCGAAGTGATCACCCCGAGAAATCCGACACGGCAGTGCGTGTCGGATTCTTTCGTTAGGCATTAGTCAGACAGGAAGGACGCGTTCATGCCCAGAAGGCGCGAGGTACAGAAGCGACAGACGGTTCCGGACTCCAAGCATGGAGACCAGATGCTGGGTCGCTTTATCAACGTGATCATGCGAGATGGCAAGAAGAGTACCGCCGAGAATATCGTCTACGGTGCCTTCGATGAGATTGAGAACAAGATGCGCAGCGATCCGCTGGCGATGTTTCGTCGGGCTCTCGACAACATCCGGCCGCGGCTCGAAGTCAAGAGTCGGCGCGTCGGTGGTGCGACCTATCAGGTGCCCATCGAGATCTCTCCGAATCGAGCTACCTCCCTCGCGATGCGCTGGCTCATGATGTACTCGCGTACTCGGCCGGGGAAGAGCATGCGGGAGCGTCTCGCAAACGAGATCATCGACGCCGCCAACGAGCGCGGTGAGAGTGTGAAGAAGCGGGAAGACACGCATCGAATGGCGGAGGCCAATAAGGCCTTCGCTCATTATCGGTGGTAGACGAAGGCGTGAGGGGAGCGGCCCCGGGGCCGTCTCTTGGGCGTCCGGGTTTTCACTGAACGACGACCAAGGGCAGGGCGACTCGCCTGTCGCGGCGGACAGCAGGAACGGTCATGCCTCGAAGCGCTTCGCTCTCTGAGACTCGAAATATCGGCATCATGGCTCACATCGATGCCGGCAAAACCACGACGACCGAACGGATTCTCTTCTACACGGGCGTCAACTACAAGATTGGAGAAGTTCACGACGGGGCAGCGACGATGGACTGGATGCAGCAGGAACAGGAGCGGGGGATCACCATTACGTCTGCCGCGACGACCTGTTCTTGGAAGGACCATCGAATCAACATCATCGACACACCGGGGCATGTGGACTTCACGGTCGAAGTCGAACGGTCCTTGAGGGTATTGGACGGCGTCGTCGCCGTTTTCTGTGGAGTCGGTGGGGTTGAGCCACAATCAGAGACGGTCTGGCGTCAAGCGGATCGATATCGCGTGCCTCGAGTTGCTTTCGTGAACAAGATGGACAGAATGGGTGCTGATTTCGACAACGTGGTCTCGATGATCGAAGACCGTCTGGGAGCCCGGCCGTTGCCTCTGCAACTGCCGATCGGCTCGGAAGACGCGTTTGCGGGTGTCGTGGATCTGTTGGATCGAAAGGCGCTCTTCTGGGATGACGACAGTCTGGGCGCGGAGTACCGCTCGGGTGAGATCCCGGAAGATCTGGCGGAAGACGCCGAGCTTGCTCGAGACCAGCTCGTGGAGCGGCTGGCCGACTTCGACGATGAAGTGATGGCCAAATACCTCGACGGGCAGGAAGTGCCGGTCGTAGAGCTGCGTGCGGCGATCCGACGCAGCACGCTGGATCTCGACGTCGTCCCGATCTTCTGCGGCAGCGCATTCAAGAACAAGGGTGTGCAGCCTCTGCTCGACGGGGTCGTTGAATACCTTCCCTCGCCGAAGGACGTGCCGGCTGTCGAGGGTGAAGCCGTTTCGGTCAAGAAGAAGGGGCCGAAGAAATCGCGTGACGCCGCGACGGCGGAAGTCGTGACTCGGCAGCCCGAGGACAGCGAGCCTTTTGCCGCTCTGGTCTTCAAGATTCAGTCGGATAAGCATGCCGGCAGCCTTGCCTACCTGCGGGTCTACTCGGGCACAGCCAAGGCCGGAGAGGGCCTCCTCGACGCGTCGAGCGGGAAGAAGGAGCGTGTCGGCAAATTCCTGCAGATGCATGCGAATAAACGCCAGGAACTCGACGAGGTCTTTGCCGGAGACATCGTCGCAGCCGTAGGGCTGAAGAACGTCGCAACGGGTCATACGCTTTGCTCGCCGAAGGCGCCTCTCATCCTCGAGTCGCTCGAATTCCCGGACCCCGTGATCTCGATCGCGATCGAGCCGAAGACGACTGCGGACATGGATAAGCTGACGCAGTCTCTGGATCGACTCGCCGTCGAAGACCCCTCTTTCAAGGTGCGGACGGATGTCGAGACGGGGCAGTTGATCATCTCGGGTATGGGGGAGTTGCACCTCGAGATCATCGTCGACCGCCTGATGCGAGAGTTTGGGGTGGACGCGAACGTCGGAAGACCTCAGGTCGCCTACAAAGAGACGATCTCTGCGACCGCCACTGCGGAGGGTGAGTACATCCGGCAGACGGGCACCGGAGGCGAATTCGCGGTGGTCCAGGTCGTGGTCGAGCCCGGCGAGATTGGCTCTGGCGTCGAGTTCATCGATGAATCCGCAGGGGGCGTGCCCCTCGAATTCGTTGAGGCGATCGAGCAAGGCTGTCGGGAGGCCGCCGATAGCGGTCATCTCGGTGGGTACCCGGTGGTCGACGTTCGTATGCGCTTGGTGGGCGGCCAAGCGCACGAGTCTGACTCCTCGGATCGAGCTTTCGGAATCGCAGCGTCGATGGCGGCAAATGACGGCCTCGGGAAGGCCGCCCCGGTCCTGCTCGAACCCATCATGGATGTGGAGGTCGTCACGCCGGAGGATTTCCGGGGTGCGGTCCAGGGCGATTTGAATGGCCGTCGAGGGCAGATCAAGGGCGTGGAGATGAGAGGTCAGGCTCAGGTCGTGCAGGCCGAGGTGCCGCTCTCTGAGATGTTTGGCTACGTGAGTAGCGTGCGATCGATGACCCAGGGGCGAGCGAGCTATACGATGCAGTTTGCCCATTACGCGCAAGTGCCGGAGAACATCCTCCAGAGCATCATCAACCCCTATTCCTAGCGCGCGACGCGCTCGGGCAGACGGCGAGCCGCGGGTTCGCAGAAGCGTTCCGAAGAGACCCAACGATCGGTAGATCGAGAGAGAGAATCAGAGATGGCCAAGGAAAAGTTCGAGCGGACGAAGCCCCATGTAAACGTGGGCACGATCGGTCACGTAGATCACGGCAAGACGACGTTGACTGCGGCGATCACTTCACGTCAGGCCCATAAGGGTCTGGCTGAGAAGATGGACTTCGCGAACATCGATAAGGCTCCGGAGGAGCGGGAGCGTGGGATCACGATCGCGACGGCTCATGTGGAGTACGAGTCGGATGGTCGTCATTACGCGCACGTGGATTGTCCTGGCCATGCTGATTACGTGAAGAACATGATCACGGGCGCGGCTCAGATGGACGGCGCGATCCTGGTGGTCTCTGCGGCGGATGGTCCGATGCCCCAGACTCGGGAGCACGTTCTTCTTGCTCGTCAGGTGAACGTTCCTTACATCGTGGTCTTCCTGAACAAGGTGGATCAGGTGGACGACGAGGAGTTGCTGGAGCTCGTGGAGATGGAGATCCGGGAGCTTCTGAGCGACTACGAGTTCGACGGAGACAATATTGCGATCGTGAAGGGTTCGGCGTTGAAGGCGGGCGAGAGCTCGGACGACGACGGTGCGAACGCTTGTATCGACGAGCTGATGGCAGCGCTGGACAGCGAGATTCCTCAGCCGGAGCGTGCGACGGACAAGGACTTCCTGATGCCGATCGAGGACGTGTTCTCGATCACGGGCCGTGGGACGGTGGTGACGGGTCGAGTCGAGGCGGGAACGATCCATCCTTCGGATGAGGTCGAGATCGTGGGGATCAAGGACACGACGACGACGACGGTGACGGGCGTGGAGATGTTCCGGAAGCTGTTGGATGAGGGTCGTGCGGGTGACAACGTGGGTTGTCTGTTGCGGGGTACGGGGAAGGACGACGTGGAGCGTGGTCAGGTTCTGGCGAAGCCGGGATCGATTACTCCCCATACGAAGTTCCGTGCCCAGGCCTATATCCTGACGAAGGACGAGGGGGGTCGTCATACGCCCTTCTTCAATGGTTACCGCCCCCAGTTCTACTTCCGTACGACGGATGTGACTGGGGTGGCGAACCTCCCGGACGGCACGGAGATGGTGATGCCGGGGGATAATGTTGAGATGACGGTGGAGTTGATCACTCCGATCGCGATGGATAAGGAACTTCGGTTCGCGATCCGTGAGGGCGGCCGGACGGTCGGCTCCGGGGTCGTCTCCGAGGTGATCGAGTAGGACGTTTCGAGTTCAGGTAGCAGGAGAGATCCCATGGCAGACGCCGCGTCACAAAAGATACGAATTCGAATGAAGGCCTACGACTACAAGCTGCTCGATCAGAGCGCTGGTGAGATCGTCGATACGGCCGTGCGGACGGGGGCGCGCGTGGCGGGTCCCATTCCGCTCCCGACGAACAAGAATAAGTGGACGGTTCTCAAGGGCCCCCACATCGACAAGAAGTCGCGGGAGCAATTCGAGTTGCGAACGCACAAGCGTCTGATCGACATTCTCGATCCTACGCCGCAAACGGTCGATGCTCTGATGAAGCTCGAACTCGCAGCGGGCGTCGACGTGGAGATCAAGCTCTAGCCATGGCCACGATCGATGTCGTCAACCTAGAGAATGAAAAAGCCGGGTCCCTGGACCTCTCGTCCGCGGTATTCGAGAGCGAGGTGAAGCCTCATCTCTATCACGCCGAGGTTCGTCGCCAGCTCGCTGACCGGCGGCAGGGTACCCACAGCACCAAGAACCGGGCTCTGGTCTCGGGCGGTGGGGCCAAGCCCTATCGCCAGAAGGGCACCGGCCGCGCGCGGCAGGGCACGACTCGCGCGCCGCAGTTTGCAGGCGGTGGTGTCGTCTTCGGACCCGTGCCGAGAGGCTATTCCCACAAGCTCCCGAAGAAGGTTCGCGCGGCCGCGCTCCGCTCTGCCCTGTCACAGCGTGTGGCCGAGTCGACTCTGACCGTCGTGGATGAGTTGGTCGTGGAAGGCTTTCAGACCAAGCGCGTCGTGGCGATCCTTGCTGCACTTGGACTGGACGAGGGCTCGACGCTCATCGTGGTCGAGGACGTCAACCCGACGGTCGAAGCGTCTTCGCGGAATATTCCTGGGGTGAGCGTCGTGCGCGTGGAGGGGGTCAATGTCTACGACCTGCTTCGACACAAGAGTGTGCTCATCACGAAGGCCGCTATCGAGAAGCTCGAGGCTCGGCTCGGCAAAGATGGAGGCGCGTCCTGATGGATCTGCATGGCGTGATTGAACGACCGCTCGTGACGGAGAAGAGCTCGATTGCACGGGAGGAAGCCAATATTGCGACCTTCCGCGTGGACCCGGCGGCGACGAAGCACGAAATTCGTCGGGCAGTGGAAGAGCTCTTCGAGGTCAAGGTCGCGAATGTGAGAACAATGAACCAGCCTGGCAAGAAGCGCAGGGTGGGGAAGAAGATCGGCCGCAAGCCGAGCTGGAAGAAAGCGATCGTCGAACTGGCCGAAGGCCATACGATCGAATATTTCGAGGGAGTCTGATCGATGCCGGTGAAGGTTTACAAGCCCACTTCGGCGGGCCGACGCAACATGAGCGTTTCGGACTTCGCGGAAATTACGCGCGGAAAACCCGAGCGTTCGCTGACGAAGGGCCTCGTCAAGAAATCGGGCGGCCGTAACGCGAACGGTCGCATTACCTCTTACCACCGGGGTGGGGGCCATCGCCGCCGCTATCGCCAGATCGACTTCAGGCGGAATAAGGTGGACGTGCCGGCCAAGGTTGCGGCGATCGAATACGACCCGAATCGGTCCGCGAACATCGCGCTGCTGCACTACGTCGACGGGGAGAAGAGATACATCTTGTCGCCTGGCGGTCTGAAGGTCGGGGATTCAGTCATCTCTTCTGCCGGCGCAGAGATTGCTCCCGGGAATGCGCTTCCCCTGTCGAGGATCCCGCTCGGTACGCAGATCCACGCGATCGAAATGAAGCCCGGTAAAGGGGCGCAGATGGCCCGGTCTGCAGGGACCAGCGCTCAGTTGATGGCGCGGGAAGGTAAGATGGCGACGCTCCGGCTGCCGAGCGGAGAGATGCGCATGGTTCACATCGACTGCGTTGCGACAGTGGGCGAGGTCGGGAATTCAGAACACGAGAATCAGCGAATCGGTAAGGCCGGGCGCTCTCGATGGCTGGGAAAGCGATCGAACGTTCGCGGCGTCGCGATGAACCCGGTCGACCACCCGATGGGCGGTGGAGAAGGCCGGTCCTCGGGTGGGCGCCATCCGTGTACGCCGTGGGGTAAGCCGACCAAGGGCGCCAAGACACGGAACAACAAGCAGTCCGACAGGTACATCGTCAAGCGTCGAGGGAAGAAGTAGATGGCACGTTCACTTCGCAAGGGCCCGTACGTCGACCCGAGTCTTCAGCGGAAAGTCGACAAGCTCTCCAGTGGTGGGACTAAAAACGTCATCAAGACGTGGTCGAGGCGATCCATGATCACGCCTGACTTCGTCGGGCTGACTTTCCATGTCCATAATGGGAAGCTGTTCATGCCGGTCTTCGTGACCGAGAACATGGTCGGGCATCGGCTCGGTGAATTTGCGCCGACCCGCAAATTCACCGGTCACGCGACCGACAAGAGGGTGAAGCGCTGATGGAAATCAAGGCGTCCCTCAAGAACTATCGAGTCAGCGCTCAGAAGGCGCGGCTCATCGCGAATCAGATTCGGGGCAAGGGCGTCGAAGAGGCCCTCAATCTGCTGATGCTCTCGTCTAAGCGAGTGTCGGAGCCGATCGCGAAGTTGCTTCGCTCCGCCGTGGCGAATGCTGAACAGAAGAACGAGAACCAGCACGCGGGCATCGAGATAGACGACCTCGTCGTTTCGACAATCTTCGTCAACGAAGGGCCCAGTATGTGGCGAGTGCGGCCTCGGGCGCAGGGGCGGGCTGCCTGGATCCAGAAGCGCACGGCGTCGATCAACGTCGTCCTTTCCGAGCGATCATGACTTTCGCCTCAGCGACTCCGGGTCGCTAGGCACGCGAATCGAGACTGCGGTGCGAGTCACCGGGTAAGGATCAAACAGCATGGGTCAGAAAGTTCATCCCTACGGCTTCCGGGTCGGCACTCTATACGGGTGGCAGTCGAACTGGTTTGCCGAGAAGAATTACGCGGAGCAGCTTCACGAAGATGTGAAAATCCGTGCCTTCATCAAGAAGAAGCTCTATCACGCGGGCATCTCGAAGGTGGTCATCGAGCGCACGGGCGAAAAGATCGTGATCAACATCCATACGGCGCGTCCGGGGATTCTGATCGGGAAGCGCGGTGCAGAGGTCGATACCCTGCGTAAGGAGCTCAAGGCGTACACGACCTGTGATGTCTTCATCAACATCAAGGAGATCCGCAAAGCGGAGCTGGATGCGCAGCTCGTCGCCGAGAACATCGCGACGCAGCTCGAGCGCCGCGTTGCTTTTCGAAGGGCGATGAAGAAGGCCATGATCTCCACGATGAAGTTCGGAGCCGAAGGCATCCGGATTCAGTGCTCCGGTCGACTGGGTGGAGCGGAGATGGGACGCCGAGAGTGGTACCGGGACGGTCGAGTGCCGCTCCATACGCTCCGCGCCGAGATCGAATACGGCTTCGCGGAGGCGCGCACCACGTACGGTGTGATCGGCGTGAAGTGCTGGATCTTCAAGGGGGAGGTCGGCGACCGAGAGTTGAAGCGCGGTCCGCTTTCACAAGATCATCGCTCCGAGGCTCCGCGCTGACGCGGCGGGACAGGCAAAGAGATAGAAAATGCTGCAACCCAAGAAAGTCAAACATCGGAAGATGTTCAAGGGCCGTCTCCGCGGAAACGCGCTGCGTGGTAACACGCTGGCCTTCGGAGCCTACGGCCTACAAGCTGTCACCTCCGGTTTTATTACGGCACGCCAGATCGAGGCGGCTCGAATTGCCATGACCCGTCACGTTAAGCGTGGTGGCAAGGTGTGGATTCGTGTCTTCCCGGACAAGCCAGTGACGAAGAAGCCGGCGGAGACTCGTATGGGTAAGGGGAAGGGCAACCCCGAGGCCTGGGTCGCGCCCGTGAAGCGCGGGCGAGTGCTCTACGAGATGGAAGGTGTCGAGCCGGAGGTCGCTCAAGAAGCGCTCCGCCTCGCCGCTCACAAGTTGCCGATCCGCACGCGCTTCGTGCAGCGGGAGGGGTGACCGTGACGGTATCCGAATTGCGGACGCTTTCAGAAGATGAGCTCGAGCAGAAGGGGCGGGAGCTCCGAGATGAGCTCTTCAGCGCAAAGATACGACGATCTACGGAGCAGCTGGAGAATACGGCGCTCTTGGGACATTTGAAGAAAGACATTGCACGGGTGGAGACTCTCTTGACCGAGAAGCGGTCAGCCACCGTCAGTGCCGAGACCAACGCCGACAAGGGGGCGGAAGCGTGAGCGAAAGAGGCAGTCGACGAACCCTGATCGGGACGGTGGTCAGTAACAAGATGGACAAGACCGTCGTCGTGCGCGTAGAGCGCCTCGTTCAGGATCAGCGATACAAGAAGTACATCCGGCGCTATTCGAGGTTCATGGCGCACGACGAGTCGAACTCGTGTACCGAGGGTGACCAGGTGAGGATCATCGAGCACCGACCGATTTCGAAGCGGAAGCGGTGGAAGGTGCAGGAAACGCTCGAGAAGGCGACGACGGTCTGATCACAAAAGCGGATCTCGTCGAACCATCGGGTAGTGCCGGTTCGCCACAGGCGGATGGGCAGAAGGACTAGAGAATGATTCAAGCTGAATCGACGTTGCAAGTGGCGGATAACTCCGGCGCGCGGAAGGTGAAATGCATCCGAGTGCTGGGGGGATCCCGTCGTCGTTTCGCCTCTGTCGGCGACGTGATCGTCGTCGCCGTGAAAGAGGCGATCCCGAACGCTCGTGTAAAGAAGGGCGAAGTTCGACGGGCGGTGATCGTGAGGACGAAGAAAGCGATTTCGCGAGCCGATGGCTCACACATCCTATTCGATGAGAATGCCGCCGTCCTGATCAACAAGGACAAGGAAGTGGTCGGGACTCGTATCTTTGGGCCGGTGGCTCGGGAGCTGCGTGGTGCGGGCTTCATGCGGATCGTCTCGCTCGCGCCGGAGGTGCTGTAGTCATGGGAGAGGCACCGCGGTTGAAGACCGAATATCAGGAGACGATTCGCCAGAAGCTCCAGGAGGAGTACGGGTACAAGAACGTCAACCAGATCCCTGGGCTCGAGAAAGTGGTCGTCAACGTTGGTCTGGGCGAAGCGACGACGAATCCGAAACTTCTCGAGCGTGCGATGGAAGAGCTTGCGCAGATTACGGGTCAGAAACCCGTGTTGCGCCGCGCGAAGAAGAGCGTGTCCAACTTCAAGCTGAGAGAGGGGCAGCCGATCGGATGCAGCGTGACCCTGCGTGGTGCTCGGCAATGGGAGTTCCTGGACCGGCTGCTCAGCGTCGCGCTCCCCAGAGTCAGGGATTTCGCGGGCGTGTCGCCCAAGGCCTTTGATGGTCGCGGCAACTATACGCTCGGGGTACGGGAACAGACGATCTTCCCGGAAGTGGACTACGACAAGGTCGAGAAGGTGACGGGTATGAACGTCACTGTCGTCACGACCGCCAATACTGATGCCGAGGCAAAGTCATTGTTGACCCACCTCGGCGTTCCTTTCCGGCAATAAGGAGGGCGACGCCATGATGACCGATCCGGTCGGAGACATGCTGGCCCGTATCCGCAATGCGGGTGGTGCGCGACACGCGCAAATGAATTGTCCTTCTTCGAAGCTGAAGCTGGCGGTCGCGCAGGTGCTCTCGGATGAGGGCTTCGTGGGCGCGGTTTCGAGCGACGGCGATGAGAAGAAGCCAACCTTGACCGTCGATCTCCGCTATCAGGATGATGGGCGGCTGATGATCGAGGGCATGCGCAGAGTGAGCAAGCCTGGGCGCCGAATCTACGTCGGCGCGAGCGAGGTCAGGCAGATCCGCGCCGGCCTGGGGATGGCGATTCTTTCGACATCGAAGGGCGTGCTTTGTGATCGCGACGCTCGGGCCCAGCGGGTCGGTGGCGAAGTGCTCTGTGAGGTCTGGTAGTCATGTCGCGAGTCGGTAAGAAACCGATCCCGATTCCCAGCGGTGTGACCGTCAGCCTGGGGGGTGGGCAGATCCAAGTGAAGGGCCCTAAGGGCGAGCTGGCTTGTGCGCTGCCTGAAGGCATCGAAGCAAAGCTGGAGAACGAGGAGTTGGCCTTCGATCGCCCCGATGATTCAAAGACCGCGAGGGCGAATCATGGACTGGCCAGGGCGCTCGCGAATAACATGGTCGTCGGTGTGAGCGGCGGTTTCGTAAAGCGTCTCGAAATCGAAGGCGTCGGTTATCGCGCCGACGTCAAGGGGAAGACGCTCAACTTGTTGCTCGGCTTTTCCCATCCGGTCGAGATGGCGATTCCCGAAGGTCTGAGCGTCGCGGTGGAGCAGAATACGAAGCTCACCATCGAGGGGGCAGACAAGCAAGCCGTCGGTCAATTCGCGGCGGACGTCAGGTCGCTTCGGCCCCCGGAGCCCTACAAGGGCAAGGGCGTTCGCTACCAAGATGAACACATTCGCCGCAAGGTCGGCAAGGCAGGCGCTTGATGAAGAAGAAGGTCGCGGACACGAAGCGCCGGAAGTGGCTGGCCCGCAAGGCCAGGACGCAGACGGCCCTCGCACGGAGCGAAAGGGTGTCTCTCACGGTCTTCCGGAGCGCGAAGCATACGTACGCGCAGCTCGTGGAGAACCAGACGGGCAAGACGCTGGGATCGGTCTCGACCCGCGATCAGTCGATCGCAGGCGAGAGCAGTACCGGCAACGTCGAGGCGGCCAAGAAGGTCGGCGAGGCGATAGGGCGGATCGCGAAAGAAAAGAGCATCGATCAGGTGGTCTTCAATCGAAACGGGTTCCTCTACCACGGCCGAGTAAAGGCCGTCGCTGATGGGGCGCGTGAGGCGGGGCTTCAGTTCTGACATGGCATCTGTAATTCAATCGTCGCTGCTGAACCCGAACGATTATGAGTTGAACGATCGGGTCATTCACATCAACCGCGTGTCGAAGGTCGTCAAAGGCGGCCGCCGCTTCAGTTTCTCGGCGTTGGTCGTCGTGGGTGACGGCCAGGGCATCGTCGGGGTCGGACTGGGGAAGGCGGGCGAGGTGCCCGAAGCGATCCGCAAGGGCGTGGAGAAGGCGAGGAAGTCGCTGATCCAGATTCCGCTGATCGATGGTCGGACACTGCCCCATGACGTCATCGGGATCTCGGGTGCAGGGCGCGTGCTGATGCAGCCCGCTTCGCCCGGGACGGGCGTGATTGCTGGCGGGCCTGTTCGCGCCGTCGTCGAGTCGGCCGGCGTCTCGGATGTGCTCACCAAGACGCTGGGGACCAAGACACCTCGCAATGTCGTCAACGCGGTCATGGCGGGCCTCAAAGAGCTCAGGGATCCAGAGGAGCGTCTCGCTCAGCTCGGTCGAACCCGTTAGCCGAGAGAAAGAAGGTCCGGGAATGGCAGACAAGACCGTGAAGATCCAACAGGTGAAGAGCGCAATCGGGTACAACCGAAAGCAGCGCGCAACCCTGCAAGGGCTCGGCCTGCGCAAAATTCGTCAGGTCCGAGAGCTCGAGGACACGCCCGCCGTACGCGGCATGATCGACAAAGTGCGCCATCTCATCGTGGTGCTGGAGAATTAGGCATGCTGAACGAACTCACGCCGCCCGCTGGGGCGCAGCGACGACGCAAACGTGTAGGTCGCGGTCCGGGCTCCGGTAAGGGCAAGACCTGTGGCACGGGCGTAAAGGGGCAGGGGACCCGATCTGGAAAGAAGATCAAGCCCTGGTTCGAGGGCGGCCAGATGCCGCTCTATCAGCGCGTGCCGAAAAAGGGCTTCAATAACCGTTTCCGGGTCGAGAACGAGGTCGTGAATCTGGCCGCGCTCGAGGTCTTCGGTGAGAACGCGTCAGTCGATCTTCAGGCGCTCGTCGCGAAGGGGCTCATTCGAGGCTCGGGGCGGCCGGTGAAGGTCCTCGCGGAAGGGGACGCGCCGAAGGGTCTCAAACTGACGATCAACAAGATCAGCGCATCTGCTCAGGCCAAGATCGAGGCGGCAGGCGGCAGCGTGGAGCGCGTCTAGGTGCTGGCTGGACTCCAGAACATCTTTCGCATCGAAGAACTGCGACGAAGGATCCTCTTTACTGCGGCGATGCTCGCGGTGTACAGGGTGGGATGCATCGTCGTTACGCCCGGTATCAATGGTAATGTGATCCGGCAGTTCTTCGAGCAGATGTCCGGAACGATGTTCGGCCTGCTGAACGTCTTCTCGGGCGGGGCGATGGAGTCTCTCTCGATCTTTGCGCTGGGCATCATGCCTTACATCAGTGCGTCGATCATTTTTCAGTTGCTGACGGTCGTCGTCCCAGCGCTCGAGCGATTGAAGAAGGAAGGCAGCGAGGGGCAGAAGCGGATTACCCAATGGACCCGCTATGCGACCATCGGCTTGGCGCTTTTTCAGAGCTTCCTGATGTCCATGGCATTGGAGAGCGGCCAATTCGGGCAGGGTGCGGTCCTGGAGCCGGGCTGGAGCTTCCGGATTACAACGATGATCACGCTCACGGCGGGCACCGCCTTCATCATGTGGCTCGGGGAGCAGGTGACCGAGCGCGGCATCGGGAATGGAATCTCGCTGATCATCTTCTCGGGGATCATCGTGGGACTTCCGTCGGGGATCTCGAATGTCGTCGATCTCGTGAAGACCGACGAGTTCAGCATCCTCGGGGTGATCGTTCTGGGTGTCATCATCCTGGGCGCGATCGCGTTCGTGGTCTACGTCGAGCGCGGGCAGCGGAGAATCCCGATTCAGCATGCCCGCCGGGGTGGCGGTGCCGCGGCATCGGCCAACATGAGCTATTTCCCGCTTCGGGTGAATACCGCTGGGGTGATCCCGCCGATCTTCGCGTCTTCGTTGCTGATGCTCCCATTGACCGTCCGCCAGTACAGTGACAACCCGATGGTCCAGCGCTTCATCGACGATTGGATGAATCCCGGCGACATCGCGTACAACGTGGTGTACGTCGCCCTGATCATCTTCTTCTGCTTTTTTTACACCTCGATCATGATCAATCCGGATGATGTGTCGGAGAACATCAAGCGCTCCGGTGGCTACATCCCTGGCGTTCGCCCGGGCCGGAAGACCGCGGATTACATCGATGCAGTCCTGTCCCGTCTCACGCTGGTGGGTGCGCTCTATGTGGCGGGAATCTGTGTTCTGCCCGTGATCTTGTCGCAGGAGATGGGTGTGCCCTTCTACTTCGGCGGGACAGCGCTGCTCATCGTGGTGAGCGTGTCTCTGGATACGATGGGGCAGATCGAGGCCCATTTGGTCTCTCGTAAATACGACGGCTTCAGCGGCACGGGACGCGTGCGGGGGAGGCTGGGGCGATGAGTTCTGAGGGATCGAGGCGGCGTCTCGTATTGCTCGGCCCGCCCGGGGCAGGGAAAGGAACGCAGGCTGCCGGTTTGGTCGAGCGACTCACGATCCCCCATGTATCGACCGGAGATATGCTCCGCGCAGCCGTCAAGGCAGAGACTCCCGTTGGCTTGAAAGCCAAAGCCGTGATGGAGGCGGGTGAGCTGGTGTCGGACGAGATCGTGATCGGGATCGCTGAGGAGCGGCTGTCGGAAGCGGACGCTCGTGATGGATTTCTGCTGGATGGATTCCCTCGGACGATCGCGCAGGCTGTCGCCCTCGAGGGTCTGGTGGAAAAGCTGGGTGTTGCTTTGGACGGCTGCCTGGCGCTGACAGTGGATAACGACGCGGTCGTGTCGCGCTTGCTGAAGCGGGCCGAGATCGAAGGGCGCGCCGACGACAACGAAGAGAGCATTCGAGAGCGGATGCGCGAGTACGACACCAAGACGGCCCCGCTGCTCGAGTTCTACGAAGGGCACGGAAAATTGGTCGAGGTGGACGGAATGGGAACCATCGAAGAGGTGGGGGAGAGAATCAAGCAGGCACTCGACGGATAGGCAGTGAGGGGACGGTGTTCGTTCCTCCAGGAGAAGACGGTGAGCATCGGCGAACGGATCGCAATCAAGAGCCGTCGCGAGATCGAGCAGATGAGGGAGATCGGCCAGAAGACGGCAGAAATCCTGATGGAGGTCCGGAATCGGGCCGAGCCGGGAGTGACGACCGGCGAACTCGATGAAATCGCGGCCAAGGCCCTAGAAAAGAGGGGGTTGAAGTCTCCTTTTCTGGGGTATGCTCCCGGGGGGGTAGCGCCCTACCCAGCGGTCCTCTGTGCATCGGTCAATGAAGAGATCGTGCACGGGATTCCCGGAACTCGAGCACTCCGAGAGGGCGACATCATCAGCCTTGATTTCGGTGCGAAGCATCGCGGTTGGCACGGGGATACAGCCGTGACCATCGCGGTGGGAGATGTCGCTCCGGAAGCCGCGAAGCTGATGGTGACGACAAAGGAAGCGATGGATCGGGGCATCGAGCAGATGGTTCCCGGAAACCGCTTGTCAGATATTGGCCACGCCGTCGAAAGTCGAGCGCTGAAAGAAGGATACGGAGTCGTTCATCAATTCGTGGGTCACGGCATCGGACGCGAGATGCATGAGCCACCGCAGGTCCCCAACTACGGTCGCCCGGGACGGGGTCCCAGGTTGCGAGCAGGCATGGTATTCGCGATCGAGCCGATGGTGAACGTAGGGAGCGAAAAGGCGAAGGTTCTGAAGGACGAGTGGACGGCGGTGACCGTGGACGGATCACTATCGGCCCACTTCGAACATACGGTGCTCATCACGGACGCAGGACCAGAGGTCCTGACTCGTATCCCGGGCAGTCATTGAGGAAGCGACCCAACTAACGGTCGGGTAAAGCGCTGGCGAGATCTCACGGAGAGACCCGAACGGCGGCAAGGAAGAGAAATGAAAGTTCGAGCATCGGTTCGAAAGATGTGTGACAAGTGCCGGGTGATTCGACGTCGCGGGATCGTTCGTGTGATCTGTGAAAACCCCAAGCACAAGCAGCGACAGGGCTGATGCTGCCGCGCCTGACTGGGCGCGGAGAGAGCCGGGGCGGGGCACTGCAGGTGGCCCGAACTTCCGGGTGGAGGATTTGGAATGGCGCGGATTGCAGGCGTCGATTTGCCGAGAAACAAGCGGATCGAAATTGCGCTGACCTACATCTACGGGGTGGGCCGCAAGACGGCGCTCGATATTTGTGGGCTGGCGGGAATTGATCCGGGATCGAAGACCGACCTGCTGTCAGAAGCAGAGGCGATCAAGCTCCGAGAGATCATCGAACGCGACTACAAAGTCGAAGGTGATCTCCGCCGCGAGGTCAATCAGAACATCAAAATGCTGATGGACATCGGCTGCTATCGGGGCCTGCGCCATCGTCGTGGTCTGCCGGTCCGCGGGCAGCGGACCCATACGAACGCGCGAACGCGCAAGGGCCCGGCCAAGACGATCGCCGGCAAGAAGATCGCGAAGAAGTAGGAAGGCCGAGGAATATGGTTGCCAAGAAGACGAAAAAGAAGGTCAAAAAGAATATCCAATCCGGGGTCGCCCATATCCAGTCGACCTTCAATAATACGGTCATCACGATCACGGATGTTGGCGGGAACGCGATTTCATGGGCCAGTTGTGGTCAGCAGGGCTTCAAGGGTTCGAAGAAGTCCACTCCTTTTGCGGCGCAGATTGCCGCCGAGGAAGCTGCTAAGAAAGCCCAGGAGCATGGTATCCGGACGCTCGGAGTCTACGTGAAGGGGCCCGGTGGGGGACGCGAGTCCGCTCTGCGCGCTTTGCAGGCTGCTGGCATGAAGATCACGATGATCCGGGATGTCACTCCGATTCCTCATAATGGCTGCCGCCCGCCCAAGCGGCGCCGCGTCTGAAGCGAGCTGAGAAGAAGTTATGGCACGTTATACGGGATCTGTTTGTCGACTCTGTCGCCGGGAAGGCACGAAGCTCTTCCTCAAGGGCGACCGATGCTTCACGGAGAAGTGCGCGATAGAGCGCCGAGCCTACCCGCCGGGACAACACGGTCAGGGGCGGGTTCGTTTCTCCGACTACGGCGTTCAGCTTCGTGAGAAGCAGAAGGTCAAGCGAATGTACGGCTTGCTCGAGAAGCAGTTTCGCGCGACCTATGATCAAGCCTCGCGGATGAAGGGGCGTTCGGGCGAGAATCTGCTGATGCTGCTCGAGCGTCGGCTGGACAACGTCGTCTATCGGCTTGGCTACACGACTTCTCGATCCGAAGCTCGACAACTCGTCAAGCACGGTCACTTTCTGGTCAACGGAAAGAAAGCACACACACCGAGCATGCTAGTCAGGCCGGGTTGGGTGATTGGAATCCGGGATCGATCGAAGCAGGTCGAGCGGATCACGGGTGCGCTCGAGACGATGGAAGGTCGCGCGGTCCCGCAGTGGCTCGAAGTCGAGAAAGACGAGATGAGGGGAACGGTCAAGGCGATGCCGCAGCGAGAGGACATCACGCTGCCCATCGACGAACAGTTGATCGTCGAGCTCTACTCACGCTGAGGGTGGGCGGTTTTACGCCGAGCAGGAGGTCGACCGCGTATCGGCGGGCTTTTGGCTGGTGTGGTTGCTCGGTCCATTGAAGAAAATGCGCCCCTGAGAATCTCAGGAGCGGACGATGCGGCGTCCAAGGTTGAGCCGTATATCGAATTAAGGGGGTTCCTATGCAGGATGACGTCATCGCCCGTAATTGGCGAGAGCTGATCCGACCGCGCCGTCTCGAATTGGAAGAGGATACGCTGACCGCGACCTACGGACGATTCTATTGTGAGCCGCTCGAGCGTGGCTTTGGCACGACGCTCGGCAACGCGCTTCGAAGAGTGCTCCTCTCGTCCTTGCAGGGCGCAGCGATCACCAATATTCGAATCGATGGGGTGCTGCACGAGTTCTCGACGATTCCGGGTGTGATGGAAGACGTCGCGACCGTCGTTCTGAACCTGAAGGACGTTCGGGTCCGAATGAACGCGGAAGGGCCGAAGACGATTCGTCTGCGGAAGTCCGGGGCGGGGCTGGTGACCGCCGGTGATTTCGCCTCTGCGGACCAGACGGTCGAGATCATGAATCCGGAGCACAAGATCTGCACGCTGGGGCCGGATTCGGACTTTGACCTCGAGGCGACCGTGGATCTGGGCAAGGGCTACGTCCTCGCGGACCGTAACAAG
>Ga0315331_10000638_pt1 | contig 24743 bp, 18 predicted proteins | sample M160m34915metaG_FD_203456 | JGI IMG/M metagenome (GOLD analysis project Ga0315331, IMG submission 203456) | Ammonia-oxidizing marine archaeal communities from Monterey Bay, California, United States - M1 60m 34915 | ecosystem: Environmental > Aquatic > Marine > Intertidal zone | place: USA...
TAAAGCCTGCAAGCTGTCAAAGCAATCTTCATCATAATCTGCTATTGGTATGTAAGCTTTTATGCCCTTTGGAATATTGACAAAACTCTCATAATTAAGTTCGCCCAGCTCATATACCAACACCTCCCTTGATGGTAAAAGTGGCTCCAGAATGAATTCAACCTCAATATAATTCATTTAAAATGCTTGAGCAATTTCCAAAAATTTCTTTGGCTCCAATGAAGCCCCACCAATTAATCCACCATCTACATCTTTACAAGCAAATAATTCCTTGGCATTGTTTGGATTGCAGCTTCCACCGTATAAAATGGAAATTGATTCAGCCATTTCTAGGCTATACACCTTTTCGATTGTCTTACGAATGTAAGCATGCATTTCTTGCGCTTCTTTTGCCGATGCCGTCAGGCCTGTTCCTATTGCCCAAACCGGTTCGTAAGCGATAATCACTTTTGTGAATTGAAGATTATCAAGGTGAAACAGGCCTTCATTTAGCTGCTGTTCAACTACATCAAAATATGTTCCATTTTCTCGTTCAATTCTTGTTTCGCCACAACAGTATATTGGAATAATACTATTTTTTAAAAGCCCATCCACTTTATTTTTTAAAAACTCATTACTCTCATTAAAATAGCTGCGCCGCTCACTATGACCAACTAGACAATATTTCGCACCGATATCATTTAACATCGCAGCTCCAATTTCCCCTGTAAATGCGCCAGAATCATTAGAATGACAATTTTGCCCACACAAATCGATTTGCTTTCCGTTCACTTTTTGAAGCTCCATTAAATAGATAATTGGAGGAGCAATGATACAATTAACATCCTGGGGCCAATTTGAAGATTTAAGCTCATTAATAAAAGCACTTGAACTTTCCGAAGACATGTTCATCTTCCAGTTTCCTGCTACAATTTTTTGTCTCATTTAACTAATTCTTACTCTTGGGTCTAAGAAACCATACAGTACATCAACCAAGATATTTATTACTACAAAAAACACGGCAATAACCAGTGTAATTCCCATTGCCACAGGCAAATCTTCTCCTAAGACCGAATTGACTAACTGATTTCCAATTCCATCCCAGTCAAATACTCTTTCTACAAATACAGCACCCGCTAATAAAGAAGCAAACCAACCCGAAACAGCAGTAACTACAGGATTCAGCGCATTTTTTAGTGTATGCTTGAATATAACACGGAAGGACGATACCCCTTTTGCTTTTGCCGTTCTAACATAATCTTGAGACATCACATCTAACATTGAACTTCTTGTCAATTGCATTACAATAGCGAGTGGTCTAATGCCCAGTGTTATAGCAGGTAAAATTAGTCGGTCCCAATGATACTTATAGTCTCTTGTCCATTCATCTCTTTCTGCTAGCACTCCTGTACCTTCTAGACCTGTACCGGGCAGCTCCATATAGGACGAAACACCTGGTATAATGGTCAATCCCGTAAAGCCATTCAAAATGATCCCAAATAACCAAATTGCCATCCCAAGTAGGAATCCTTTTACTGTCATTTCAAGAACAACACTCCATTGCATTCTTGTCTTGACTTCAGAGCGAATTCTTTTTTGGAAATTTAAAAAGAGGCTAAAGCATAATCCAAGTAAAAGGAAAAAGAAAGGTAACATGGGCAAGCTCGTTACTTCGGTCCACAAGTTACCACCAACCCAGGCAATAATTATACCTGAAAGGTAGGACGGAGCAGACATACCAAGCACTCCAAAGACAATAGAGCTATTGTCTAAAAACGAGCCTTTATTCAACGCCGCAAAAACACCAAGAAATATACCTAAAATAGTAGCAATTACAATCGAAGCTATTGCCAAAATAGCAGTATCAGGCAGGGTGCTTTTAATAATATCGGATACCTCTCTGTCTGTACTATAGGACCGCCTCAAATAAGGATACTTCAGCACTACAGTTCGCGTTTCGCTCCAATCAAACAATTTTACATAGCTGTACTTTGTACTATCTAAATAAACATGACTACTATTAAAATTTTTATTGTGAACTGAAACGGGTGATAAATCATTTAAGTACAAACCGTAACGAAGTAGAAGTGGTAAATCTAATCCCAAATCATGTCTAATAGACTCTAAAATTTCCTTATTCGCATTCTGTCCACCCAACATTAGGGAAGGGTCGCCCTGTTTAAAATTAAATAAAAAGAATACAATCGTAACTACTCCAAAAAGGACAAGCAGGCCATAAAAAAGTCTTCTTATTATATATCTGAACATCCCCCTACTTTAATTCTAAATATTTTGGAATTCGGTTGTAATCCCACTTCCCTTTAACTCGTCCTTTTTCTAAATAAACCATTCCGGGATTCGATCGAATAACAATTTTCAATTCCGTGAGGTCACAAATATAATAAGGAAAATAAAATCCAATTTCATCTGCCAGTGAAGAAACTTCTTCTGCGTTAGCACTGGAAACAAAAGCAATTTCTACTCCATTGTTTTGAGCCTCAGACATCACGTCTTTCATAGCAATTAGTCCATCAACATTAGCCTTTGAAAGATCATAACATACAATCAATAGCAATCTTTCTTTATTGAGCATAAAATGTGTTACATCAATTTTAGGATTGTTTGGAGGCGTTAACATGACCGTAGAATCCTGAACATAAATCCAAGTACTGTCTGTCATAGGATACAGCGAATCTTTAAAATCAGTTCTTAAAACCAGTTCACTTCGATTTTCCACGGTATTGTGCATTAGGTAATAAACTTCACCATAACCAGGATCATAATCCATCTCTATTTGCTCTCTAATAACACTGTCCTGTTTCTTACTGTCATTCAGATTGGAATAATCTTGTAAAAGCTGAAAGTCATTGATTTTTCGTTGATATCCTGTTTGCAAAACGTGCTTATCGCCATCGTAATCGACGGCCATATATGTAGCTTTAAAAGCGGCATCTTCCCAAAGTCGATTTGCCATGTACGAAGTATCAACAACAACTGTATCATTTCCGGAAACTTTGTTCCTCCATAGCCAATTCGTGTAATATTTCATTTCTTGAAGTTGCTCATCAGCTGGTAAAATTTGATTCCTTTCTTCCGCAGATTTCATATTCTCTTGAATACTATCACCAATTTTGTACGGCCTGTAATCTTTGATGGGTAAAAACGCATAAGTATATAAAGAGAATCCATAAGATAGCGTTGCCATTGCCATTGCAATAATAAAAACCTGTCTAAAACCCGTCTTTGTTATCTTTTTCAAAATAAGATAAATCAACATAGCACAGAACGTAAATATTAAAGGAAACCACCACCCAAATAATCCACCACCAAATAAGGCTATTAAAAGTAGCGAACCGAAAAATAAAAGCAAATCCTCTTTAAATTCATTTAACCGAATTCTTTTTTGTTTTAAGAAAAGTACAAACACAAAAAACACTAAAAACAAGTCTTTGTAAAAGGACTCTCGGGGAGTTAATGATCTACCCACAGATCCTTTTAAGGCGTCACCGAAACAACCACAATCTTCCACACACTCCCAATAAAAACTGGGAACCTCAATATTTTTTGCCGCCACAATCTCCAAGGAATCTGGATTTTCTTGATTAATTGATTTTCTGGCATTAACAGCAAGAGCAATCGTATCCATAAAAGGCGATTTCATTCGATTCAATTTATAAAATGCGCGCTCGTATTTTATTTTTCCTGTTTCTAAATCACCTGAAATAAATGCCCTATCGCCCTCTGACAACTTCCGATTAACACTCACATAGTCATCTCTGTTACTTACACAATCTGCAGTAAAATTGGTCAGCCAAGCAAAGAAAACCGTCATAATTAGAATGAGTGTGGTTGTAAGTCGTGTCCATGCCCCTACAAGAATAGCTAACCCAAGCAAGACTTCTGCACCACTAATTAATATTGAAAGTAACAACGAATAAGGCTCAAAAACAGACCAACCTGAGCCTAAGGACTCGGGTCTAAAATATTCTTCTAATTTAAAGGCAAATCCAATCGTATCATTTGCCTTAATCAATCCTGAAACAATAAAAATACCACCAACAACTATCCTAGACAACGAGACCGCAATATGCTCTCCTTTTTTACTAATCAAAAGCATTGCACCTAAGACAAAAGCACTCGCAGTCATGATCCAATAGATATTGAAATCATCCACAATTTCAGGCTTTTGAAATCCAAATAAAGTCAGTAAAGAAGCTATAATTAAATAGCTTAAACCCTGAATTCCAAAAAGTGTTTTTATTCTTTTCATGACCGTTTTATTGTCAAAACTAAGTTAAGCTTTCATTCCTTTTATTTTTTTAACCTTCTTTTAACTTCTTATCAGCCAATAGAATCATGGCAAACATTGCATAATTTAACATATCCATATAGTTTGCGTCAATACCTTCTGATATAATTGTTTCTCCTCGATTATCTTCAATTTGCTTCACTCTCAATATTTTCATTAATATTAGATCCACTAAAGACGAGACTCTCATATCGCGCCATGCTTCACCGTAGTCATGATTTTTCGTGAGCATCAAATCACGGGTTAAATCTATCTGTTTTGAATAAAGCTGCGCGACATAATCAGGTTCAAGATCCAAATTATCTTCGACTAAATCTAATTGAATTAGTGACATTACGCAGTAATTGACAATGCCAATAAACTCGTTTTCAATACCCTCTCCCACCTTATTAACCCCTTTATCCTGAATGGTTCGAATACGATTTGCTTTAATAAAAATTTGATCTGTTAAAGAACTGGTTCTCAAAATTCGCCATGCGGTTCCGTAATCTTTGGTTTTCTTTATAAAAATGTCTCTACATTTGTCTGCAACAAGGTTGTATTGATCGACCGTTTCACTCATTAAATTCCCTAATAAAAATGGGTACGAAAGATAAGGTTTTTTACCCACAAAACGTGATTATTTGCAATGGCAAAGAAGTAAATCTTGACGTACCTAAGATAATGGGGATTTTAAACGTTACGCCAGACTCCTTCTATGCGGAAAGTAGAACACTTCAAACCAATGCACTCAAATGTTGTGAAAAAATGCTGGATCAAGGAGCGACATTCATTGATGTAGGCGGCCAATCAACCCGGCCAGGAGCAATATCTATCGGTGTAGATGAAGAAATACGGCGCACCCTACCAATCATTAAGCTTCTTGTGAAAAATTTTCCAGAAGCATTGATTTCAATTGATACATACAGATCTGCTGTTGCAAAAGCCGCGATTGAATCTGGCGTAGCGATGATTAATGATGTTTCAGGTGGTCAATTAGACCAGGGCATGTTCGATTTGGTAGCTCAGCACAATGTTTCATATGTTCTTACTCATATGCAAGGGGCGCCAGAAAACATGCAAAAAAATCCTACTTACAGCCATGTTACAAAAGAAATATTCGCTTCATTAAGTGCCAGGGTTAAAGATTTACAAAATAAAGGAGCTAATCAGATACTGATAGACCCTGGGTTTGGTCTAGGTAAAACAGTAAAACAAAATTATGCGCTATTGGATGGTTTGCATGACTTCATGGAATTAAAACTGCCAATCCTAGTGGGTATTTCCAGAAAATCGATGATATACAAACAGCTTAAAACGACTCCAGAGAAGGCGTTAAATGGAACCTCTGTTATTAACACCATGGCTTTAGAAAGAGGAGCTCAAATTTTAAGAGTTCATGATGTGAAGGAAGCAGTAGAGTGCATTACCTTATGGTCTGCCTGCTCCAGTTGGGATGATTAATGCTGTAACTATTACCCTGCTCCAAGAGCCAATCAATCGCCTCTTTTTTAGAAGTAAATAATTTAGTCGGTTTTACCGGCTGATTAAAACGTATATAGAAATTGCCAATTAATCTTTGAGCCATATTTTTGACTAAAATGGCATCCGCAACTGTAAAATGATTTTGATTGGACGAAGAAGCCCACTCCCGAACTTCCGTATCAACCGTTGCATTATAACCAGACTCAAACAAGTGAAGATATTTATTACTTGAACCCCAGCCTTTAACTATTTCCAAAATTTCCCAAATGTCTTCCATTGTGATAAAGGCATTCTCCTTAATGTAATAATGCAATACGTTGTCAGATCTCCAAACGAATGATATTTGCTTGGTATCGTATTTGTTTACAATATCAGCATTAGCTCCTGAAAAAAATTCCATTACCTAAAATTAGCAATTTTCGCAGCACCTACTATATTTACATCTCTTAAGATTGCATAAAAGCGAAAAACTATTTATAAATAGTATTGTTTTAACTATAACATGAATAAAGTCAAACCCTGGATAAATGCAATTCGATTACGAACGCTTCCCTTAGCTCTTTCTTGTATTCTGATCGGAGCTGGAATAGCTTTCAATAAAAGTGTATTTGATTGGTCCGTTCTTATCTTGACCGTAATCACGACTGTTTTACTTCAAATTTTATCCAATTTAGCTAATGATCTTGGGGACGGTTTAAAGGGCACGGATAATGAAAACAGAATTGGGCCAACGAGAGCTATTCAGTCTGGAAAAATCACGATTAGAGCTATGAAAATTGCAGTAATACTGTGCACTTTTTTAACACTCATATCCGGTTTAACTTTACTCTTTATTGCGCTTGATACAGGATGGAAATTCTTTGCTCTTCTGAGCATCGGAATACTTGCAATAGCCGCATCAATCAAATATACTATAGGTAAAAATGCTTTTGGTTATCATGGATTTGGCGATCTATTTGTATTTGTATTTTTTGGATTAGTTGGCGTTCTTGGAACCATTTACTTGCAAAGTAAAGCAATCGATTGGCTTGACTTTCTTCCTGCTATAGCGGTAGGTATGCTTTGTGCAGGAGTATTAAATCTAAATAACATGCGTGATTTCAAAAACGATACGGCCAGTAATAAGCGAACTTTAGTGGTCATATTGGGTCTTTCTACAGCAAGAGTGTATCACTTAATAATAACCTTATTACCTATTTTTCTATTCACTTTTTACCTCATCAAGGTTCAGTCTGGATATGATGCATTGCTTTTGTTAATTCCATTTGTCCTGTTACTTTCTGCCATTAAACGAGTTTACCACATATCGAAAGAGGAAGACCTCGATCCAGAATTAAAAAAGCTAGCACTAACCACATTTCTAACAGCAATACTCTTTACATTTAGCCTTGCTATTGAAATATAAGCAAAGGTATTTCAGATGGCTTTAACGTCGTAAGAATCATTATTGTTCACAATTTCAAACTCCAAGTTAGTCTTAACTTGCTCCTCTTCTAATCTTCTTGGCATTTCCGTTTTTAAATGATGAACAATTTGTTCACACACTGCTTTTTCGACTTTTTCTTGCTTCTTGTCTTTACTCAAAACAACGTCCGCAAAAAAACCAAGAATACCGCCTTTATGGACTTTCAGTATCTCATCAGCATTCTTAACTTGAACCTTTATTTTTATTTCCATTACAATAATAAATTCTACACAAAGCTATCGATATTTCCATAGGACAATCTAATTTTTGGCCTTCATTTTTTTATTATTTTTGCACGTAAATATTCCATCCTCCCACAAGGAATTAAAATGCAATACTTAATTAATGCAAATACGTCTTGCAACGACAGATGATCACCCGAATATTTTTCAACTTTTTCAAGATTGTTCGAAAGCCATGATTGCCGAAGGAATTTTTCAATGGGATGAACATTACCCAAGGATGAGTGATCTAACTCGAAACATAGACAAAGGAGAAGTCTGGGTGTATTTAATAAATCAGGTTATTGCAGGTACTATTACTTTGAATTTAGAAGAAAGCCCAGAATATAAGGCGATTAACTGGTCCTACTCAACATTTCGCGTTGTGCATCGACTTGCAGTCCATCCGAAATTTCAACGCATGGGTATTGCAAAAAGTTTAATGAACTTTGTTGAAGAACATTGCTTAAATAATGGCGTTGAATCTATTCGTCTTGACACGTACACCAAAAATAATGGGAACATGACATTCTATAACAATTTGAATTATGACAAAATTGGATTTGTATATTTCCGTTCAATAGAGGCGCCATTTGCTTGTTACGAAAAACTACTTACTCTATGAGAATTAGGCATTTAAAATATAGCTGTTTAAATACAATAAAGTTCTTATTGCTTTCTTTCTCCATATTCACGTCAGGTGCTTTTGCTCAGGAGAATTCTAGCTCCATTGATTCTTTGATAAAAAACCTCGACTTAGCTTCTAATAAAATTGATACGCTCAAAATCATTTTTGAATTGTGTGAAGCCCACGACAAGTATCAAGATCAGCTAGTCTATGCTCGGTTTGGAGTCGATATTGGTGAGCGATTAAGAACCAAAAAATATTGTGCTCTAGCTTATAGGAATATCTCCCAGGTACACGCAAAAAATAACCAATTGATTGAAGCAATTGATTGGAAGTTAAAGGAAATTGACACTTGGAAAATTAACAATTATGTCGTGCAATTGGCGCAGTCTTATTTTGAACTAGGTAAATTCTACACAAAATTAGGAGCTGGATCTAAAGCGCAAATATCTTTCGAAAATGCGCTTTCAATCTACGAGTCTAAAAATAATATAGAGGGAGTTGCTCAAGTAAAAAATGGATTAGGCGAACTTCACAAAAATCTTAATAATCTTGGGAATTCTCTAGAATTTTATTTTCAGGCTTTAGAGCTAGCACAAAAAGACAGTCTTTTTTTACAAGAAGCCAATACCATGGTCAAAATTGGTGAGATATACACGCTAAAAGGTGATTTCTTATTAGCTCAAAATTTTTTCACTGATGCCGTTGAACACTTTGAAGCCATTCAAAACCCGCTTGGAATAGCACATACCACGAATGTTTTAGGAGATATTTATCGACAAACTGGTGATTTAAATCAAGCATTAGCGCATTATTATCAAAGCATCCGATTATTTGAAGAAGCGAATCAATTAAATGCCTCCGCCGAAGCTTATAATAATATTGGTTTGGTTTTAGAAAAACAAAATAAATTCGAATCTGCTCGAAACAATTTTATCAAATCACTGGAAATTAAATTGGAAAATGAATTAATTTATTCTGTTCCTCGCACCTATGCCAACTTAGCTTCAAGTTATGGCAAACTGGGCAACAACGCAAAAGCTAATTATTATTTTTCTGAGGGAATTGCCATGGCAAAAAAATTCGAAGTTAACGATGAATTGGCCTACTTATTCAAGAAAAAATCCGAGTACAAAGAAAGAGCGGGGAAATCCGATGAAGCACTACAACTATTTAAAAAATATTTATCCTATCAAGACAGTATACTGAAAAATGAAAACAATCAAAGATTAGCAGAATTACAAACCATCTACTCACTTGGTGAATTCGAAAAAGAAAATGAGCTATTAGGCCTTGAGAACCAATTGCTAACAAAAGATAAAATTGATGAGCAAAACAGAAAGGTTCAGCTCCAAGTCATTATCTATAGCCTTGTGATTATAGTCCTTTTGGTTGCTCTATTATTAGCCAATAATTACAGAAAATTACAATACATTAAACGAATTACAACACGGTTAAAAGAAACGAATGAAGAATTGAAAAAAACGCTTATTAGCAAAGACGAAAAAGAGCTTCTGTTAAAAGAAATTCACCACCGTGTCAAAAATAATCTTCAAGTAATAAATAGTCTAATTCGTTTACAGTCTTCAAAGATAAATGACCCGGCTGTTATTGGCTTGTTTCAGGAATGTGAAGACAGAGTCAAGTCAATGGCTTTGGTACATGAAGAGCTTTATCGCACGGACGACTTATCGAGTGTAAAACTTAATGAATATATAAGTAAGCTTGGCAATGATTTGTTGCAAGCATATGTAGTGGATAAAAAAATTGGTTTTAAACACAATGTTGGTATTGACTTTATGGGAATTGATACTTTAATTCCATTGGGTCTTATTATCAACGAAATGGTTACCAATAGTTTAAAACACGGTTTTAAGTCTGATAAAATTGAGAATCCCGAGATTTATATTGATATTATTACCAATGAAAATCAGGATTGTGAAATGAGCATTGGAGATAACGGTGTTGGCTTTTCTGATCATGTTAATTTAGAAACACCTGATACACTTGGTATGGACTTAATTCTAACTTTGGTTAGTCAACTTGATGGAACCATTACACAGGATACAACTAGAATTGGAACCCACTATATTGTCAAATTTAAAAATGTAGATCCCCGGGGAATTATACATCAATAAACCGAATATAAATCGTTGAACACCTGGTTAAAAAATAATACTTTGCAACGTATTTATGTGGACAACATTCGATACATTAATAAAATGAAATAGAAGTACCTATGGACGTACAAAATTACATACAAGGGAAATGGATGAACGGAGAGGGAACCGAACTGGAACTTTTTAACGCCATAACGGGTGAACAGCTAGGAACTACATCTAGTTTGGGCGTAGACTTCGAGTCAGTGCTAAATTACGGACGTAAAGTAGGTGGCGCTGCGTTAAGATCCATGACCTTCCAGGAAAGAGGGAGAATGTTAAAAGCACTGGCCCTGCATTTAATTAGCATCAAGGAAAAATTCTACACTCTAAGTGCTGCAACAGGCGCTACTCGAATTGATTCTTGGATTGACATCGAAGGAGGAATAGGGAATCTATTTGCAAACGCTTCTTTAAGAAAACAATTTCCAGACCTCCCATACTATGTAGATGGAGCAGCTGCTCCATTATCGAAAAATGGCACCTTCATTGGGCATCATATAATGGTACCGAAACAAGGAGTCGCCATTCATATCAATGCTTTTAATTTTCCAATATGGGGGATGCTTGAAAAAATTGCTGTTAACCTCATGGCTGGAGTTCCAGCGATTGTTAAACCGTCTGAATACACCTGTTATCTTACAGAACTCATGGTAAGAGAAATTGTTGCTTCTAAAATATTGCCCGAAGGAGCCTTACAACTTGTTTGTGGCTTAGGTAGAGGTATTATTGACTATGTAAATCACAACGACGTCGTCACTTTTACCGGTTCAGCACATACAGGTAAAAAATTAAAGAGCCTTCCGCAAATTATTGAAAACTCCGTTCCATTTAATTTGGAAGCAGACTCTTTGAATGCAGCTGTTTTAGGTGAAGATGCTTTACCAGGGTCCGCTGAGTTTGATTTGTTTATTAAAGAAGTGCAACGAGAGATCACTGTCAAAACTGGTCAAAAATGTACTGCCGTAAGAAGAATTATTGTCCCTGAAAAACTGGTAGAAGATGTGCAAAATGCACTTAGTAAACGGCTAGATAAAACGGTTATTGGTGACCCCTCTCAAGAAGGTGTAAGAATGGGCGCACTAGCTTCTAAGACTCAGGTTGCTAGAGTAAAGGAAAATGTGGTCGCATTATTGTCGGAGCAAGCACTTGTTTATGGTGATCTCGAAAAATTTGATGTCATTGGAGCCGATAAATCAAAAGGGGCATTTTTCTCACCAATTGTTATGTTAAACGATGACCCCTTCAAAAAACTAACAGGCCATAATATTGAAGCATTTGGTCCAGTGTCTACCATCATGCCATACAAATCTATGGAAGAAGCTGTTGAATTGGTTAAGCTAGGCAAAGGTTCTTTGGTTTCTTCAATTGTAACGGCCAATGATGACCTGGCTAGAGAATTTGTTACAGAAGCTGCTTGCAGTAATGGAAGAATTTTAGTGTTAAATGAGCGGTGTGCTAAAGAAAGTACGGGACACGGTTCCCCGATGCCTTTATTAACACATGGAGGCCCTGGAAGAGCAGGTGGCGGTGAGGAAATGGGCGGAAAACGAGGAATACTCCACTATTTGCAACGAACTGCAATCCAAGGACATCCACAAACTGTTACAAAAATTACAGAGCAATTTCAAGTTGGTGCAGATCAACCGGAAGCCAATCCACACGTTTTCAGACAACATTTCGAAGAATTAATGGTAGGTGATACTGTATTTACGCACAAGCACACCGTTACTGATGCTGATATTGTAAATTTTGCAAATGTGAGTGGTGATAATTTTTATGCACACATGGATGCAACATCTTTAGATGGAACTATTTTTGAACAGCGAGTAGCGCATGGCTATTTCATTCTTTCTAAAGCTGCAGGACTTTTTGTTGATCCGAAAAAAGGACCAGTGCTTCTAAATTATGGTTTAGATGAAGCACGCTTCATCAAACCTGTATATCCTGGCGCGACAATTGGCGTTAAATTTACAGTAAAGGAAAAAATTGATCAAGAAAAACGATCTGAAGATGACATTGCAAAAGGAATTGTACGATTCTTAGTTGATGTATATGATGAAACAGGTGAAACAGTCGCGTTAGCGACGATTTTAACGATGGTAAGAAAATTAGACCAGCGTAATTAATCTTATTCTAAAAGAAATACCTAAAAACTTGAATTCAAAAAAATGAGTAATCCATTATCACAAGGAAAGGTAACCGAAGAAATAAGTTCAATTGGAATAGCAACGATAGAATTTGAACATCCAATGAGCAATTCTTTACCCGCTAATCTATTAGCACAATTAGCTGATGCCATTACCAAAGCAGGCGAGAACCAATTAATTAAAGTTGTTATTTTAAAATCTGCTGGTCAGCGAGCCTTCTGCGGTGGAGCTTCTTTTGAAGAATTGGGTTCTATTGAAGATTTAGATGAGGGGAAACGCTTTTTCTCAGGATTTGCCAATGTAATTAATGCCGCTAGAAAATGCCCCAAATTAATTATTGGTCGTGTACAGGGCAAAGCAGTGGGTGGTGGCGTCGGTTTAGCCAGTGCTGTTGATTTTTGTTACGCAACAAGCTACGCATCTGTAAAGCTTTCTGAATTGGCAGTAGGAATAGGTCCTTTTGTTGTTGGCCCTGCCGTTGCGCGCAAAGTAGGCACTTCAGCCATGAGTATGTTAGCGATAAACGCTACCGAATGGTATAGTTCAGCTTGGGCCAAAGAACAGGGATTGTATGCAAATGTGTTTGATTCTACGGAGGAAATGGACAAAGCAATTGATGTGTTAGCTAACAAGCTTGCGGGCTCAAATCCTGAAGCCATGAGGCTGTTAAAGAAAACATTTTGGGAGGGCACAGAAAACTGGGACAAGCTACTAGCTGAAAGAGCTGCAGTAAGTGGTAAACTTGTTCTTTCTGACTTCACTAAGAATGCAATTGCTGCGTTTAAATCAAAATAAAATAGTCTGCACTTTATGAATTCCTATCGCTACCGATAAAAGGTTGAACAAAGAATGTTTAAAATTAAAGTCTAAGGAAAAATTATGTTGCTTTAATTCTAAAGTTGAATTAGTTTTGCTACGCAGCAAATATAACAGAACAACTAATTACCGTGGTTGCAATAGAAGATTATTAAAATGAATAAAACTGAAATTAAGACACAATTAGAAGAGATTTTAAGCCATGATAATATTCAGGGCAATTTAAATAAAGGCAAAGAATTATCTCAGGCGTTCTGGAATATTATCAATGAAGAACTTGCACAGTTAAATAATGAAGATTCCGCACAAGACGATGATTCCAAAGAGGAAATTGAAGAAGACCAAGCGGTCAATGACGGGAACTCTTCGGATGAAATTGACAATGAAATAAAGAAGTTAATTGAAAGCTTTAAAGCAAGAAAAGCCTCTTTTGAAAAATCAGTTGTTCAAGAGGAACAAAAAAATCTTGAAATCAAAAAAGGAATTATCGCCAGGCTTAGAAACCTGATTCAACATGAAGAAAACATTGGTGTTCTGTTTTCTGAGATTAAAGAAATTCAAGAAAATTGGAAAGAAATTGGAAATATTCCTAGAAAACTTGCACAAGAAATTAATCACGAATACCACAACCTGACAGAACAATTTTATTACAACATTAATATCTATAAAGAACTCAAGGAAAATGATCTGAAGAAAAATTACTCTTTAAAAAATCAAATTGTACATAAAATGAAAGAACTTTTAGCTGAAGAACGCATTACTACGGTTCAAAATCAGCTAAGGATGTTTCAAAACGATTGGGCTGAAATCGGTCCGACTTATCAGGAACACTGGGATAAACTAAAAAGTGATTATTACGATACTCAAAATTTGATTTATGAAAAAATCAGATCCTTTTACGAGCAAAGGAAGGTAGAACAAGAGAAAAATTTAGCATTAAAAAAAGAATACCTACAACAAACAAAAGCTCGACTAGAAGACGAAAGATCGAACAACAAAACATACGATCAAGTTTCAAAAGATCTGATTGATCTTCAAAATAAATGGAAAGCCACTGGCTACGCTACATCCAAAGAAAGTAAAGAGCTTTGGAAAGAATTCAGAACTTTATGTAACGCGTTTTTTAATGAAAAATCGGCATTTTTCAAAGAGCAAAACGACGGTTATAAAGTAAACGAAAAACGTAAAAATGAATTAATTAATAAAGCAACAGAACTTCTTAATACCTCTGATTTTAAAGAAGCCACTCTTAAAATCATCAATCTCCAAAAAGACTGGAAAAAGATTGGTCATGCCGGTAGACACGCAGAACAAAAGCTTTGGAAAAAGTTCAGAACTACTTGTGATGATTTCTTCACTAAAAAAGACGAATACTTCAAACAAAAAGAGCAGCAATTAAAAATTAATCTTGAATTGAAAGAAAAACTCATTGAAGAAGTGAATTCATTTCAATCAAAAAAAGAACAAAAAGAAACTGTTGAAGAGCTCAAAGTTTTCACAAGAAAATATGCAGAAATAGGTCATGTCCCTTCGCCTAATAAAGACAAAGTGAACAAAGCATTTAGAGCTGCTGTTGATAAGCATTATGCAGCGCTTGATATGACAGATTTAGAAAAAGAAAAATTATTTTTCGAAGTGAAAATTGATCAAATTTTATCCAGCTCAAATCCCGGTAGAATGATTAGAGACGAAAAGGATAAGATTCGTAAAAAGATTACTTTTTTAAGCGCTGAAATAAATCAGTACGAAAATAATTTGGGCTTTTTTAAAAATAGTAAAGGTGCGGCAGCACTCCTTGGCGGGGTCAATTCAAAAATTGATAACGCCAAAGAACAAATAGATAGATTGAAAAGTCAGTTACGATCCCTACCAAAAGAAGAAAGCTCATAAAGATAGTATGAACACAAGCAATATTGAACACCAATTGCTTGACTCACTTATTAGCAATTTTATGTACTGTGTTCTAAACCTAGGTTAATACAATAATCAATATGAAAATAATTCATTATTTTATCATCATGGCTCTCGCCATGAATGCTTTCGGTCAAGATAAAGAGCTTACTATTACTAAGGCCGTCATGAACTATGATGCAGATACAAAAGAATGGCTTTATCCATCTGGTCTAGCAGGCCTGCAGTGGATACCTAATACCACCAATTATTCTTATTTAATTGAACGGTCTACCAAATTAGTTATCGTTAGTGAAAGAAAAACAGATACTCTTAATTTTAAACAATTATCAAAAGCAATAGGTAATGAATTGAAGTACATTCCATTTAAGAATTGGGTTACACCTACCAGTTTTATCTTCAGTCATGAAAACACCTTCTTCGAATTTGACATTAAAGAGAAAAAATCACAAAAATTAGTTACCTATAAAAAAGGTGGTCAAAATGTCGATTACCATAGTGGGACAAAACAGTGTGCATTTACAATAAAAAACAATCTATATATCGCTTCTGATGAACACTCGGATAATATGGACGTTATAACACATTTTAGTAATAAAAATGTAGTCGCAGGTCAAGCAATTGCTCGTTTTGAATTTGGAATCTCTAAAGGTACATTTTGGAGTAATGCAGGTAATAAACTTGCTTTTTACCAAAAAGACGAATCCAATGTTCATGATTATCCTTTATTAGACATGACTAAAACTCCTGGCGAATTGAAATCCATAAAATACCCGATGGCAGGGCAAAGAAGCGAGTTAGCTCAGGTCGGGATCTTTGAAGTATCAACCGGAAAGCTAACTTATTTAAAGACCAATTCCGACCTAGGTAAGGAGCATTACCTTACAAATCTAGCATGGGATCCCACAGACACTTTCGTCTATCTAGCAGAAGTTAATAGAGACCAGAATTACATGGAGCTAAACAAGTATGATGCAACCTCCGGGAAATTAATCAATACCTTATTTACTGAGAAAAATAAAAAATACGTTGAGCCGGAGCACGCACCCATTTTTATTCCCGAAAGTACAGGTGATTTCTTATGGTTCTCAGAAAGAGAAGGATTCATGAACTTATACCACTACGACAACGCTGGAAACCTTATAAACAAAGTAACAAAAGTGGATTGGGTAGTTCAAAACGTTTTAGGCTTCAGTGCGGATCGTAAGTCTGTAATTGTTGAAGGAACGGGACCAGACCCACGCGAAAAACATGCTTTTAGTTTTCAAATTGCGACAGGAAAAATGATAAGGCTAACCAAAAAACCTGGCACACACCGTGTTCAATTATCTGCAGATGGAACTAAATTAATAGACAGCTATTCTTCATTGGAAGTACCAAAAATTATTACCATTATTAATGTTAACAATGGAAAAAGCAAGACAATTCATAAGGTTTCAAACCCCTTAAACGGATACAAATATGGTTCTCCGGAATTTCTTACTTTAAAAAACACGGATGGTTCAGCACTATATGGGCGCATCATTAAACCTTCTGATTTTAATAAACAAAAAAAATACCCTGTATTGGTTTACGTTTATGGTGGACCTCATGCTCAATTAGTTACCAACTCTTGGTTAGGCGGAAGCAGTTTGTGGATGAATTGGTTTGCTGAACAAGGGTATCTTGTATTTACGCTTGATGGACGAGGATCGGCGAATCGAGGTTTTGAATTTGAAAGCGGTATTCACAGGCAACTTGGAACATTAGAAATAGAAGATCAAATGGCTGGAGTAGATTACCTAAAATCTCTGCCTTACGTAGATAGTACAAAAATGGCCGTACACGGTTGGAGTTTTGGGGGGTTTATGACTACATCGCTGATGTTAAAAAAACCGGGGACTTTTAAATGCGGCGTTGCGGGTGGTCCAGTTATAGATTGGAAATGGTATGAAATTATGTATGGAGAGAGATATATGGACACTCCTGAGCAAAACAAAGAAGGTTATGCAGAAGCCAGCCTTTTAGATAAGGTTACTTCACTTGAAGGCGATTTATTAATGATTCATGGGACGGTCGACGATGTAGTGGTCATGCAACACAATTTGGCTTTTGTTAAAGCTTGCGTTGACCAAGGAGTTCAAATTGACTTTTTCCCCTACCCCAACCACGAACACAATGTTCGTGGAAAAGATCGAATACATCTCATGACAAAAGTACTTGACTACGTCTCTGAAAAACTTACGGAGTAATACATTATTTCAATTACCTTTAAAAAGTGTATGCAATTGTTGATATTGAAACCACCGGCGGCAAGCCAAAAGATTCTAAAATTACAGAAATTGGTATCGTAATTTCTGATGGTTTTAAAATAATTGATACCTACCAGACACTCGTTAATCCTGAACGAGAAATTCCTATTTTCATCACTCGTTTAACCGGAATAGACGGGAAAATGGTCAAAAATGCACCAAAATTTTACGAAATAGCAAAAGATATTGTTGAGAAAACAAAAGGAATGATTTTTGTCGCACACAATGTCAGTTTTGACTACAATCATATCCGCAAAGAATTTAATGAAATAGGATACGAATATAAAAGAGACACAGTCTGTACCGTTCAACTTTCCAGACTAGTGATTCCTGATCAGCCATCTTATTCATTGGGTAAACTATGCAAAGCTTTAAATATCGAAAACGTGAGTCACCATCGGGCATTAAATGATGCACAAGCAGCATCTGAAATTTTGCACCTGTGCTTATCGAAAAATACCGGTGATATCGACGACATTAGAAAAACCAATATACTTCATGAACGGTTAGGAGTTAATGACCTCCCCAATAAAACTGGGATTTATTATTTTCTGAATCAATCTGATGATGTAATTTATATCGGAAAGAGTAAAAATATCAGACAACGAGTAAAAACACATTTGGCTAATTACAAAACAAAAAAAGGGCAAAATATAATTGAGCAAATCGCAAAGATTGATTTCGAACTATTAGGAAGTGAATTAATTGCTCTTTTAAAAGAATCCAACGAAATTAAAAAATATAACCCTGTTTACAATAGAAGGCAACGTAAGAAACTGCATGCATGGAGTACTTACGCCTACTTGGCTAAGGATGGCTTTTACAGAATAGGTATTGGAAAAGCAGAGATTCCAAACGGATCCTTTATTAACGGATACTCCACTAAACAGGGTGCTCAAAATGATCTGTTTAAATGGGTCGATAAATACCAGCTATGCCAGAAACTTTGTGGACTTTTAAAAGGAGGTGAGGGAATTCCATGCTTTCACTATAATCTAAAACAATGTCGAGGAGCATGTTGCAACAAAGAAAACGCACCTGAATATAACGAACGCGTGCAGCTATTAATTGATGATCAAGAAATTCCAGACAAATCCTTTTATATTATTGACAGGGGAAGAAATAATAATGAAAAGTCTTGTATAAAGATTGAAAATGGGAAATATATTGGATATGGATTTTTTGAGCGCTCATTGCATTATTCTAATCTATTGGAGCTAGATGCATATATAGATAATTATGATGACAATAAAGATGTAAGGGCAATTATTCGAAGTTTTATTCATCAAAAAAAAGTGCGCAAAATAATCTCATTGGAATGACTAAATATCTCGTAATTCCAATTGATTACCCTGGCTAAATCAAGTGAATAGTTTTGATTACACAACTATTACTGCTTTTACCAAATGTTATATTGCTATATACTTATTTAGAGGAATATTATTCTTAATATGAATTTTATCGCAAATTTTTGTACTGAAATTTCCTAAATTGCACCATACTATTCCTGTTAGATGGCTACAGCTACCAAGAAAAAATCAAAAGACGAGAATTTAAGTCCAGATGTACTGCTAAAAGGCTTTGGACTCATGGCTACTGCGATAGCCATGACTGACCTTTACGAAAAAAATAAGGCAATTACTTCTAAGTACGTCCATGCTACATCAAGAGGTCATGAAGCGATACAGCTAGCCATTGGTATGCAGCTCAAGCCAATCGATTTCGCTGCACCGTATTACAGAGACGATTCAATTCTTCTAGGCATTGGCATGTTACCCTTTGATTTAATGCTTCAGTTACTCGCAAAAAAAAATGATCCATTTTCTGGGGGAAGAACCTATTATTCTCATCCTTCGTTAAATGACGCTGATAAACCTAAAATTCCTCATCAATCGTCAGCTACAGGCATGCAAGCCATCCCAGCTACTGGCTTAGCAATGGGAATTCAATACAAGGAAATTACAGGAATGGCCACTAATGAAAATCCTGAAAATAATCCTGTTGTAGTTTGTTCTCTTGGTGATGCATCGTGCACAGAAGGTGAAGTCTCCGAGGCATTTCAAATGGCAGTACTCAAAAAATTACCAATTATTTACCTGGTTCAGGATAACGAATGGGATATTTCTGCGAGTGCTGAAGAAACCAGAGCACAAGATATCAGTCATTATGCAAGAGGCTTTAAAGGAATGGGTATTCGAACAATAAACGGTTCAGATTTTACCGAAAGTTATCAAACGGTTCAAGAAGTAATCCAAATAGTACGAGAAGAAAGAAGACCTTTTATCATTCACGCAAAAGTACCTTTACTTAATCACCACACATCAGGTGTGCGAATGGAATGGTACCGGGATGATTTAGAAGAACAAGCGAAAAGAGACCCGTTTCCTATATTACAAAAACAATTGTTGGATGCAGGTATTGAAGATAAAATTCTGAAAGAGCTCATCAAAAAAGCACAGGTAGATGTACAAAATGACTATGAACGTGCTTTAGCAGAAGAAGATCCAAAACCAGAAGATTTAACAACCTTCATGTATGCACCAACACCGATTACAAAAGAAGAAGGCGTAAGGTCTCCAAAAGGGAAAGAGGCAACTGTTATGGTTGATTCAGCTTTGTTTGCCGTACGAGAGCTTATGGAAAAACATCCCGAATGCCTGTTATATGGGCAAGATGTTGGCGGGCGACTTGGTGGGGTTTTTAGGGAAGCAGCTACGCTTGCTCAGCAATTTGGCGATGAAAGAGTTTTCAATACACCTATTCAAGAAGCTTTTATCGTTGGCAGCACCGTGGGTATGTCAGTGGCTGGCTTAAAGCCAATTGTAGAGGTTCAATTTGCAGATTACATTTGGCCCGGTCTCAATCAACTGTTTACCGAAGTAAGCAGGTCTTATTACCTATCTAACGGTAAATGGGCTACATCAATGATATTAAGAGTACCTATTGGCGCATATGGTTCTGGCGGGCCTTACCACTCGTCGAGTGTGGAATCTGTAGTTACCAACATTAGAGGAATTAAAGTGGCCTATCCATCAACAGGAGCAGACTTAAAAGGTTTAATAAAAGCGGCTTATTATGATCCTAATCCAGTTGTAATTTTCGAGCATAAAGGACTCTATTGGAGTAAGATAAAAGGAACTGAAGGCGCTGCAACAATTGAACCCGATGCGGACTATATCATTCCTTTTGGATGTGCACGTACTGTAATCGAAGCTGTTGAATCCAATATCAATGCAGGAAATTCGTTAGGAGTTGTTACCTACGGCAGAGGTGTTTATTGGACGCTGGAAGCTGAAAAACGTTTTCCCGGACAAGTTGAGATTATTGATTTGCGAACTTTGAACCCGTTGGATGAAGAAGCTATGTTTTCATTAGCTAAAAGACATGGAAAAGTAATCATTGTGACTGAAGAATCTTGCGAATGCTCATTTGGCTTGAGTCTTTCTGGTAGAATTCAAAAAAATTGTTTTGAATATCTTGATGCCCCGATTCAATTAGTTGGTTCGATTGATACGCCGGCAATTCCCTTAAATTCAATATTGGAAGGAACATTACTTCCGAATGCCGACAAAGTGGGCGATGCCATTGAAAGACTGCTTGAGTATTGAGCAGAGCAGTCCGATTACCTTTGATTGTATTACAGCAAGAGTTTATTTGGAAGATTATCGTAAATTTATGTTTATGAAATGGATATGCACACTTTTAGTCCTTTGTTTGAGTACCCTATCATTTGGGCAAAAAACAGACAACTCGAATTCATTAAGCAATTCTCCTTTTAAGGATAGGTTATACACTGGGGGCGACCTTGGCTTAAGCTTAGGTAATCTTACTTTTGTTAATGTCAATCCAATATTAGGTTATATGATAGACGACGAATTGTCTGCCGGAGTGGGATTAAAATATATCTACTATAGAGAACGTTATCCAGAGTACAATTGGGAATACAGTAACTCTATGTTTGGAGGCAGTATATTTGCCAGGTATCTTATTGGAGATTCTTTTATTGCTCATGCTGAATTAGAGACAATGAATGCTGAAGTAAGGCCATTTTTATCAACCACTTTAACTAGGAAGTGGGTTCCTGTTGGATTGTTGGGTGGGGGTTATCGTCAAGGTGTAGGCAATACCTATTTTCAAATTCTTGTGCTCTATGATGCAATCAACGATAGAGATTCTCCATACCGAAGCGAATATTTATTTGGCCCTTCAAATTTACCCATCATTATTCGTGGAGGATTAATTTTGGGTATAGGGAATTAACCTTTTCCGTCATGAGTGCAATTGTTTTGAGCATTTTTTTCTACCGTAACTACGCTTAAACATGAGGTTTGGCTTTCTAAAAGAAATAGTTGTCTTATTTATTCTATTCACTACCCTACCCGTATTTTCCTTCAATTCTAAACTTCTTCACTCAGAAATTCATCAATACGATACCTATTTTCATAGTGCATATCTGCACCACCCCGAAATACCTAAAGGAATTTTAGAAGCTATCGCATTTAGCTATACACGTATTCAACACCATCAATCCATTGAAAATACACAAAAAAGTTGTTTAGGTATTCCTGAAACACATGGTGTTATGGGGCTTACTGAAAACGGCAAGGGATTTTTCAAAAACAACTTAACCTATGTTTCAGTCTTATCTGGCTTCAGTAAAGAAGACCTAAAAGAAAAACCAAAAAGTTCAATTTTGGGTTATGCCAAAGCATATTCGAAACTTCTTGAAAAAACAACCCATTCGGGCTGGAACAGACATGTTGGTGTTCTGAAAGCTTTGAGTGAAATACCTCAAAATACGATTCAACAAGATTTTGCACTTAACAGTCAACTCTATGTAATGTTTTGGTTTTTAAATCAGCCAGCATTTCAGGAGGAATTTCAATTCCCTAACCATATGCTAGACCTTGCCGATATATTTGGCGAAGAAAATTACAAAGTACTTTCAAGTAATCTCATATCCATAAATCGGGAAGAAATTAAGAACAATTCAGGTAACAGGTACACTAAAATGCCTGGGCCATGTGCAGACTTTCCTGGGTCTATTTGGATAGCTGCCGATGCAACAAACTTTTCCTCAAGAGGTGGAACAACCATATCAGCAATTACCATTCATGACATTGAAGGAACCTATGCAGGCGCAATAGCCTGGTTTCAAAACCCTATTGCTAATGTTAGCGCACATTATTGCTTGCGTTCTATTGATGGTCAAGTTACTCAGATGGTTTGCGAATCGGATAAGGCCTGGCATGTAGGAACAGAAAACCCATACACCATTGGGTTGGAACATGAAGGTAAGGCAGATTATGAAGGTTGGTATACTGAAGCCATGTACCAAGCTTCAAGCACTGTTTGTTTAAACACAATGAACAATTACGGCATTGATCCACTTCGGGCACATCAAGGTCCTCCCGAATATAATATCAATGTGCTTGGTTCTTGCATTAAATTAAAAGGCCACCAACATTTTAATAATACCACACACAGAGATCCGGGTCTGAATTGGGACTGGAGTTATTTTTATCGTTTATTGAATGATGGCTCTACACCAATTACAACCTCTGTAACCTCAGCAACTGGAAACATTTACGACTCTGGCGGAGCAGGAAATAATTACAATGATGATGAGCGATTGTTTTGGCTAATTGAACCACCAGGTGCGACCTCCATTTCAATAAATTTCAGTCAATTTGATATTGAACTAGACTGGGATTATCTTTATTTATACGACGGGAAAACGGTCCACGATGATGAAATCGGTGTTTATACAGGAACTACATCTCCAGGAACAATAATGGCAGAAAGTGGCTCTTTATTATTAGAATTCCGATCAGATTGTGCTACAACCAATCCAGGCTGGTCTGCTAATTATTCAGCTTCCTATACGCCACTTTCTTGTCCTGTACCAACAGCATTGATTGAAAACTCAATTTCACCCATGTCGGCAGAATTAAATTGGAACGGTACATCCGCGAATTACTTGCTTCGTTACAGAGATCACACCTACACACCATGGACATACGAAACCATTACTGCCTTATCTTATTCTTTAACCGGATTATCATCAAATAGTGAATATTATTGGGGAGTTGCTTCAATTTGCGGATCTGACACGTCTAGTTTTGCAGGAAAGATGTTTACAACTCCCGCTGCAACAGGCACTTTCGTTATCCCAGAATGTAATGGGATATTTCGTGATTCTGGAGGTCCTATCGGAGTATACCTTGATGCTGAAGACTATACTTGTACACTTACTGCCAGCGGAACGATATCTATCGACTTTATTTCTTTTAATGTAGAGAATAATTACGATTTTTTGTATGTCTATGATGGACCATCAATAGCATCTCCACAAATTCCCGGAAGCCCTTTTAGCGGTATTGTAAGTCCTGGTGCTTTCACTGCAACGGGAAATGACCTTACTTTTCGTTTCAATTCTGATTCCAGAACAACAGCCAATGGTTGGGAAGCAATCTGGACATGTTCTCTGCCGGGTCCAACAGAACCGACAGCTTCTTTCTCTGTATCTTCTTCTACGATTTGTGCTGATGACAGTTTACAGCTGGTTAATAATTCGTTAGACGCTACCAGCTTTGAATGGACAATGCCCGAGGCAACTCCCGTCACCAGTTCAGCTATAAATCCTTGGATTACATACGACTCCAGTGGCATCTACCAAATTCAATTAATTGCTAATGGTCCTGGTGGAAGCGACACAACAATTCAGAACATCCATTTTATTATTGTACCTGAACCTGAAGCAGACTTTATTGAGAATTCTGACTCACTATTCCTTCCTGTAGCCACACTAACTTTATCCAATACTTCTGCTCACGCGTCTTCCTATTATTGGGATTTCGGAGACGGTTACTCATCATCTGATAGTAATCCATGGCACACTTATACTGTTGCGGATCAATATGCGGTAGTTCTTACTGCGTATAGCGCTTCTTGCGGAAACGACACCGATTCTGTTATTGTACACGTCTTTAATCCTTTAGGATTAGTTAAGAATCCAATCGAATTCGATTACCAGCTATCCCCCAATCCAACCTCAGGTGAAATGACGTTAACGGTTAATAGCCCAATATCTGAAATAATCCTGTATCGAATATTTGACTCAAAAGGTGCCATATCCTATCAAAAAGAGGTGAAATTAAAAGTTGGCAATAACCAAATACGGCTAAATTTCAAAGAATTTAACTTAGCAAAAGGCCAATACCTATTCTCTTTTTCATGTAGTTCAGGACATGAGAGTAAAAGAATAATTTACCGGTAAGTGCTTACCTAAAATGCGATCAAAAAAACAGCGTGATTTATTGAGAGATTGCGCCTGATTTTTCAACTCCC
>Ga0315331_10000639_pt1 | contig 24694 bp, 17 predicted proteins | sample M160m34915metaG_FD_203456 | JGI IMG/M metagenome (GOLD analysis project Ga0315331, IMG submission 203456) | Ammonia-oxidizing marine archaeal communities from Monterey Bay, California, United States - M1 60m 34915 | ecosystem: Environmental > Aquatic > Marine > Intertidal zone | place: USA...
GCGACAAGCCTTTCTTCTTGTACTTACCACTGCCCGCACCCCACACCCCCATTGTTCCTGTCCCGCCGTTCAAAGATGCAAGCGGGATGAATCCCTATGCAGATTTCGTGATGCAAGTGGACCACCATATGGGTGAACTACTAACAGCACTGAAAGAGGCAGGCATTGATGACAACACGATGGTTTTTTTCACAAGCGATAATGGTTGCTCGCCACAAGGGAATTTCAAGGTTCTGAAAGAGCACGGCCATGATCCCAGCGCAGGTTACCGGGGACACAAAGCTGACATCTACGAAGGTGGCCACCGCGTCCCCTTCATTGTGCGTTGGCCCGCCGGCATTGAAGCAGGGCAAACGACCAACACACTTGCTTGCCTGACAGATCTTTATGCCACGATGCGAGAACTCACGAATCAAACTTCTGTTGATCGAGGCGGTGAGGACTCCTTCAGTCTCATGCCAGCTTTCAAGGGAAATTCCAATGGCAGGAAAAATCTGATCAGCCATTCCATTGGCGGATCTTTCTCCATCCGTGAGGGCGACTGGAAACTCTGCCTCGCTGCAGGAAGTGGTGGCTGGAGTGCTCCACGGGAACCGGATGCCAAGAAACAGGGCCTGCCACCAATGCAACTCTTCAACTTAAAAACCGACCGTGGCGAACGACAGAACTTGGTGCAGCAAGAACCAGAGCGAGCTTCAGCGTTGATCAAGTTGCTGAATGAACAAGTCATACAGGGTCGATGTACGCCAGGCAAAGCCGTCTCAAACGACCGCGAAGTTTCATTCCTGCCGAAGGGCGTCTCACGACCCGGACCGAGCGGCAAAACCAAGTAGGTTTTCCTATCAAACCGATCGGCAGCACTCACCCTGAGATAAGTATGCAAATACCTTTCAGACGCTTTATGAATCGGATGCTTCGCGTCGCCCGATGCTATTGTCTGCTGGCACTTTTTTGTGCTGCACAGGTCAATGCTGCTAACGCACAGGTCAATGCTGCTAACGCACAGGTCAATGCTGCTAACGCACAGGAACGTGGGCAGCTAAACATGAATCCAATTGAAACATGCTTGGCAGAACGTGGCACTCTGATTCTGGATGACGACGGCTCGTTGGAACGCGGTGGAAAAACTACCGCCAAATTCCTCGGGTCGACAAAACTAAGAGCCGCGGCAGGGCGGTGGCAACGATCTGAAGAAGCGAACGTCTGGCGGTCAACGTGGAATCCCAAAATGGGTCACACGCCTGTTGCATCTTACCAAGGCATCACCGCGAGAGACTTGATCATCGAGGTCACGTTTCGCTTTGGAGAAATAACCGAACCGTGGCACCACCAATGTTTCCGCATCGCAGTCGATGACCGACCCAAAATTACGGGGCACATCGTTTCTGCGTGGGCAAACCCTAACAACGACTTCATTGAGCAAGGCTTTCTACTGCAACACATTAGAAAGCAGAAAGACAAAACCATTATCGAAGACCTCGTGCTAGATCACCAGCCACTCACGACCCAAGCACTTCAATGGCACACCGCCATACTGGAAGTCGTGGGTGATGAAGCTCTGTTTCGAATGGGAAGCCATATCGCCTACGCCAAGGCAAAGCAGATCAAGATGCCCAAAAATCTTGTTTCTCTGACGATGGGCACCACATGGCATGAAATCAAACGCGTGCGTATCTGGAAAGCAAATGCGAACCCAGCGTGGCCCGCCCGCAAAGAGAAGACTCTCGAATCGCGAATAGACTTCAAACCACATATTCACAATTACAACCGCGTGAAAAAATCTGCACATTGACGACGACTGACACAAACCCAACACATGCATGTCCGAATGAACGCACAAATCAACCTGCCGCCAGCCGCTCGCGTCATCCCCAGCAAACCTTTCTTGACGCGCGTGATGATGCTTAAGATTTTGCTTGTACTGGCCTCCGCAACGACAGCCGCAGCCGAAAAACCGAATATTTTGATCATCTTCACTGACGACCAGGGCTACGGAGATGTGGGTTGCTATGGAAGTGAGCAAAACAAAACACCGCGACTGGACCAGCTTGCGGCGGAAGGAACACGGTTCACTTCGTTTTATTCACAGACGGTTTGTGGTCCATCCCGTTCAGCTCTGCTGACTGGTCGGCATCCAATCCGTAGTAAAGGCTGGGGGATGCCTGCCAGTGAAATCACCTTCGCTGAAAAACTTCGGGGTGCGGGTTACCAAACAGCTTGCATTGGAAAGTGGGATGTTTCGAATCGTAAGCCGATCATTGAACGCATGCCCAACGCACAAGGTTTTGAATATTACTTTGGCACTCTTGGTGCGAACGATGGCGGCGAGGTGACATTTCACGAGAACAATGAGAAGGCGGGATCAACCCGGGACATGGGAAGCCTGACCACGCTGTATACAAACAAAGCAATTGACTATCTCAAAGATCGGCGTGATCCCAAAAAGCCATTTGTGTTGTACGTAGCGCACACGATGATGCACACCATCATCGATGCCTCAGAGCGTTTCCGTGGCAAATCTGATGGCGGTCTGTATGGTGATGTCGTCGAGGAATTTGATTACGAAACGGGACGTTTACTTGACACCATTGATCAACTTGACCTGCGTGACAACACACTCATCATCTACACGAGTGATAATGGACCTTGGAATCAGGACAAGTACACAAAAAAGAAGAAGGGTCATCCCGCAGGTTCTGTTTTCTGGGGTGACGCAGGGCCACTACGCAACGGAAAAGGCTCGCCGTACGAAGGTGGTTATCGATTGCCTTGCATCGTTCGCTGGCCGGACAAAGTCCCCGCGGGAAGAACATCGGATGCCATCTTTGCCACAATTGACTTCATGCCAACATTTGCTGAACTGACGGGCTACACCATACCAAGCGACCGCCGCATTGACGGAATCGATCAAACAAACCTGCTGTTGGGAAAGCGGGACTCAGGCCGTGACCATTTTTATTTTCAAGGCGCGGGAATCCGTCTGGGAAAATGGAAATACTTGAAACCCGCTGCTTTCTTTCATAACTACGCAGTGGAGGATGATCGCTCGAAAGTCGATGAACTGTACGATCTGGAGAACGACCTGGGAGAAAGAGCAAATCTTGCTTCAAAGCATCCTCAGAAAGTCGCAGAGCTGAAAAAACTGATGTCCGCAGTAGAGCAATCTGACCGCCTTCGCCCTGAAGACAGCAAAAGATAAATCACAGATCGGCAGAAATTGAGACCAGGAAACGAGATCCATGACACAGCAATCTGAAGCAAAGAATCGACGTCGCTACGGTATTGAGCGTCGCAATTTCATCCAGTACATGGCGGCCGTATCGGCAATTCCCTCTGTCGCAGCGATGGCAGAGGAAATCACTGGCCAGAGCCACGAATTCAAGGATTATCCGTTCACCCTGGGCGTAGCATCTGGTGATCCCGAACCGGACGGAGTTGTCATTTGGACACGGCTTGCACCGTCTCCTCTGAATGGTGAGGGCCTGCCCAAGGTGCCCATCACGACCAGATGGGAAGTTGCCACCGATGAATCTTTCAGCGACATCGTGCGTAGCGGCAATACGAGTGCCATGCCCCAACTCGGCCACTCAGTTCACGTTGAAGTAACTGGGCTCATGCCTCACCGATGGTACTTTTATCGATTTCATGTGGGCAAACAAACTAGCCCAACGGGACGAACCCGAACCGCTCCTGATCTGCAAGCAACACCGGATCAAATCCGTTTTGCATTCACAAGTTGCCAACACTACGAGAGTGGGTACTTCAACGGTTATCCGCACATGCAGAAGGAAGACCTCGATCTCGTCGTGCATTTGGGGGACTACATTTACGAATACGGCGGCCAAGACAACCGCCCACGTAAACACATTGGTAATGAAATCCAGACCTTACAGGATTATCGCACACGGTACTCGCAGTACCGACTCGATACGATGCTGCAGGAAACGCACCGACTGTTTCCCTGGATCGTAACTTGGGACGACCACGAATTTGACAACAACTATGCCAACTTAGTATCCGAAGAGCAGGGGGTGTCTCCCGAATCATTCTTGATGCGTCGCAAGAACGCGTATCAAGCCTACTATGAATTCATGCCGCTGCGACGGCGGTCATTTCCACAGGGTCCTAACATGACTTTGTACCGTGGTTGCCAATATGGAAAGCTGGCGAATTTCCACGTGCTCGATACCAGGCAGTATCGAACGGACCAACCAAATGGTGATCACCAAAAACCGATGACAGGAAAGGTCTTTGATTCCAACGCAACCATGCTGGGCAAAACGCAGGAGAACTGGTTAATGTCCAGCCTTGCAGAATCACAGGCGACATGGAATGTGCTGGCCCAGCAGGTAATGATAGCTCCACTGAATCGCGGCGAAGGGAATGATCGGCGTTACAGCATGGACCAATGGCCGGGCTACGAAATCAGTCGTCGCCGACTTCTAAAATTTTTCCATGACCAGAAAATTTCCAATCCGGTTGTTCTGACAGGTGACATTCACGTGAATTGGGTCAATGACCTGCAACTCGATTTTGAAAAGGCTGACTCGCCCATCGTGGGGACTGAACTGGTTGGCACATCGATGACTTCGGGAGGAAACGGTGGCAAGCCAATTCGAGAATATGAGCGAGCAGCATCACAGAATGACTTTGTGCAATGGCACAATACAAATCGCGGGTATGTATCTTGTGAAGTCACACCGAAAGCATGGACGACCCATTTCCGAGCAACGCCTCAAGTTGAAAAACCTGACTCTCCGATCACCACCGCTGCTTCTTTCGTGATTGAAGCAGGAGAACCAGGTGCAAAGCGTGCGTGATTTGAATCACGTCACGATCGTGATGACGATCAGCAACTCTCCTCAATCCATGCGAACACCAATCTGCAACAAAATGTTTGCGTACCGCTGCTGATCGGCAGTCTGAATGGTCAACACATGATCGGGCGTACTGACCGCATCGTAGAATTTCCACTTATCAATGGGCTCCAAATCCAGGTCGATACCTGCATCCTTGATCGTTTTACGATAGTCATCCCATACAGGAGGATCGCCATCCAGTGCATAAGGACCGCTTGTTTCGGTCTCCATGGTCTGGATGGTTTCCACGGGCACGGCTGACAGAACAGCTTCCAGAACTTGATTGCAGGTCGGAACGCCCGGCATCAAATTAAGACTGATCAATTCGGCGCGTGGCCCCCGTTTGCTGGCTGCGGGATAATTCCCATCAGCGATCAGCACAGTACTGTGGTGTCCAGAGGCAGCCAAAATGGCGTTAATTTGTGGATGAATCAGCTTGTGACGTAGCATTCCAGGCACACTCTTCGTGAAAGTAGGTAAGGACGGTGAACGACCGCATCTCGTCTCATCGGATGTTTCCGCTACGATAGTAGCGACTAGCGTCCCTTCGCGGTTACGAATCGGAAAGCCGCATTGTGACGGAGACGCGTTTTATCGGAAAGTGTGTTGAATCGAAGACTAAAACTTGGCACGTTCCTCGGGACTGGACTCTATATCCATTGGTCCTTTGGGCTCATGATCGCCTACATCGCCCTGAGTGCATCGGGTGATGGAATGGTGGGCGTCCTGTATTCCGTCGCACAATTACTTGGCGTGTATCTTTGCGTCACGTTGCATGAATATGGGCACGTCTTGGCAGCCAGACGGTACGGCATCAGCGCGGTCGACATCACGTTGCTGCCCATTGGTGGGGTTGCCCGACTCAAGTCCATGCCCCGTATACCATGGCAGGAGCTCGTCGTAGCAGTCGCTGGCCCTGCGGTGAACGTGGTGATTGTCACTTTGCTGCTGTGTGGATTCATCTTTTTTTCCAATGAAGCACTTTTATACGCTTTCAAAGGTGCCTTGACCTCAGCGATCTCGGGGCAGGGCATGGATGAGCAGACTCTTCAGACGATGGAGGCTGTCCTGATGCGTCCTTCCTTTACGGGTTACGCAATGATGTTGGTCGGCGTCAATTCAATGCTAGTCCTGTTCAACATGCTTCCAGCATTTCCAATGGATGGTGGACGTGTTTTTCGTAGCCTTCTGGCAATGTTCCTGAGTTACCGGCGAGCCACATGGATTGCCTCACGTGTAGGCCTTCTTTGTGCTGCGGCGATGGCGTTTTTCGCATTGAATTCCACTCCGGTGCTGTGGATCCCAGTCTTGATTGCGGCTTTCATTGGATATGCTGGCATCGCAGAAGCAAAACAGGTCGACACCATGGAGTCGGTACGCGGTTTGACTGTCCGACAAGCCATGGTGCCAACCAATGCCAGCATCCCAATGGACACCCCACTCACTCAGATTTTTCGCATTTGGCAATCTCATCCGATGCAGGCACTACCCGTCGTTAGCGACCATGGCGTCGTCGTCGGCATGCTTCACCTTCGAGATGTCAAACTCGCAATCACAACCAAGCAGGATGGACTCACCCCTGCCAGCGAACTGGTTGATCGAAAAAACTATCTGGGGCCAGCACGAATCGATGAACCGCTTGAAACCGCGATCCAGCGTGGCAGCCGACAAACACGACAAATTCCCGTGGTGGATTCTGATGGTTATCTGATGGGAATCCTTGACTTGGATTCGATGCTGATGCGAGCTGAATTGGCGACCGACGATCTGCTTCGTCGCGAGAATGAATCTTCAATTGAACCGGATGATCTGATCAACGCTAAATTGCTAACACCACGCAACTTGCCGGATCGCCCAAATGATTTCAGTCACTTTGATCAAACGAACTGACATCAACAAACTTTTCTGGTGGTCGGATGCATCGCTGGTGAGAAGCAGACAGCCTTTTCTATCCAAATCGAAACCTGTTTCTAAAGCGTTCCTTCTTCAGCTTGTCCACAATCCGCATCGCTGACCGATCTTTCAATCTGGATCGTAGTGTGATCAATATTGAATTGTGAATGCAACATCTCGCTAGCATCTCTTAGCAACTGGTCATCATTCTCCAAATTCGGCCTTACCAGGTGCGCTGTCATGGCAACTTCAGTTGTGCTCACCGCCCACACATGCAGATCATGCACCTCAGTGACATTGGGCAATTCCGCCAACGCGTCATGTACTTCTTCGAAATCGATATCGGGTGGCACCGCCTGCAGTGCCAGATGAACTGAGTCTTTGAGCAGGCCCCAAGTACCAATAAAAATGACAGCAGCAATCACGAGGCTTGAAACAGGATCAACCCACGACCATTGCGTCCACATGATCACAAAACCGGCGAAGACGACACCGAGTGACAACAAAGCATCCGCAGCCATGTGCAGATAAGCACCGCGAATATTGAGATCCGATTTGCTTCCTCGCACAAAAAGCAACGCTGTGCCGGTGTTGATGATCACACCAACGGTCGCCACTGCAATCACCATACCAGCAGGAACATGTGTTGGCTCTGCCAGACGACCGAGGGCTTCCCAAGCAATTCCACCCACCGCAACGAGTAAAAGTAATCCGTTGAACACAGCGCCCAAAATTGTGGAACCACGCCAACCATAGGTTCGGTGTGAACTGGGTGGCAATTTGGCCAGTGCATAACCACCCCACGCCACTAACAAACCCAGAACATCGCTCAAGTTGTGTCCTGCGTCAGCCAACAATGCAAGTGATCCGGTATACCATCCAAAAAACGCCTCCACGCCGACAAAACCAAGATTCAAAATGACGCCGATTGCAAATGCCCGTCCATAAGACTGACCAGACGGGTGATGATGAGCACATTGATGCATTAGCAACAGCCTGGAAAGTAAGCTTGGTCCGGACACTGACAATCAATAAGCGATTCAGCAACTGTCAATTTCGGGACGAAAAAATGGTACGGCAACATGGCCAATCAACCTTCTTTCTCGATCATCAACCGACCGGTTCAACGGGTACACATGCCTCACCATGAATTTAAAAAAATGGAGGATGTGATCCAACAGATCACAAAAACGGCAGAAATGTCACCGCGGTAAAATGGGTTCATTGAGTGCGCTGTCGTAAGCTCCAAAAATAAATAAGGCAATGCGAAAGATCATGAAAATCAACAGTAACATTACTGTGACAACAATAATGGCCGACACCGTGCGTGAGATGACCTTCAGCGCAACCCTTGCTCGTTCATCATACTCATCGGCGAGGTGAGCCATGGACTCGGAGTCAGTCCCAGAGTGCTCCGCGATTTCAACCCTTCCGATAAAATCAGCTGGCAAAATTTTCATCGACTCCAGCGCACCCGACAATGTCGCCCCTGCAAGAATCGCTTTTTCAACATCATCAGCAGCGGCGCAGTAGTAATCACTATCGGTGCTGTCCAGTGCTAACGAGATCGCCAGAGTTGGCTCCAATCCGGATCCCAGCGCTATTGATAAGCCCCGACAAAACCTGGCAATCGTAATTGTCTGGATGGATGCTCCAATCACGGGAACCATGTAGACCAGAGGAATCAAGTTCTGCACACCGGCTACGTTCTTGAAAAAGCACAAGATGCATGAACCAATGATGCCAAAAAACACGAAGAGGTACATCCAGAAAATCAGAACGCCTTTCCCACCACTCAGCCCGAACCCGAGAATGTCAGCCATTCCACCACCGGTTCCCGAACCAAGAATTCCCATGATGTAAATTAATAACGAGATCACGAAAATTCCGAAGACCAATTGCAGAACGGGCAAGATGATCGCAGAAATGAAACTGCGCCTTAGCTGGGCTTGCTGTTGGTAGTGCTCGCTGAGCAAGAAGAGCAGATATTCCAATTTACCGGTGGCTTCGCCAACTTGGACCATGACCTTCATCAATGTCGGAAAAAAAGCATTTTGGCCCATCAACACATGGAGCTGTTCACCTTTTTGCACTCCCTCAATCAATCCCTCCATCGCCCGACATTGCTTTGCGGAGCCGATCTTTGCTTCGCTCTTCAACAGCACAAGGACGTCTGCACCCGCGTGCAATCCAGTACCGAAGCGATGGCAGAATGAGGCTGCTGCAGAAATGGGCATTCGCTTAGAAAACACGCTAAAAAGCCTCACACGACATGAATGGACCGGACACTGACCCCATTGTGGCCACAATGGCGAGTCAATTGGTAGAGGCTACCTGTTTCACGCCGCTCGTTTCCCAATATCTTGGGCATGATTGAGTTCACGGCCTGAGCAACCTTCATAAGCACTCAGAGTTTCCTCAACCTGCTGAAGTTGCTCGGATGCCGTCTGTGAGAGATCGACAAACAGCGTGAGGACGCCTGAGATGACACACCACGAGGCCTGCTCGTCATCAAGCACTTCCATCCGGACCTTGAAACCTGTTGCCCGAGCATCATGCAGGCGTTGCCTCAGCCTTGAAACCACGTTATCCGCGGCCAAATCGCCATTTTGCGATCCAACGGCGGCAAATTTTCCTTTTGCAATCATTGGGGGTCCTGTGGTTTGACGGGCCAAGCAGCGCAGCCACTGCAAGCGAAACAAATTACCCACCCGCCGAGGTCAGACACCGACGTGGCAAACTGTGCGGGATCGATTTTTCGGTCTGTAGCAAATGCACCGGCTTCGACGATAGATCAGGTCAGGGACAGGACGAGTACGTGCTGTTGTCAAATTTCATTTTTCCGGCCGGCCAAGTCAACATGCAGTCGCAGCATTCCAGCAACACAAGTCACTCGCCAGCCACCCCGGTCCCCGCACAAGCGACGGCCGCTGAGGTCGTCGACCCACAGCATCAAATTCAGTATCTGAAAAACGAACTGAAGAAAGCTCAGGCACTCGCAGCACTCGGCGAATTAACTAGCACTGCGACGCACGAATTCAACAATGTGCTGATGACCATCATCAACTATGCACGACTTGGGATCAGAAATCGAGATGAAGCCAGTCGTGATAAAGCACTCAGCAAAATTCTGGAGGCTTCTGAGCGAGCAGCGAAAATCACAGCAACGATCCTTGCACAAGCCAAGAATCGAAGCGAGAGCATGGAACCCACGGACTTGGCGGCAATCATTACTGATTCGCTCGTATTGCTGGAACGGGAAATGCGAAAGTACCGTATCGCAATCGAGACTCAACTTGATCCCGCTGCCCCCAAAGTTGTGGCTAGCGGAAATCAGATTCAGCGTGTGCTGCTGAACCTCCTAATTAATGGACGACAATCCATGCCAGATGGGGGCACCATCCTGATCCGCTTAAGTCCAAGCAGCGATGGTAAGTTTGTGGAATTGGTGGTCCGTGATTCAGGATCTGGTATCCCGCGCGAGACCTTGCCACACATCTTTGATGCCTTCTATACAACCAAAGATGGCCCTGATGAGTCGGGTAAGGGTGGTACAGGCTTGGGCTTAGCTGCCTGCAAAGAAATTATCGATAGTCACCACGGACGCATCCGCGTGGAAAGCACCGTGGGACGAGGCACAGCCTTTATCATCCGCCTGCCTGTAAGCAAAGAAGGCTAAACGGGGATAGCCGTCGGCGTACGCTGGTAGTTGTGGCAGAGTCAGGAATACGGCAAATGTTGCCGTTGGATTGATCGTTACACCTGCGTGCAGCAGTCATTGGACAAATCGAAAGATCCGCCCTCCTCCTGACATCGTGCTCATCAGGACCTCTCCATCGTCGGTTTGACCGAAGGTGAATACTGGCAGATTATCCCAAATGATTGGTCGATTTTCGGTCACCGTTGTGTTCTCGGAATCGTATTTCAAGGCCCACAGTCGCCCGCTGATGTAATCACCGTAGAGATAATAACCATCGAGAATCGGCGTCTTGCTGCCCCGATAAACAGCGCCACCTGTGATTGACTTTCCCCAAGCTTCCGTGTGGGGATACTCAGCAATCGGATCGATCAACTCAGCACTTGGGCCTGACCCCGGGCCACCTGCGAGCGTAAAGGCATGAGCGGCCTCTCGCAGATTCCAACCATAGTTCCCACCCGCACGAATCAGATTAACTTCTTCCCATTCGTTCTGCCCCACATCTGCTGCCCACAAATCCCCTGTCTTTTTATCGAATGCCATCCGCCAGATATTCCGGATGCCAAAGGCATAGATCTCAGGACGCGTCTTCGGCTTCCCCAACAGTGGATTGTCACTCGGTATGGCATAGGGCATTTCACCAGAAGCTTTGTCCACGTCGATTCGCAAGACTGACCCCAGCAGCGTACTGACATCCTGGCCACTGCCCAGAGGATCATTTGCTTTTCCTCCGTCACCCAGAGCAACATAAAGGTAACCATCAGGACCGAACACAATCGTCCCTCCGTTGTGATTCCAAAACGGTTGTTGGATCTCAAGTAATTTCACTTCACTCGCCAAATCAACCGTTGTTCCATCGACTGCGGAGAAGCGGCTTATCACGGACGTGTGAGGTTGCTCTCTGGTTGTGTAGTAAACATAGAAATAGCCGTTAGTTTTGAACTGAGGATGAAATGTCAGCCCCAGCAATCCTTCTTCATTCTCACGATCTTTGTACGACACGCGTTTAGATAAATCGCCGAACAAAGTTGGTTGCTCAACATCTTGATCAGATGCATCAATGAAGAAAATCTTCCCTCGTTGTCCTGCAATGAAAAGCCGTCCACTGTCATCACCTGCACCGGTCAGAACAATCGGACGATCCACTCGCAGACCGGGATAGGCATCAACCACTTTCACGGGCATCAGTTTCGCATCCAACGTTGCAGGAGGCTCAGCAAGATTCACTGTCGACTGCCCGCGCAACACCGCACTTTGAACGACAGTCAGGCCAACCCAGAGGAGGCAGAAACGAGATGCAATCATAAAACTTGTCAATCAAGGGGGTGAAAATGAGACAATGTCCCGTGAGCACAATGTAGACGCTCACCTTCAGGTAGTAGCCCGCAAGTTGTCACTTCGCAGCAACAGCTGGAATGATGGTGGGTAACTGGCGGACAATGAATCTCGGCAACAACATCAACGCACGATCACTCGTGTCATCAATTGCCAATCGATATTGAAGGGGAGATGAACCTGCCATGACTTGGTTCATTCGCTCTACAAAATCAGCTCGTGCCTGGCCCAGAGGTGGTGTCCAGACAAAAATCGGCAGACGGTCATAGGTAGCTTCCGTACCAACCCACCAATGTTTTGAATCCACTTGCCGCACTTCCAGCCCCAAGGGAGAAAGAGCGTTTCTGAGGGTGCTTCCCGCATCCCCTTCATTGTGCGGCAGCAATAAATGCTCGGGTGGAGCACCACGACGAACAGCATCCTGCCAATTAAAAACGCAGGTGGCGCGATTTCGTTTCGCGGTCCGACGCATTAATCCGGCAACACTCATGGGTGCATCCAACTGCGGCCCAAAATCGCCCCCGGACAGCACCGTCCATTCCGCCTGTGAATCGTTAATCTCGCGGGCCCAACGCCTAAATCTCACCTCCTCCATCTGGGGTGCGATCCCTCTCATCCGTCTCAATGCTTCCGTTGCAAAACAGGCCTGTTGGCTAACTTCTCGGGGATTTGCATCACCATTTTCTCCGGCTAGAAATCCCTGCAAAAAATCCTGCGCCGAGGCACTGCCTGCACCGAAGTCCTCAACGGACTTGAGCCGACTGACAGCTTCATCAAAAACCTCATCCCTTAACGTCATCAGTAACAAAGTTGGCTGCTCACGAATTTCCGCATTCAAAACACCCGCAGCTTCATCAATTAATTCTCGGGCGGAACGCCAATCCTTAGTGGTTGGCACCTGCTGCTGAATGTCTGCTCCAGCCAAATCAAATGACGGCCAGTCCATTTGAATCGGGACCCCGGTAACCTGGCTAACCAACAACATCAAATCACTGGCGGGATATCCATCCGATGCAAGAGCAAGCCGGAGTGCAAGATCAGCTCTCAAATCAAGTTCTTTGGGAACGATCGGAATACGCAGATCCTCATCCTCTTCCTCTGCAGCTGCTTCCAGTTTGACCTCTTCCATGGTCGGTGGCGCTTGCAAGGTCGGCTTTGCCTGAGCACCGTCATCTAGCAGAAACTGAGTGTACTGGGCAAGTTCGGGAGGCAACTCCTGCATCCCGGGGGCGGTATCAAGACCATCAGTTTTCTCAGTATTTGACGCTGCCCCCTCAGGATCATCATCCGAAGCAACCGCACCTGGCTTACTTGGTGGATCAAGCACTGATGGCGACAACAAATCACTGGGTATCAACTGCCCTGTTCCATCACTGCCTGTTCCATCATTATTCGCCGTCGCACTCGGTGACGTCTCCGTCGCACTGTCGGGTGTGTTTGGCACATCGATCAGACCAGGACCGCTGGGTGGCTCAGCATCAGCGACAACCGGCCCGTTCGGGTTGGCTACATCAGGAGTCGTCGAGGGCGTCTGATTCTGCAGGTTTCCCATCTCACTGGACGGAACACCTTCACCCCTTTCGCTATCTTTGGCCTGTGGACTCTTTTCAGCAGTGGTGGATGGAGTGTCACCCGTATCATCGGGTTGAGTTCCGACCGTTGCGCGTTTCTGAACCTCCTGCTGTCCCCAAGATGTAACAAACCAGCCAAAGAACATGACTGCTGCAATCAATCCTGTTGCAGAAAGAGCAATGACCAGACCGATCTGACGTGATTTTTGAGTCTTCGCACTCTGCCAATCGGGGTGCATTGCTCCCGAAAGACCATCACTACTTTCTGGAAGAACAGAATCTGAACCGGCAAAGCCCTCGTCATTGGCCGGTGGTACCGAGCCCGTGGCAAGCCCCGAATCAGCTGTGATTGCTTCCTCTGTTATGGCCTGACTGTCCACTCCTGAACGCCCAATTTCAACTTGGCTATCCGGGCGGTTGATCTCCACCATCGAGCCGCACTTTGGACACGCAGCAATCGTGCCAACGACTGCTGGGTCGGAGACCCGGAGCTGACTTGCACAGGTCAGGCACTGGACTGCAAATGGCTTAAAAGACAATGGATTCGCTCGAGAAAGTGTTCCGAAACGGTAATCTGATTCAATCCAATCCTTGGCAACATCGAGAACGCACGCGCCCAAAATGCGGTTCGCCGTCGGTTACCTCAGGCATTCTCACTCAGCCACCTAGTATCAATTCTACGGGGCGGTGAGCTAACTTGCATCACAATCTGCCGGAGTCACCCAAAGGAATCAACGAAAGCAGCCTCAGGGCTTAGCCAAGTTAACACGATCAGTAAGCTATGAAGGATCCTTTGAATACAAAAAAAATCGGACTGACCCCATCGGGCCAGTCCGTTAAAGATTTAATTCTCACTCACAAAAAGGAAATCAGCTCCAGATTTGATCGACATCACCTGCCAGCAGGTCGAGCAGATCGTTCTCTTCCTCATCGTCTCTCATATCACCCGAGATGGCTGATTCGGTTGAACCCAGCCCTTCCGGTGCCTTTGGACAATCCGTTATCGCAATTTTTTCCACCGAGCTAATATCGCCATTCCCAAGACCAGCAAAGACGTCGTCTGCAGTAATCACTGTCACGGCATCATCATTCGCCAGAGCAACAAGCTGTTCGCCTTCCCCTTCGTTGGAACTTTCCATCATCACAACTAACACCTCATGTGCATCCCCCGCAGTGACACGTCCGTCACCATTCACATCAGGAAAAATCTTCTGCGAAGAATCATCACCACTGCTCTCGCCCTCTCCCACAAGCGACAACCGGTTGACGACTAGAAGTGCGTCGATTGGGGAAACGAACCCGTCGTTGTTCACATCCGCATTATTACCTTGGTTTTGCTGTCCAGAGCCTGCGGAGCTGATGGTAATTGACAGCACGTCGAGCCGGATGTCCTCAATCGCAACGGGATCGTTTTCTAAGAAAACAAGCGTGTCGTGTTGTGGCAACAGGTCAGCTGGCGATCCTTTGATCTGAACGATTCCCGGTGCTGTCGCTTCAAAATAAATCGTCACAAGCTCTGCTGGATCCTCGTTCGTATAAGGGAACGCAAAGCTTGTGCCCGAACGCAGAGTTCCAATCTCGTCGATGATTCCTGGTGTCGCTGCGGTGCCAGAACCGGCACTTGAGTTGAATGCCGATCCGAACTCAAGATCGAAGTTGTAGTTACCACCAGTCGGTTCCACTGGCGAAAGGTTATCAGCCGAGTAGAGGACATCCAGGAATCCCGCGTAAACGAGGGTGTTCGCGAAATTTTCCCGTAGATCGTCTGCGATGATTTGCAGACCGATTTCATCTCCAACCGTTACCCCAGCCGGATCCAATGACTCCCCAGCTCGATTAACCAGTGCGAAGTCAAATGCTACCAATGCATCGTTGTTCTGAGTGCCCAAGGCGAGTGTGACCTTCGCGGACGTAACGACGCCCTCACTGGTAACGACGAAGTAGCTGAACTCCTCTAAACCGCTTGCATTTGTATTGGGCTGATAACTCAAGTAGTCATCCCCCAGATCATTGGGAGTGCCGTTATTTTCAACGAGTACGATGCCCTTCGAAGGACCATCCTGCAAACCAAACTCAGTGATGACACCTGTGCCGCCGAAATTGTCATTCTCAAGCACATCCAGAACGCTTCGTTCTGCTGACGAACTGCCGCTGTTAACGATGACATTTCCAAGGGAATCAAGTCCATCAGGGAATGAATCATCCACTGCTGCAGTGACAAACTCCGACGATGGTAGAATCGTTAACTGGGTCGAGTTGAACCGTAACTGCTGGATCGTTAACGCTTCATCTTCGTCAAAGAGAACGGATTCAGCCTGTAGGCTGTTCGAAGGATCACCCATGAACTGGGCAATACCAGAGGCGTTGGCACGCATAGTCGCTTCGAAAAGAACCTCTTTTTCAGTGTGCTGCTGAAGATTACCGAAATCCTGAGTACTTCCAACTTCATTCAGGACTCCAGGAGTTTGAGCATCGCCCAATTGAAATGCTCCCGCACCACTGAAGTACGGGCCAAACGTCACATCGAAATCCCAACCATCATTTGGATTGCTATCCACGGTTGAAACCAAAGCCGAGGTGTAGAGCAAATCCAAAAAGGCAGAGGTAACGCCGTTTGGTGAACCGCTTCGCAAATCATCAACCGTGACACGGACGGTGAACTCGTCACCGACAGACACATGGTCAATGGCATTTCCGTTGGTGGCGTCCAGAATTTCCACGTCAAATTCAAGCAAGTCATCATCGGCCGCGCCCGGCAACATGTTAACCGTTACCGTTGCTTGACTGACCAGCCCAGCACCGTCCTGAATGGTATACAAAAACTGCTCAGTCCCGGCGAAACCGCTTGTCGGTGTGTATCGAATTGATTGTCCACCAGCAATCACCGAAATGATGCCACCATTAGTTCCCGCACTGACACTCGTGATCGCTGACCCACCATTGATGCTTGCGATATCGTTATCCAGCACTGCGAGCGGTCGATCGACGGAATTGGTTGGAACATTGTAGATGTCATCCACAGCGATCGGTACATTCGATTGGTACCTTACATTCACGAATACAGACGCAGTGGCGAGGTTGTTAAACTCATCCCGAACGGTGTAGCTGAACGAATCCAAGCCGATGAACCCGCTTGGTGGTGTATAGAAGATTTGATTGTTTGTCGGCGGTGGCACGATACCGATAGTGCCAGTGGTATTCAAACTGTCAATTGTCAGTTGATTACCGGCCAATTGGAAATCATTCGCCAGGACATCCAAAGGTACGCTTATCGAATTCCGTGCCACATCAAAATAGTCGTCGTTTGCGATATCTGAACCGCTGAGAATGGTCACTTTATGATCTTGGACTTCACCCGTTCCGGCGAATCCAGCAGCCCCAAGGTTCCCAGTCTTACTGAGCCTGAAACGTGCATAGGTATCACCTGTCAAAGCACTGGAGGGCACAGGGACAGCGACCGAATAAATGACGTTTGTCACTCCATTGTTGATCGCACGATTACTCAGGAACTTCTCGCCGGCGTCATCGAAGTCACCATCCTGATTGAAGTCAAGGAAGCCCTGAAGATACGCGGTCGAACCAGTCGTATTGGTGATGGTTACCTCAAAGTTGGACGTATCACCGGGTGACAAAGGAACCGTCTGCAGGACACCATCTTCGTCATTGACCAACTGGTTCAGATCATCACTGTCTGCGTCGATCGATGGAACCCCATCGACATCGCGATCAGGTGCTGTACCAATCGACAGCCCATCAACAATTCCATGTCGAGCACCATCAGGAAGCGACGTGCCATAAGAATTTGGAGCATCGCCAAAGTCGAGTGTCGAGCGGAAGCCAAAATTGTACTCGTTGGTTATAGCCGTCCCGTTAAACGTGAAATTGTGCTCACCGCTTGTCGGAAACGAAACCTGATATCCTGGAGTTGGCACGGCTCGAATTACATAATCCCCAACTGCACCGAAGTTGAAGAAGTAACTCCCGTCCTCAGCCGTACGTGTGCTGGCTTCACCCAAGTCAGGGCGATTATCATTGTCGGCGTCCAGATAGATGTAAACATCTTTGAGAGGTGTCTCATTCACATCCATGAACCCGTCACCATCGGCGTCGTCAAATGCCACACCTGTCTTGACACCCGTCACGATGCCGAAACCGAACTCAACACCCGGAACCGATCCAGAGTTTGGCACATTGACCGAACGTGAGGTACTCGTTGTTGCGAGATACTGGGCCGGCGCGACAGCTCGAATATCTACAGTCCCGGCCGGCACGCTCAGCGAGAAAACTCCACTTGATTCAGTAATCGTGGTGGGTTCGCCAGCCGTATAAAGCCCATCATCATTGATGTCGGCAAAAACAGTCACGCCCTGCAAACCACCATCGCCAGTGCTACTGCCATTGAGATTCTCATCATAGAAAACACGCCCGCTGACGCCACCGCCGACAGTACCTGTGGACAGCAGATGAGCCAACGTCTTGGTGATCTCATTCTTGCCGATAAACAGCGACTCATTCGCGCTGTAAAAGTCATCTGCGAATACCGGATCAACATCGTCACTGGTTCCGAAGATTCCATCCGGCCCCACGCCGATCGCATACAGGAACGAAGGAATGTCACCGCCCTCATCAGAAAGGGTTCCAATCGCGTTGGAGCCGTTAGTGTGGGCCATGCCCAACACGTGACCAGCTTCGTGGGCTGCAACGGAGCCGAGAAACTGACCAGCCAAGTCGACAAGTCTGCTAGTCGGACTGATCGGAATATCTTCCATGTCGGCGAAAGTCTCAGCGACATTTACAAATGCAACCTGGCTGAGGTCAAAGTTCCCCAGATCAACCGTTTGGGCGATTCCATAGGCTGGGATCGTTGTTTCATCACCGCCAATAAAAATACGCGTTAATCGAGGATCATTGAGCGGGATCAACCCAGCATGATCGCGGCTATTTAGAATACGAATTCCGTAGTCGCCTGGGATGCCTGAGTCTACAAAGTCACCATTCTGACCTGTAACGGACAAGTCCTCGAAGACGTCAATGACCTGATTTACTATCTGTTCAATGATCAGATTGGCGGCATCCACGTCTCCCGCTTCCAACCCAATCAATGGCAAAGTCTCTAACAGACTGGGAATGCGGATGAAACCCGAACCACCCAGCAAGTTGGCATCGATCACATCACCGTTGAACTCCAGATACACAATCTGGGCGTCACCCACTTCCAGCTGTTCGGTGAGAGGACGGTATGCCCGAAGGCCTATCGTGTACGCCCCACCGATTGAAGGCAAATCTGGCGCAACGGTTAAGAAGTAGGTGCCTTCCTGAGGGACAACCCATGTGCCAGTCGCATTACCGACATTCTGCAGCGGAGCAGGCAGGTACGGGAACGGAGCCGCACTGCCAAAAACAGTCTGACCCGCCGCGTCCCTGACAACGAATTGAGCGGCAGCACCCGTCACGGCGATATCCAAGATATCGCCGCCTCTTACATCGAAAGCGAAGGTGTCAAGATCGGCAGTCAACCCGGTCTGCGTCTGCCCAGCAGACACTGGTAAAAAACCAAAAACATCAACCGTATCCTGTTCCCCAAATCCGGTACCAAGTGGGACTGAGTCTGCGTTGTAAATCGAATCATTAAACCCGGTCTGCAGAAAGTTTTCGGATTCGTTCACAGTGAATGATTGAACCGCGCCAATGCTTCGATTCGCCTGGTACTCCGTGATGTCAGGGGCCGGTGCTGATGGCAGATCAGTCATTACTGCTAGCAGGCGTCGCTCCTCCAGTCCCTCCATGTTCAATCGACGCCTCTTCGCGAGTGCCTTCGAACGCTTGGTATTCTTGTCGGATCGTGTTTTTCTTGGTTGATTTCGTTTGATCATCGAGTGTCTCTACCAAATTCGCGACTGACGGCGTGTCGGCGGTTTTGTCGGAACGGTTTATAAGGATGAACAGGGTCACAGATCGATCGGCTGATCCCCTAAGACATGGTACTATCCCAGCCCTAGCGGCATCTGCCAGCTTGCGCATTGTCTAGCATCGGTAAAAAGGTTCGCTAGAGTTTGCCAAACAGTCGGTAGCTCCCAATGCACCCATCAGGCAACATAGGCAGCCTAGGAAACAAAGGCAAGCAGCGTGTGCGATTCTAATTACGCCCGGAAAGGTGTCAACGAAACGCATGTTATCGGATGCATTGCCGACGCCAAAGTTCCGACGAGTCACCCAGAATCCCATTAATCGGATCAAACGGATTCTATCCGGCACCCCTCAGGGGGTGTAATTATGAACACCACAGAAGAGCTGACACCTGTTCTTTTCGGTCCGAAACGCCCGTTATCTGGTGGTTGATGCTCGAAAAACCCCACCTCGGCAGACCGAGGTGGGGTTCAATGCGTCTTCATAGGATTGTTCTCAACAGCCCGTTAGCTGCTTACCAGTTGTACTCAGTACCGAACGAGATCCCTTGCACGACCAGATCATCGAGCACATACGAGGGGTTAACAAGGGTATTTCCTGGCCGCAGGCTCAAAACGGTGTCCTTGTCGATCGACCCGAAACCAATGTCCTCTGCTGCGATCGCGTAGTACGCCGTTCGGAATTTCCATGAGTGGTTGAACTGCCAGATAAACTTGAGCTCAAACTCGCCCATCAAGTCACTGCCTCGTCGCGTATCGTTGATGGTAGTGTTGTTCAGGGAATTGGCAGCGACATTGAAGGAGCGTTTGATTTCGTTTTGAACCCAAGCCCCTTTCAGTCCCATACCGAGCCTGACGCCGGAGTGAATGTTCCACCAAATGTCGCCGCCCGCCTGAGCTCCAAACATGTGATTTCTTACTCGGTCCGATGAGTTAAAGAATCCAGTCGCTCCAGATGCTGAGTAATTCATCTCGTTCTTGAACTGAAGATACCGAAGACCGAATAACCAAGATCCCTGAAAGCGACAGTAGGGTCCCATGGTTCTTCGACGGTAATTCAACTCGATGCTATGCAACTGACTTTCGATGCCGATGCTCTGTGCGTTCGATGCGTCGATGTCGTCGAGCGGAGGAGTGCCGAAGTCACTGATGAAGGAGAACAGGTCACCCGCGGCAGAAGTGACTCCGGCTTCGGAGTTCCACTTATTTCCACCCATGTAAGTCGCTTCGACGTTACCGCCGACACCACAGATCAAAGCACCTGAAAGTCTTACGCCAGCAGCCAACTCATCACCGTCTTTTGCGTCACCAAGCGATAGAACAATGGGGGATGGCGGAACGAATTGGCCTTTGCTCGTGAGTGCCATGTTTCCGCCACCCTGTGTGTGCCCGAGGAAGACGGCCTCGACCGAAAGATCGTACCAGCGAAGCCCACAAATCTCGCCGTAGGGTCGGCACTTGTGAAGATTGTGACCCAAGTAGCGGAAGTCGATTGACTTGCAAGCGAGACAACCGCTGCCACGACAGAACAAGCAATAGTTACTCAGTGAGTCGAGACAACTGCCCCCACCACACAAGCCACAGCCGCACAGACCGTTGCCGCTCATGCAGGAGCCGACCAGGCCTCCGCGAGAGTTGCCACCACACGAGCCGGTACCGGGGTCACAGGAACCGCAATTCCCGTCACACTGGCCTCCAGACCTGAAGCCCACTGGCATGACGCCTCCAGGAAACGCACCAGGTCCGTTACCTTGCATCCCAGGTGAGAAAGCCATTCCAGCGGGAACAACACCGCCTTGGTACATGGATGGGTGAGCCATCCCGGCCGGCGTTACATACCCGCTAGCGTCGTAATCCGCGTTTGCCATCGGGCTTTGTGCGGCGGCCGGCAAAGCAAACAGTGCTGCACATACAGCAAGCGCCCTGAGGCTCGAAGAGCGTGTAAAAAGTCGTGATTGAGTCATTCGGTGCATCGCAAACGTCTCCGCGGCATCCGCCGCATGGCTATAGGCCGATCATTCACTTGCGGGGCAACGCACTCGGAACCCAGATTCGCTCCGAGAACGCAATGGAAACCAGCAGACAGATCACGCCTGCTTCGCCTCCTGACCTTGAATGCGTCGGACAACAGAAACCGTTGCCATCGCAAACAAAGACACTCCCCCCCTGATTGTTTTGCTTCGAAGTGGTTTCTCCGTCTTTGCCTGTCATCGGGACCTCGCCCGATCAACCAGCGCCTACAGAACAACCGCGTCATGTGGATTTATCGGCACAAGTGACCACCAGCATTTGGTTATTCCACTCGATCATCCTAGGAAAACTTTGCGGACATCAAAAATGGAAGACTTCACCCATCACGACAAGCGGGGGTCATATCTACTGAAATCCGCTAATTCGCCGTCTGAGAGAGCTGAAGTTCTCATGCACACGTGGCCAGCTGCCCACCAGAAAAGCAGCATCAAATCTCGACCAACGCCACGCAGTAGCAGCCCAAAAGGAACCAAATTCATCGCATCTGACATGCTAGCAACCCATTCTCTCAACCTCATGAGAACGCTGATCACAGTGACACCCAATCACAGTGACACCGCGCGACATAGCGAATGGAAACAAACGGCGATTGAGAGACTCCGCTGGCTGCTTCTGTCGATCATGCATGCCGCGACCATGATCGCCCCGGCAATGATCAAAGAAGTTCTTCAAACCGCCGGAGGGTGACCTCGGTACTCGTTCTGGCTGAATTGGTTCCAAGGGCGACCGCGGCCACGTACCCAGGCCGTGGTTCAATCGAGAGAAAACTCCAATGCATCCCGGACTCGAGTTTCGGATTGAGAAACCGGATCTCGGGTTCGGCTGATTCGATCTTTTCGAATGCAAAATCAGCCAAAGGTGTCTGCAACCCTGTTCCAAGCGCCTTGATGAAGGCCTCCTTGAGTGTCCAAATTTTCAGAAAGGTGTTTCGTCGATCCGTTTCCGAGGCACAGTTTTCAAGGTGGTCGATTTCTGGCTTGGAGAAATAACGCTTTGCGAGAGCAGGGTCTGTTCGACGATCCAGCTTTTCAACATCAACACCAAGCAGATCGTCACTTTGGCTATCAATCCCGCACATTACGAGGCCGTCAGTATGTGCAATGTTGAACGCGCGGCGTGCCTCAACCGGTTGGCTGACATAAGGCTTGCCATTTTTTTCGATTGCGAAGGCGATGAGGCATGGGTCGATTTGCTCACGTCCAAGGAGTCGCCGCGCCATTCCGCGACCAACGACATGCTGGTTACGACTGGTAGCAATACGAAATCGGTCCGCACGAACCCGCTCATCCTGACTAAGCCAGTTTTCACAGCATTGCTCCAGAATGCCAGGCTCGGAAGATGAACTGCCTGCGTGCCAAACTTGAATACCGAGAGAATCTTCCATACTGATGAAATCTAAAATTCGAAGGGACGGATCACCATTTGTGTGAACCACGAGACTCTGCGGACGATCGGGTTCATTGAACCCACCGGACCAAACGCAAGCGAACAGGCCGTACATGCCAATCGTCTGCATCCTAATAGTCGGGACAAACCTGAGTAACGTCAGAGCCAACATAGTGCGAACAAAAACAAAGAATTTCCTGCCATGATAGCTCGCGGTTCGATCCTTCGGGATAACCGGCAATATGTAATCAAGGCTGGCTAACAGCACCGTCATTCGCCAAGAAAGCTAGACGTGATTTCTCCGAATCTGATCGCTGAGACCAGACCTCTGAGGGGTCAACCATGCAAGCCGCCAGTTCCTGATGGTGGGTGGATTTGTGATGTTGGCATGGGTCTTGGTTCGCCGAAAAATCCGGGCCGGAAGAAAGGTCCACCAAGACACCAAACGTGCCAACCGGAAAATCAAGTTGATACGGGAGCACAAGGAACCCTCGGTTCCGCTGAGCGGTGCCCCTGTCGAAACACAACGCTGGCAGGCTGCGATGTTTGATCTGCAACGCGAACTCAAGGCCGAACTGGATACAAGAATCATCGTGGTCCAAACACTGCTCAATCAGGTTGACGAAAAGATCAATCAATTGAATAGCATGCAGTCCAAACTAGAACCAGCACCTACGGCTGATCACTCCATCAGCAGCAAGATTCAAGAGTTAATGCAGCGTGGTATGAACGCAACAGAAATAGCCATGAAACTGGGCATGCCTCTGGATGATGTCGAACTTACGATCGCCAGGCTTTGAGTGAGAATGACCATCTCAGCAAGTGTTCAACCACAGGACGATTCACTCAGCAGACAGTTCATTGACGAGACGAGTCACCTTAGAAACTGGGGAGCGGCGACTGACGAGATTCTATTGCGATCTCGCCATGATCCACGGTCTGGTTTCTGCGGCCAAAAAGAAAGACCCGCAGACGACAAGAATGCCGTCTGGCGAGATCCTTGCTAAGGCCTTTTCGCAAGCGACGATGGGATCCGTCATCACCTCGGCAGTCCCCGTCCAATCTTGGGGTAGCATCGGCGCAAGATCATCTGGTTCAACGAACCGCGGATTGCCGTGGAAACGAGTCAGGACGATTTCATCACTGATGGTAGTCAGTTGCTTCAGCATCACTTCTGCTGACTTATCTACGCTTGTTCCAAAGACAACCGCGATGTTTCGATTGGCACAGCGATTTCGCAAACAGTCACACAACGCGGCGACGGAATCTTCATTGTGGGCAACATCAACCACTGCCATGACACCATCGGAAAGCGGAAAAGGTTCAATGCGGCCAGGACAGCTCAAACCCGCCAAACCCTCATTGATTGCTGCATCGGATATTGGGCTCCCTTGCCTCCCCAAGGCATCTACAGTCGCCAACGCGATCGCCGCATTGCGACATTGATGAGTCCCCTCAAGCGGCACGTAGGTTTCTATCTGCTTCCCTGGATCACCTGGTCCTGTGTAGACCAAGCGTGAACCCCAGCTCGGTTCTTGGGAACCTTGGAAATGGAATTCCCGCCCCAGTTGCCAGTGAGCGCATTGATGTTCGATGGCAGTCGACTCAACCACGGCTCGTGCGGCGGGGTCCATCACTCCACTCACCACCGGCACACCATGTTTGATGATCCCGGCTTTCTCAGCTGCGATCTGGGCCAGGTCATTCCCTAATACATGCTGGTGGTCGAGTCCGATGGAAGTCACAACCGAGATGCTCGGAGCACAGACATTGGTACTGTCCAACCTGCCACCTAAACCAACTTCCAAGACAATGGCTTGACAATGTGAGCGTTCGAAATGCAGTAGTGCCAAGGCCGTTGTGAGCTCAAAAAAGGAGGGCCCGTCCGTAGGGGAAGTGGAATCGCTGATAAAGGACGGAGACACCACTGCCTGCCTCATTTCCTGCACGAGTGTGACGAGATGTTCAGGGGGACAGGCCTCACCATTGACCCGAAACCGCTCTTCCAGGCGGTGC